>Ga0206849_1012_pt1 | contig 48920 bp, 50 predicted proteins | sample Alteio_BWOrgCont_15_FD_152892 | JGI IMG/M metagenome (GOLD analysis project Ga0206849, IMG submission 152892) | Enriched cells from forest soil in Barre Woods Harvard Forest LTER site, Petersham, Massachusetts, United States -... | ecosystem: Environmental > Terrestrial > Soil > Temperate forest >...
TTTACCGAAAGGAATCTATTCGTACGGTGCAAGATGCTTTTGAAGAGACCTTGCCAATTCTTCATGAACATACATCTTTAGATGGTTCTAAAGCTTTAGACATGTTTCATTTGGATGCCCGAGAAACTTATGTGTTAGCAAGGAAACTAGAGGAAGGATCAATTCAAAAAGATGACTTAAAATATTTTTTTGCAATGCAATTTCATAAATTTCTAGGGATATTCTCAAAATCACACCGTCCTCAGAATGATGAGGAAAAAGAAATGGTGCGACAAGCTGCGGCTGTCATTAATAATGACAGACTTCAGCATAATTTACCGCCAGTAATCTTTTCAGGTAGGGTGTTGTTTATAGATGACATTACAGGTATGGGTGTTGATGGATTATCAGAAGTTTATACAAAAACAATATTTGTCTCAACTCATGGAAAAACTTTTGAACAAATACGCAGATTAATTATCCACGAAGCTTATCATTACCTTTGCATTGGTTTTCCGATAAGGTCTTTAAATGAAGGTTTGATAGATTATTTAACAGAGCGAGCGCTAATGGAATGGGATAAGCAGTCGGAAGATGTTAAGTCAACACCAGTCGAAACAGAAAAGCTTCAGCAATTATTTTTTAAAGGGCCGGTTTTTAAAGGGCCGGTTTCAAGATTTGTGTTTAATAGCGTGATGAATGGCTCGTACGATAGTTTTCCTGTATATTTTCATTTGATTGCCTTAATAGAACAGCTTCAAGAATATTTTTCGGAAGATAAATTTAAGGAATTACTAGAGAGATTTGAGAATGGCCCATGGCCCCAAGCAATGGAACTTCTAGGAGGAGAAAGGAATGTTGAGGTTTTGGAATCATCGGATACTGGCTGGTTTAATTTTGTAAGCGCCCCTCAGTTTAGTTATCTGTCGAGATTAAATGATTTTTTAAGTCATACAAAAATTATTTTAGATAGACTTTTTAAGGATGCCTCCCCAGAAGGGGGTATCGATTTAACTCCTGCGAATATGAATGTTCAGGTTAAAACTGGATCCCCGACAAAAGCATTCGGGGATGACAGTGGTATTAAATTTCACTTCAATTCTGCCCAGCTTGCTGAACTACGAAATGCTCCTGGTTTTGTACCTGTAATTATTAATATCCAGCCCATGAGGAATTTGAAAGAATTTTTAGGTATTAGTTAGATAAGGCAGGGTAAAATAGGCTCACCATGATTTCCTATAAAGCCAAAAAACATCTCGGGCAGAATTTTCTGACTGATCAACGCACACAACTGAAGATCATCCAGTCGTGCGATCTACAGTCGAGTGACACTGTTTTGGAAATTGGGCCAGGGCAGGGGGCATTAACGAATCTCATTGCTCCTGTTGTTGGGAAATTGATCTGTGTTGAAACCGATCACGATTTGATTGAGCCTCTTAAGGGGACAGTCCCCTTTTTGGGGACAGCCCATGAGATCATCCATGCTAATTTTCTGAAGTGGGATATGGCACTGTTGCCCGAAGGCATTAAGGTGATTGGCAATATACCTTATAATATCTCTACTCCAATTATCGAAAAATTAATTGAGCAGCGTGAAAAGATTTCATCGGCGTTTTTGACGGTGCAGTTGGAATTTGGTCAACGATTGGCTGCCAATCCTGGCGGCAAGGAATATGGTTCTTTAAGCTGTTTTGCTCAATATTACCTAGATATCAAATTGCTTTTTAAAATTAAGAACACCTGTTTTAGGCCAGCGCCTAAGGTCGATTCCTGCTTTTTGCGATTAATTCCAAGGCCGCCGATCAAAAAGGCTCATGATGAAGTCTTCTTATTTAAGATGATTCAAACGGCTTTCCAACAGCGCCGTAAAACCATCGTCAACGCCCTTAAGCCAATCACTGAGAAAGATATTTTAGAAAAGGCATTAGCCTCTTTGAAGATTGATTTTAATAAGCGGCCGGAGGTCTTAACTTTGTCAAATTATGTCGACCTGGCCAATCTGCTTGTGCTATAATCCCACCCAATATGGAAAAACGGATTTACTATTACGATACTGATTCAGGCGGCATTGTTTATTACGGGCAATACCTTTGTTATCTCGAAGAGGCGCGTACTGAGTTTTTAGAGAAGCGTGCCTTAACGGTGGAGCTTTTTCGCGAGCGTGGCTATGTCTTTGTGGTGCGTCAATGCAATGTGACCTATAAGTCGCCTGCACGATACGGTGACACAGTGATCAGTGATGCGCAGCTTAAGAACATGGGTGCTTCGCAATTGATTTTTACCCAGACCGTCAAAGATAAAAAGGATGGACGATTGATTGTTGAAGCAGAAGTTTCCTTGGTTTGTTTAAACAAGGACTTTAGACCCACCGCCATTCCTGATGATTTAAAGGAAAAATTAGGCAGTTAAGGTCCATCGCTTTTCCTTTGTTTTTTATACCCTTTATGATAGTATTTTTCCTATGTCTATCTCTAAACAAGATGTTAAATATATCGCGGCTTTAGCCCGCATTGATGTTCCAGAAGCTCAACTGGATGCCATGACCAAATCCTTAAGCGATGTGGTGCAATATGTGGAAACATTGCAAAAGCTCGACGTAAGCAATGTCAAGCCTACCAGCCATGCCGTGCCAGTTGGCAATGTATGGCGACAGGACCAGGTCAAAACATCATTAACTAATCAGGAAGCTTTGGCAATTGCTGTTGAAGCAAAAGAAGGTTCCTTTAAAGTCCCCTTAGTGATCGAATGAGTCTGTACCAATTAACTTCTCACGCATTGCTAGATTTGATTAAATCCAGGCAGGTAGGTGCCAGGGATGCGTATATTGCTGTGCAAGAACGCATTAAGGCCGTTGATCCTAAGGTCAAGGCCTATGTGCGCATGGCCACGGTCCAACCAGATTTTACCGGGGCCTTGCCTGTTCCTATTGCCATTAAAGACAATTTATGCACCAAGCAAGAAGAGATCACCTGCTCGTCGCGGATTTTAAAAGGTTTTCGTTCACCTTATGATGCTGGTGTGATTGAACGGGTCAAACAAAGCGGTGGGACTATTCTTGGCATTGTGAACATGGATGAATTTGCTTTTGGTTCATCCTGTGAGACTTCTTGTTATGGCCCGACTTTTAATCCTTGGAATTTGCAATGCGTGCCTGGTGGTTCTAGCGGCGGTTCTGCTGCATCAGTAGCGGCGGATGAAGCCATGTGGGCCTTGGGCTCTGACACCGGTGGTTCTATCCGTCAGCCAGCAGCCTTTTGCGGGATCGTGGGATTAAAGCCTACCTATGGACGGGTGTCCCGTTATGGATTGATTGCTTTTGCTTCAAGCTTGGACCAAATTGGCCCATTGACCAAGGATGTGCATGATTGCGCGTTGCTGATGAATATTATTTCAGGTTATGATGAGCGCGATTCTACCTCAGTCAATGAGCCAGTGCCTGATTATACCAAGGCCTTGGTGAATGATGTTAAAGGATTGAGGATCGGTATTCCTAAAGAAGCTTTTGTGGACGGACTTGATCCTGAGGTGAGAAAATCGGTGGAGGATGCGCTTGAATTATACAAAAAATTAGGTGCTACCATCAAGGAAGTATCATTGCCCCATACGCCCTATGCTGTGGCGACCTATTATATTGTAGCCACGGCTGAAGCTAGTTCTAATTTGGCCCGTTTCGATGGGGTGCGTTTTGGAGCACGTAAGCAGCCTACCCAAGTACGCAAGAATGCGTTAGTTGATATGTACGAAGAAACCCGCTCCCAAGGCTTTGGCGATGAGGCCAAGCGCCGCATCATGCTTGGCACCTATGCTTTGTCATCGGGCTATTATGATGCTTATTATCTTCGTGGCCAAAAAGTGCGTACCTTGATTAAAAATGATTTGGATGAAGTTTTCAAAGATTGCGATTGTGTGCTCACACCAACATCTCCGACGGTGGCTTTTAAAGTAGGGGAGAAGGTGAGCGACCCGTTGAGCATGTACCTTTCAGATATTTATACGATCCCGGCGAATTTGGCAGGCATTCCGGCGATTTCAATTCCGTGCGGGTTTTCCAAAAGCGGTTTGCCGATTGGTATGCAATTGATGGGCAAGGCCTTTGATGAAGAGATGCTGCTGCGGGTCTCATACACCTACGAGCAAAATACTGAATGGCATTTAAAGAAACCAAATTTATAATGGATTCCCGCTTTCGCGGGAATGACAATCGATGTCACAGTTTGAAACCGTCATAGGACTTGAAGTCCATTTGCAGCTAAGCACCAAGACCAAGATATTCTGTTCGTGCGCCAATGTGTTTGGCTGCCCACCGAATACGAACGTTTGCCCAGTGTGCCTTGGCCTGCCTGGCACTTTGCCGGTACTGAACCATCAAGCTTTGTTGTCCGGTATCAAGGTGGGCTTGGCCCTTAACGCGCAGATTAATGAATTCATTAAATTCGACCGTAAAAATTATTATTATCCTGATCTGCCTAAGGGTTATCAAATTTCACAATTTGATTTTCCCGTGGCCAAGGATGGCTTCTTAAATATTAAAACCGGTAATGCCGAAAAACGCATTGGTATCAAGCGTGCTCACCTGGAAGAAGACGCGGGCAAGCTCGTGCATGATGCATCAGGCTCATGCTCGCTGGTTGACTATAACCGCACGGGGACGCCTTTGATTGAGATTGTCACCGAAGCTGATATGCGTTCCCCGCAGGAAGCTTACGATTATCTCAATACCTTGAAGCTTACCTTGCAGTATTTGGGCGTGTCAGACTGCGATATGGAAAAGGGCAGCTTGCGTTGTGACGCCAACGTATCCATCCGTCCGATTGGCCAAAAAGAATTAGGTACCAAGACTGAATTAAAGAACATCAATTCTTTTAAAGCGGTGAAGACTGCCCTGGAATATGAAGTGCGTCGACATGAACAGGTGATTCTCGCGGGTGGTAAGGTGGTACAGGAAACCCTGCTTTGGAATGATGAAAAGGCGATCACCATCACCATGCGCTCCAAGGAACAAGCGCATGATTATCGTTATTTCCCAGACCCTGATCTAGTGCCTTTCACGATTGATTATAAAGTCATTGATAGCGTGCGTGCTGAATTGCCTGAACTTCCTCAAGCTAAATTCCAGCGTTTCTTAAGCCAATATGGACTTTCAGATTATGATGCTAATATTTTGGTTGCAGATGCAGCCATGTCCCATTTCTTTGAAGAGGCTGCCAAAGAATATCCTCAGGCCAAGAAGATCGCTAATTGGATGGGCGGTCCGGTATTGATGGAACTTAATCATCGTAAGCTTGCTCTTAATGAGTTAAAATTAACTCCTAAGAGTCTAGTTGCATTGATTGCCAAGGTCGAAGAAGGAGTGGTCAGTAATTTAGCTGGTAAGGAAGTTTTGACCATGATGTTGGATGAGGGCAAGAGCGCTGAGCAGATCATTCAAGAAAAAGGCTTGGCCCAGGTTTCGGATGACTCAGCCTTGATTGCCATCATCGATGAAGTTATCGCACAAAATGCCGCAGTTGTCGAGCAGATCAAATCAGGTAAACCTGCAGCCGCAGGCTTCTTAGTTGGCCAGGCCATGAAAAAATCAGGTGGCAAGGCTAATCCTAAAAAATTAAACGAGCTTATCACACGGAGAATTTCCGGTGCTTAAAAAGATCGCGACAGTCTCCTTGGTGGTCCTGATGGTCTTAGGGCTTGCCACGGTTGGCATGAGCCAAATTTCAACCCAGAATAAGAAAGACCTTTATTCTGAAGTCGAGCTTTTTAGCTATGCCCTGGCAACGGTCCAATCAGAATACGTTGATGAAAAAAGCCCGCAAGATTTGATTTACGGAGCGCTTCGCGGCATGCTTTCTGGGTTGGACCCTCACAGCCAGTTCATGGACCCTGACGAATATAATGATTTGAAGACTGAGACCGCAGGGAAATTTGGTGGCCTTGGGGTTGAGATTTCTCTTAAAGATGACTTATTGACCGTGATTGCGCCGGTGGAAGACACCCCTGCCTGGCGTGCAGGGATAAAACCAGGCGATAGGATTGTTAAGATTGACAAGGAAGTGACCCGTGATATGAATTTGGATGACGCGGTCAAGAAATTACGCGGTGAACCTGGCTCTAAGGTCACCATCACGGTTTTTCGTGAAAGCAATGATACCGTCAAACAATTTGTGATTACCCGTGAGATCATTCATGTGGATGATATTAAGGACCCGCATTTGGTGGATGATCGTATCGGGTATGTGAGGCTCACTGAATTTACTGAGGACTCTTATACTGAATTGCACAAGGCACTGGAAAAATTAAAATCACAAGGCACGGACAGCTTGATCTTGGATTTGCGCAATAACCCTGGCGGCCTGCTTAATGTGGCCATTAGAATTGCCCAGGATTTTCTGCCGGCCGGCAAGACGATTGTTTCTACCAAAGGCCGGCATCCAGCCCAAGATACCATGGCAAAATCAGACAATAGTAACGGTGATTTTATTCATTGGCCGATGGTTGTGATGATCAATGAAGGATCTGCTTCAGGCAGTGAGATTGTAGCTGGGGCTTTGAGGGATAATAAGCGGGCAATTTTGGTTGGGGTCAAATCATTCGGTAAAGGTTCGGTGCAATCAGTAATACCTTTGCCCGACGGATCAGGATTGAGGTTAACCACGGCCAAGTATTTTACTCCTTCAGGTGTCTGTATTAACGGGATCGGTATTACACCTGATGTAGTGGTGGAAGATCCTCAAGATGTAGATGATGGTGGTGATGATACCAAGTCAAAGCCAGAACCAGAAGATGCTGATGATGTATTTTTGAAATTGGAAGGGAAAGAAGATATCAATAAATTTTTATCTTCAAAAGAAAAGAAAGACGCTCAATTGCTTAGTGCTATTAATGTGATTAAAACAATAAGGATTGACCGTCAGTTTCAACAATAGTTGATATGGCTAAAAGAAAAACAACATCCAAAAAGAATGATACTCAAGTGGCTGCAATCATTGCAGGATTGTTTGCGGCCGTTGTTATTTTATTCCTTATTTTTTCAAAGGCGCACCAAGAGCCAAGCATGGAAACTGCTCCTGGCGAACAGCCGCTGAGTTCAGTGCAAGCGCCCCAAGAAGAAGTACCTAATGAAATGCCAGCAGCGGTCACGCATCATCATATGATCGCAGCTTATCAGCAAGAACAGCAAGAGGAGACTCCAAATCCTCAACCAATTGGGAATATTTCGGGTTCTGGTGCGAAAATTGCCTTTATTATTGATGACTGGGGACAGACAATTGCCAATTGCAGATATCTTAAAGAAATTCCAGAGCCCATGGCTGTCTCCATTTTGCCTGGCCTTCGGCACACCAAGGATGTGGCTAATTGTGCCCGTGAGTATAATAAAGTAGCTATGCTTCATCTGCCTTTGGAGGCTTTGCATAATGGAGATTTTTATCCGCCAGACTATATTATCAAGACCAACATGCCTCCGAGTTTAGTGAATAAAATTGTTGAGGAAGATTTGGACCAATTGCCAAGCATTGAAGGGGTTAATAATCATATGGGGTCCAAGGCCACGGCTGACCGGCCTTTGATGACCCTGATCTTTAGAAAGATTAAACCTCGTGGTTTATTTTTTGTCGACAGCATGACCTCACCGCATTCGATTTCAGCCAAACTTGCCGGTGAAATGGGCCTGGCTTATGGCAGGAGGGATGTTTTTCTTGATAATATCAACACGCGGGAGGCCATTGTCAAGCAGTTGGTGGCCTTGGCCCGTGTGGCCCGTCGTCACGGCTATGCGGTTGCCATCGGGCATGATAGGCACCTGACCATGCAAGTGCTCAAGGATGAAATCCCTTGGCTTGAACATCAAGGTTTCCAAATTGTCAGCATTAAAGAACTCCTGCATAATCGATGAAAATCCTAGGCATAGAAACTTCTTGTGATGAGACCGCTGCCGCTGTCGTTGAAGATGGTGTGCGTGTGGTATCCAATGTAGTTGCCACCAGCCTCAAAGACCATCAGCAATTTGGCGGTATTATTCCTGAGATCGCTTCTCGTCGACAGATAGAATTTATCCATTGGGTGGTGGCTGAAAGTTTAAGCAAGGCGCAACTGACCCTTGATGGCATTGATGCCATTGCCGTGACCCGTGCCCCAGGTTTGATTGGCTCTTTGCTCGTTGGGCTTTGCTTTGCCCGTGCGTTAAGCCGTGCCACTGGCAAACCCTTGATCGAGATTGATCATATCAAGGCTCATCTTTATGCCAATTATCTGCAATTTAAGCCTGAGCTGAAAGCTTGTCCGCAAGAACGGCTCCCGGCAATTGGATTGGTTGTCTCCGGCGGGCATTCGAGTCTTTTTTTAGTCAAAGATTTTAAGACTTTTAAATTGCTTGGGAGCACGCGCGATGATGCCGCAGGAGAGGCGTTTGATAAGGTGGCCCGCATTTTAGATTTAGGTTATCCCGGCGGGCCTGTGATTGACCGTTTGTCTGCACAGGGAGTCAATGATGAAATCAAATTCCCGCAAGCGCCACTAACAGGAAGCTTTGATTTTTCTTTTAGCGGTACAAAAACAGCAGTGCTTTATTACACCCAAAAACATAAAGATAAACCAGGGTATTCACCCGCCAAGGTGGCCTACTCATTTCAGGAAAGTGTGGTCTCAGTCCTGGTTGAAAAATCACTGAAAGCCTGCAAGAAATTTAAGGTCAACACGCTTTTAATCGGTGGCGGGGTGGCTGCTAATTCTGCCTTGCGTCGCCGGCTTGCGGAACAGGCAATAGGTTCTGGTATTGATGTTTTTTTCCCTCCGATGGCCCTATGTTTGGACAATGCGGCCATGATTGCCGGTTTAGGCTATCACTGGCAGCAACTCTAAATCTAATTGCTTGCATCATTTTTTTGATATACCATATAACTAAACCTAAAGAAGAAAGTTCTCGTTTTGTGGCCATTGAGGCCAGAGGGGGACTTAAAGGAGAGAACTGTGGCATTTCGTCGCGATCATCGAGAAAATAAAGAAGTTGTGGAAGAAAAGGTCATTGAGATCAACGCTCAGATGGAAGGGACCTTGATCTTTTCCGAAGCGGTTAATTTAAAAATTCATGGGCGCTATACGGGAAAACTGGATATGCGTGGTACCTTGACCATTGGCCCATCCGCACAAGTTGAGGCCGCAATTGTGGGTGAAAATGTGATTGTTGCCGGAAAAGTGAAAGGCAATGTGATTGCCAAAAAAATGCTTGTTCTTATGCCCACCGCTGTTTTGCATGGGGATATTTCGACGCCTAAATTAAATATCGTTGAGGGGGCCATTTTTCAAGGCCGGTGCCATATGCTGGAAGATGTGTTGACCATTGATGATTTGGCCCAATATTTGGAAATTGAAATACCGACCATCATTGAGCTGGCATCAACCGGGAAGATCCCGGCCGTCAAAGAAGGCGACAGTTGGAAATTTGAACGTGCCCAGATTGATCAATGGGCTTCATCAGGCCGCGTCCATTCATGAACAGTCAGTATATTACAGTCCGTGAAACCGCACAGATCCTGGCCGTATCAGAAAAGAAGGTCATGGATTTAATTGAGAGCGGAAGTTTGCAGGCGTACCGCATTGCCGATCAATTTTTGAGGCTTAAGCGTGCTGAGGTGGTCAATATCCGCACCACTGGCCAAATTGTCTCGGAAAATGTCACCTATGATTATACAGTGGGAGATCGGATCAAGGATTTCTTTTACTTCAATGATTTTTATCTGGTTGCCGTCATCGTCATTGGGGTCCTGCTTTACACTATCTTCTATACGAACTAATTACCACCTTACAAAGTTCAAGGAATAGGGAATATTGGGCCAAATCCGTAAAATTAATGATGTTTATTACATAGAATTTTACGCCAGAGGATTGCTTTATTCTCAGCCGGCAGGGCAAACCCAAGAACAGGCCGAGGTATTGCTGGCCCAAGTAGAGGCCAAAATTGCAGGCGGTGAGGCATTGACCATCACCCGCCACATTGAGCTTGTGGATTTTTTTGGGAGGTTCTTAATAGAGGCTCGGAATCAATCTCATAGTGTTAAAACCCTACAGAGATTTTCATCGACCATAACCCATTTCAATTCGTTTCTTCAAGCAGAGTTCCCTCAAGTTCATCAACTGGCCCAGTTAACTCCTTCCGTTTTTGAATCTTATAAGGCCTATTTAGCCAAAACCCGAAAGTCGAAAATCGTTAATTTAACTATTTTGCTTCTTCGAGAAATCTTAGAATATGGTATTAAGTTAGGGTTTATCAATGATAACCCAACCTTGCATCTGCGCTTGTTGCCATGGCCAAAGTCTCCAAAGCGAAAACCAACAGAACGGCATGACAAAATTAAACAATTATTATCCAAAGGCGTGGGCGTTGGCAAGCTTGCCCAGTTATTAAATTTTCGTGATATAGCCCGTATTCTTTACTATTCAAATTTGATTCCTTTAAGCCGCGAAGATATGTATCATTGAACTTTTGAATGAGGGCTTTCGGAAGAAATGAATAAATAAGGATTAGAAAATAAATAGTGGATTTTATGAGTGTATTAAATTAAAGTATTTGGACTTTGGAGAGGTGGCAGAGTGGTCGAATGCGGCGGTCTTGAAAGGCAACAAGTATTCCTAATAGTCATTACTAGCCATCACTAAAAAGAGTATTTATCGACGATAAATAGAATTTCATTTGATGCCATTTGATGGTAAGTGGTGCCTGATAATGGCTATTTTTGTCACGATTTTGTCACGATTATAATTTGGAAAGAATGGCAGGAAATTTAAGATTTAGGGTGTTATACTTTTAAGTAAATAGGTTTTTTATATATGGGGAAATCGTGAAAGAATTATTGAATAACGAACTTTTGAAAGACGAACAGATTCTCTGGTGTGGTCAACCTGAAACATCCATACTTTTTAGCAAGGCAGACATATTTTTAGTGCCATTTTCTTTATTGTGGGGTGGGATGGCCTTTTTTGGGATTGGTTCAACTTTACTTAAACATAATCTTAAAGGAAACCAGGCTCTTCCTTTTTTGCCAGCGATCATATTTCTTGTGGTGGCTTGCTATATTACCTTTGGTCGTTTTATTTTGAAAGCTTATAAGAAAAAAAGGACATATTATTTTGTTACAAATAAAAGAGTAATCACATTGACGGATATGTTTAATAGAACCATCCAGGCAGAGTTCATTGATAGAACGCCAAGCATTAACAAGACAGTAAATTCTCAAGGGGTTGGGACGGTGAGTTTCGGTAATTCCAATCCTGCGATGGCTATGTATGGAAATACTGGAATGGATTTCTTTGGTTCATACTATGGTCCAAGTTCTCCTATATTTTATGATATCAAAGATGCAAACAGAGTATACGATATGGTTAATGATATTCGTAAAAGTTAAAACGGGGCAATATGAGCGACTTGGATAAGATAAAGAAAGCATTAAAGCAAAACAAACGAGACCTTCAGCGAGAGTTTAAGGTGAAAGTGCTTGGTATTTTTGGTTCCTATGTTCGTGGAGAACAGAAGAAAAATAGCGATGTGGATATTTTAGTAGATTTTTCCCAAACGCCTGGACTATTCGATTACATGAGGGTAGAAAATCGTTTAAGTGACATTCTTCATAAAAAGGTCGATTTGGTCATGAAGGGTGCATTGAAGCCCAGTATTGGAAAAAATATCATGCGTGAGGTTGTTTACGTATGATTCGGGAATATAAAGACTTTGTAGCCGACATTATTGATGCTATTGATAAGGCGGAATTTTTCGTAAAAGGAATGAAGTTTGAGGCATTTGAGAAAGATGTCAGAACAAGTTTTGCGGTTATAAGAGCATTTGAAATCATGGGAGAGGCTGTAGGCAAGATTCCTTCCAGTGTTCGCAATAAGCACAAAGAAATACCTTGGAAAGAAATGGCTGGAATGCGCCATAAGTTAATTCATGAGTATTTTGGTGTTAAGCCTCGTGTTGGCTGGAAGACAATTAAACAAGACCTGCCTAAGATTAAACCACATTTGAAATCTATATTGATTGATTCATAATGCAATTCTGGAGAGGTGGCAGAGTGGTCGAATGCGGCGGTCTTGAAAACCGTTGCCTCGCAAGGGGCCGTGAGTTCGAATCTCACCCTCTCCGCCATTTTAAAATACGTGTTGTAAGTCATTGACTTGACACGTATTAAAAAACATGTTAGTCTCTAAGTAGGTGTTTGTGACTGAAGTGTGACATCACAAAGCCGAAAGGAGACTAACATGGCAGTTTATAAGCGCGGTAAAATATATTATGTAGACATTCTTCTTCCCGATGGTAAACGCCATAGGAAGAGGATTGGGACGGACAAGAAGGTAGCAGAAAACGTTCAAAAGGAATGGGAGGTCCAGAAGGCCAAAGGGGAATTTGGCTTTCTGCCCAAGGACAGTGAGTTACAGCCGCTATTTGATCTTTTCATTGAGAAGACAAAGAATGACAATTCCCCACGCACTGTAACGCGCTATAAGGGCATTATAAAGAATTTTAAGACCTTCCTGGCCAAGTATTACCCCCATATCAAAAAGCACTCCCACTTTAAACCCGAAGTATTTGAGAAGTACAAAACCTACCGCAATGAAAAGCAAGCAAAACCAAAGACTGTCAATGTCGAGATCCAGACGCTTAAATCAATCATGCTCTATGCAATCGAGCAGGGCCTTGCAAAGAATAATCCCGCTGATAGCGTAAACACCATAAAAATCAAAAAAAGTCTTGAGGGTGGCCGCTGGTTGACTTCGGAAGAGGTTGATAAGCTCTTGAAGTTTAGTAATGAATGGCTTTATCCCATTTTTTACACCTTTATTTATTCCGGGATGCGTAAGAGTGAACTAGAAAATCTTACCTGGGATGATATAGATTTTGCACGCCGTATTATTAAAATCCGTATAAAGGATGACTGGACCCCGAAGACTGATGAGAGGGATATACCGATAAGTGATGATTTGTTAAAGTTACTTCAAAAGCAAAAGAAGAAGGCCATAGGTTCTTTAGTCTTCCACGATGGTGAGGGCAATAAGATTGATGAGAATAGGTTGCGTCGAAATCTTATGAGTGTCACCAAGCTGGCAGGCTTCCCTGATGTGACCAAAATCCACTCGCTTCGGCATACCTATGGAAGTCACTTAGCACAGCAGGGCGTTCCTTTGCCTGCAATTCAGAAATTTATGGGACATAAAAATATTCAGACCACAATGGTCTATGCTCACTTAGCTCCTGGTTACAGGCCAGATGTAGTCAAGAATTTAAAATTTTAAAGAGTTTGGGTTGGTGGAAGAAGTGCGCGATTAGTGCGCGATTAATGCGTGATTATGAAAAGAGTGCGCAGGATACATGTCTGTCAGGGGTTAGTAGAAAATCAAAAGAAGGTGTTTGAATTTTGTGATATATTATTGAATCTCTTAAAGGAACTTTAAATGAATTACCGTGAATCCGAAACAGTTGAATTTAAGAAATCCACTGCTGAATTGAAAGAAGCGGTTTTTTCTATTTCCGCCATCTTAAATAAGCACGGTCAGGGCGAAGTGTATTTTGGTATTAGAGATGACGGTACGGTTGTCGGTCAGATGGTGGGTAAGGACACCATTAAGGACGTGACCCAGACTATCACAGACAACCTTGATCCCAAGATTTTTCCCAAAATTGAGCAAAGAAAAATAGAAGGCAAGGATTGTATCGTCGTTGAATTTCACGGTATCTATCAGCCCTATTTTGCCTATGGACGGGCCTACATGCGGGTTGGAGAGTCCGATAAACATTTGTCCGCACGGGAGATCGAACATCTGATTCGCAAACAGAAAAGATGGTTATGGGAGAATGAAATCTCCAACAGAAAATTAATCGATGTTAATGTCGCAACGGTCAAAGAGTACATGCGAAAAGCCAATGCGGCCAAGCGCATCAATTTTAAATACACCGATGTAAAGACCACTTTAGGAAAGTTGGGGTTATTGGTAGGTGGAAAATTGACCAAGGCCGCCGAGGTTTTGTTTTGCAAAAATACTCCTATTGAAGTCCAGGCTGCTGTATTTGCAGGGACAGATAAAAACACCTTTTTGGACATAAGTAAGTTTGAGGGAAATATTTTTAAATTGCGTGAAAGGGCCGAGCTATATCTTAAAGAGCATATCAAATGGCGTGTTGAAATCGAAAGCGGCCCCAGGAAGGAGATTCCTGAAATCCCCGTTGACGCCATTCGTGAGGCCATCGGTAATTCATTATGCCATAGAGATTATACCGACCCCAAAGGTGTTGAGGTTGCCATTTTTAAAGACAGGGTTGATATTTACAACCCAGGAACATTCCCCGAGGAGTTGTCTCCCGAAGACTTTATTAAAGGCGGCGGTTATTCCATTTTACGAAATCCTTTGATTGCCGAAACAATGTATAAGTCCGAGGACATTGAGAAATGGGCCAGTGGTCTGAAAAGGATTTATGATGATTGTAAGGCGGCTGGTGTAAAGGTTGAATTTAAGCAGGTCAAGACTGGCTTCGTTGTGTCTTTTAAGCGGCCTAAGTGGGAAGAAGGCGAAGGATTGCCACAGAAGGGCAAAAAGGCTGTGGAGAAAACTGTGGTGATAACTGTGGAGAAGATTTTGGGCCTGATACAAGATAATCCCAGAGTCACCCAAAAAGAATTGGTGTCTCAGACTGGATTGACAAGACGTGGAGTTGAGTGGAATTTAAAGAAGTTAAAGGACGCAGGCCGTATCCGACGTATTGGCCCCGACAAAGGCGGCCATTGGGAAGTTGTCGTTTAAAACACAGGGCCTTAATAGTTTAATTAATTTCTGGACTGTCTTATGTGGGGTGTTTTGAACTAACAAATCGAAATATTAGACGTGCTTATTTTAAAGCAAAATTGCCTGCCAGCCCGTAATTCGTTGATTGGCTGTTTTCTTTGAGAAGATTCACGCCAGTAGCCCTCGCTTCATAAAAAGTTGCGGGGATTTTTTTTTTGGAATCGAATGATCTTCCAAGAGGGAGAGTGGTAAAGGTGGATAGGAATATATCAATAGCCTCATACAAATAGTTATTATATAATAAAAGAATTGATTTAGAATTGGGGTAACTGAAGGAGCTTTTTATTTTAAATGATTAAAATAATCAAAAAAAATAAACATAATCATAAAGATTTAAATCAAAGCGCTTCGATTTTAACTGATTTAATTAAGAAATTTGATAAAAACCAGAGGCCCGTACGAGTAGATTTTAGAAAAATGGTTGATTGGTTGCCCCCTGGGGAGCGAGCAACGCATTTCATTCACTCTTATCCTGCTAAACTTTTGTTACATATCCCACATTTTTTCTTATCTAACAACATTCTTAGTAAGCCAGGAGATACTGTATTAGACCCTTTTTGTGGTACGGGTACAGTTATGTTGGAATCTTTGTTGTCAGAGAGACAAGGGCTTGGGTTTGATGTTAATCCGTTGGCTTGTTTAATTGCACAAGTTAAAACAACACATATTGAAGAAAGAGACTTAAACAATTCTATAAAAAGATTGAAAATACAGATTGATTGTAAAAAGAAGATAGAATCTGTCTTTTCTGATAACGCAACAATTTCCTTTTGGTTTAATCCAAGAATTATTAAGCAGTTAGAGATAATACGAGAAGGCATATTAAGAACCAATGATCCCAGAATTAAGAACTTTTTTCTTGTATCATTTTCAAGTCTTATACGAAAAGTCAGCTTAGCAGACCCAAGAATTTCAGTTCCCGTTAAGGTAAATTTTACTGGTCTAACCGAGAATCATCCCATAAGTCGAGAAGAGAATATGAGATTGGAGTGGCTTAAAAAGGTTAATGTGTCAGAAGTGTTTTTTGCTATTTTGGATCGGAATGTTAAAAGATTGGCCGTATTGGATGCATATTGTTTGAATAAAGATATATCTGCTAAGGTTATTCATTCAGATTTTAGAAAGCAAGAAAGAAAATTTGAAGAATCAAAATACGATAATACTGTTTCGTTAATTATTACTTCTCCTCCCTATTCTGGCGCTCAAAAATATGTGCGAGCCTCAAAATTAAATTTAGAATGGTTGGGAGACGGCGCAAGTAAGGATTTGAAGAACATAGAGAACAAAACTATAGGAAGAGAATCATTCGTTAAATCAGATTATAAAGAACGATTGGTAACGGGTATTACAAGAGCAGATAATTTTTTAAAGAAAGCTCGAAAGACAAATCCTCTAAGGGCGCACATAGCGGGAACATATCTTTTAGAAATGAAAGAGGCTTTTAAAGAAATGTATAAATTTTTAAAGCCAGGTGGTCATTTAGTGATGGTAATTGGTGACAATTCTGTATGTGGACAGAAATTTTTGAGCCACGAATATTTAGGGAACATAGCGGAAGAAATCGGATTCAAATCTACGTTAAAATTAGTTGATGATATTCGATCAAGAGGATTGATGACAAAAAGAAATAAAACAGCAAATATGATCACGGAGGAATGGGTTTTAGTCTTTAGAAAGCCTGTGAATAAATAATGGAAGATGAATTGTTAAAAAAGATTCTTATTTTTCATGAAACAATTTGGGATAGGAAAGCCAGTGGGGATGCTATAAAAAAATGGCTTAGTTATTTTGAAGAGAAATCAGCTGGAAATCCTGATGAAAGACTTCATGCCCTATATCTTCTCTCAAAATTTATGTATTTTGGTACAGATGCGGTTAAAGAAATGTTGAAAGCCTTATATCGTGATTTGTACAAATATCCATTAATTAGTGCAATTAGAAAAGCTAACAATGATTCTATTGACGTAGATTTTATTAATAAAACTTTCCAGATTGATCTTGATTCAACAAGATTTCTAGGTCTTGGCAATCCTTCAGAAAGCGGGACTTTTTTGTTATATTATTTTAGACAAGCAAATTGTTTAAATAGAAATCTTTTTATACATGGGCATCAAATTTTTTCCAGAGAAAACGACAAATATACAATCAAGGATCAAACAATAAAGCATTATATTTTTATTGATGATTTATGCAGTTCCGGTAGTCAGGCTATTCAATATTCAAAAGAAATTCTTGATGAATTAAAGCGTTTAAAACCAGACGTTAAGGTGTATTACTTTACTTTAATTGGTCTTAAAGAGGGTGTCGAAAAAGTCCGTGCAAAAGCTAAGTTTGATAAGGTGGAAGCTGTTTTTATTTTGGATGAATCATTTAAATGTTTCAATGATAACTCAAGGTATTTTCAAAATGTTAATGCAGATTATATAACGAAGGATTTTGCGAAAACGATTTGTTTAAAATATGGTGAAAAACTTAGTCCTACAAAACCATTGGGATGGGCTGATAATCAATTATTGCTTGGTTTTGGACATAACATACCAGACAATACTTTGCCTGTTATAAGTAGCAAGGGCAATCCCTCAATACAATGGTCTCCAATTTTTGAAAGAATTGAAAAGAGATAGAATTTGTGAAAGAAAAAAACAATCCTTTTAATATCACTAAAGCTTCTGATTTTACAGATGAGCAGATAAAAAGCTTCTGGGTAGAGTATCCTGGTGGATTCGAGAAAATCATGAAACCCACTTCCCCTATGCCTATGATAATTCGTGGAGGGAAGGGAAGTGGCAAAACTCATTTAATGAGGCAGTACTCGTTTCCTCTGCAAAAGCTTCGTCATACAAAAGATTTATTAGAAGGCATTACAAAAGATGGTTATTTGGGTATTTATATGGTTTGTGGAGGGATTAATGCTAATCGGTTTTACGGGAAAGGTCAATCTACTGAGATTTGGAATAGCATATTTGCCTATTATATGGATATTTGGCTTTCTCAAATGGTATTGAAGACTACAAGTGAAATTTATACTGATAATAATGAATTAAAAAATGTTGAGAAGAAAATATGTTCAGAAATTCTAAATCTCTTTGATTCGATTGATAATCGTCCGAATACATTGATAGGTTTACTGGATTTGTTAGTTTCTATTCAGAAAAGCATAGATTTTGATGTCAACAATTGTGCTATCACAAAGAAACTTGAGACGAGGATAAGCGTTTCACCTGCTAAATTAATATTTGGCATACCTAAAATATTAAAGAAGCTCCTTCCGTCAATGAAAAAGATCCTATTTGTGTATTTAATTGATGAGTTTGAAAATCTGCAAGAAGAACAACAAAAATACATCAATACTTTGGTGAGAGAACGACAGTCGCCGAGTACACTGAAGATTGGTGGACGAAAATACGGTTTTCGTACTAAATTGACTCTTAGTGCTGGGGAAGATATTAAAAAGGGATCAGAGTTTGAGTTGTTAGAGTTGGATGTAAATTTCCAAAAGAAAAAAGAATATAAGAAATTCATAGACCTCCTTTGTACAAAAAGATTGACGAAGAATGATTTTATAAAAGAATCGAGTTCAGTAGAAATTAGTAACTTTTTTGATACTTATTTGAATAGTCCTTTTGAGCAGGAGAGAACAAAATTTATTATCAAAAAATATGACGGGCAGGAAAGGCCCTATTTTTCTTCTTTAAAGAGTAAATTGCGTGATGGTTTTGATAGGTTTGGGTTAAGTGGCATAAGTAAGAAGGCAGAAATAGATGGGATTATTGAAAGATTATCTGTAAAAGACTATCCGCTGGTAGAAAAGTTTAATGTCTTTCAGTTTTATCAAAGTTGGTCTCAGGGAAAGAATTTAAAGGCCGCATCGATAGCTATCTCCAAAGAATGTATTAAGTTTATTAATAAAAAAGATGGAACTTCCTCGGGGTATGGTACATATTCGTATCATTTTAATTATTGGAAAGAAGATTTATTAATTCAGCTTTTCCGAGAATGTGATCAAAGAACAGAATATGTTGATTTTAGTACCTTTATAGAATTATCACATGGCTTGCCTAGAAATCTCCTCATAATACTTAAGAATATTTATAGATGGTCTGAATTTAATAACGAGAAACCATTTCAAGGCGGAAAAATTTCCATAGATGCTCAGACACGAGGGGTTCAGGAGGCTTCTGAATGGTTTTATTCGGATGCAAGAGGAGCAAATGAGGATGGTAGATTGATAAGAGATAGTATAAGTAGGCTTGGTGAATTATTCAGAGCATGTTTATTCTCAGATAAACCTGTGGAGGTTTCTTCAGCAGGGTTTAGTTATGATCCGTCAAAGATAACAGCTAAGGCTCAAAGAATAATAGATTTGGCCGAGGAATGGTCATTACTTGTTAAGATTCAAGAAGGAGAGAAGAATAGAAATTCGACGAGAATTGATTCTAAATATGTTTTGAACAAGATGATCTCTCCTCTCTGGCAATTGCCCGTAGCTAGGAGGGGAACGATTCTTTTCGTGCCAGAGGAAGTAAATGCAATTTTTGATCCAGAGCAAAAGGATTCTTTCAAAGAGCTTTTAAATAAAAGATTGGTAAAAATGAATGCTCCATTTAAGAAGACAGATAAGAGTTATGATTTATTCGGGTTGTTTAAATGACAGATTACACAATCTTTTATAAAGATTATTTTAATAATACTGCTGATGTTAGTAAACTCGGGCCTTGGGACATATTTGTGTCAACCTATTCCCTTGATGAGAGAATTGTAAAAGTCTTTGATGCTATTTCTGCCAATGAGAAATATTGGTTAATACATAAAGAATATAATTTTGCAAGTGGTGAGGTTCCTTCTGCTTCGGGTTTTATAAAAGTATATGACCCCACACAAAGAGAAGATGAGGCAGATTTTATTTCTAATTTTTTTGGTAGTTTAAGAATTACGGATAAAACAAAGCTTTGCATTGATATTACTGCTTTTACGAGGCCCACCCTGATTTTCTTGATGTACTTCTTAAAGAACTCTCTAAAATTAAGAAAATTTGAACTTCTATATTCTGAGCCAAATTATTATAGTGCACAGGAAAAGACTGTTTTTGCTGAAGATGTAACCAAGGTTAGCCAAATAGCAGGTTATGAAGGCAAGCATGTGCCAGATAACTTAAAGGATGTTTTGATTATTGGAACTGGTTACGACCATTCTTTAATTACACACGTTGCCGAAGATAAAGAATATGCTCAGAAGATTAAAATTTTTGGTTTCCCATCACTCAAAGCAGACATGTATCAGGAGAATATTTTACAGGTTCAAAAAGCTGTAGAAGCTATAGGTACTCATATTGCTCCACCCTTTGCCTATTATGCGCCAGCGTATGATCCTTTTGTAACAGCTTCAATTCTTAACGAAATATTAGAAAATCTGAAGGAAGAAGGGAATTATACCAATATATATCTATGTCCTCTCGGAACAAAAGCCCATGTTTTAGGTTTTGCTTTGTTTTACTTAAATCAATGTTTTGATGCTCCCATAAGTATTATCTATCCACATTGTTCCTATAAAAATAAAAAAGATAGTGTGGGTCTCTCAGGCGTTTGGAAGTATGTAATTGAATTTAATTAATATTGAGGCTTTTGGTAGTAAACGGGGTTTTTCATAAATAGGGATATTACTGACTGCTGTTAATTTTAAGGATGCGATAAATATTCAAGAGGTATTGCAGGCATGATTCCAAAACGGGTAGTTCACTTGTAGAAAATTTTATAAAGGAAGAATTTTTTTCTTTATGCAAATTGATTTTAGCGTAACAGAACTAATAGATGCTCTTATATATCACTGGAGTTTTTGGGAACAACATGAAGATTTTTATCTAAAAGAGTTGCTGCCTAAACTTATAATTAATCCTAGGGAAGGTGATGAGAAAGAATCAGAAATATTTGCAATACTCTGCTCCAAACTTAATAAGGTTGAATTAGAAACCCTCCCAGATTTGATCAAAAAAAGACGATCTGAATACCTGCTTAATAAGATTAAACCTAAACCACTTACCAGTCTCACAGAACGTTTGCGCCAAGCCGAAGTTGAGCGCCACCGGCTTGAAACCCTGGAAAGAGAACGTCAAGAGGCACTAAGACTTCAAGAAGAAGAGCACGAACGAATAAAAGAGGAAAAACAGCGACTAGAAGATGAAGCGCGACGTAACGAATTTCTTCCTATTTTACGAAAAGCCTTGAACGATGATTTCTTGAATGCAGATTTGTTTTTTAAAGAAAATGCCAATGGGCGTATTTCACATAAAGAATACGAGGAGGAAAAGGCTCTTTTTGTTCAGCGTTGGATTAAGAATTTTATAAATAGTAATTTGGATTTGGAACAATCTGCTGCTATCGCATCAGTGCAAGATCATATTCAAGTAATCGCAAGGGCAGGGAGTGGTAAAACCGCAACAATAGTTAACCGGGCGTTATTTTTACAGAAACATTGTGGTGTTTCTCCAAATGAGATGCTTCTTCTAGCATTTAACAATAAAGCAGCTAAAGAGATAAAGGAACGTTTGGAGAAGTCATTGGAGGGTAACGCGCCTTACGTAATGACATTTCATGCTTTAGCCCATTCTATAGTACATCCTGAAGAGACTCTTTTGCATAACGGGTCATCAGAGAATAGTCAGGGGCTTAACAGGGCGGTTCAGCAATTGATCGACGGCCATCTTAGAATTCCTGAATATAAGGCAAGAATACGTGAACTGATGATGTCTCATTTCCGTGAGGATTGGGATCGTATTGTGGAAGGTGGTTTTGATAAGGATAGGAATGAATTCTTACAGTTCAGGCGTTCACTGACAAGGGAAAGCTTGAAAGGTGATTACGTTAAGTCTTTTGGTGAAAAGATTATTGCTAATTTCTTATTTGAGCATGATATACCATATATCTATGAACGGAATCACAATTGGGACAATATAAACTATAAGCCGGATTTTACAATCTTTAAGACTGATAAATCTGGTTTAATTATTGAATATTTTGGGTTAGTTGGCGATGTAGAGTATGATCAAATGTCCCAAGCAAAAAGAGATTACTGGAAAAAGAAACCAGATTGGGGGTTTTTGGAATTTACACCAGAGGACATCAAGACCCGTGGTGTTGATAATTTTGGGACATATCTTGAATCATGTTTGAAAAAGCATGGTATTTCATGCATGAGGTTAACTGAAGATGAAATCTGGCATCGTATTGAGAGACGGTCAATTGATCATTTTACAAGGGCTGTAAGTAATTTTATTGGGCGCTGCAGAAAGCTCTGCCTAGATTCAAATGGACTAGATGCTTTAATTTTAAATTATTGTGAGAAATTAGCTGTTGAAGACAAATTTCTCAAGATTATCAGTGTTCTGTATAAAGATTATATCAACCGTCTTAAGGCGGCAGGTCAAGAAGATTTCGATGGCTTAATACAACGGGCAGTGGAAATAGTTTTAAATGGAACCACTATATTTGAAAGAAAATCTAGCAGAGGAGATTTAAGTAAATTACGATTTATTTTTATTGATGAATTTCAAGACTTCACCGAACTCTTCCATCGGCTTATTTCAGCAATAAGAAAACAGAATCCTTCTGTTGGACTATTCTGTGTGGGGGATGATTGGCAGGCAATCAATGGCTTTGCTGGATCAGATTTGAAGTTCTTTAATGATTTTGAAGACAATTATAAGCCAGCGCAAGTGCTTAACATATCGACGAATTATCGTTCTTCCAAATCAGTTGTAAACATTGGAAATGCTTTAATGACTGGTTTAGGAAAATTTGCAGTAGCCAAGAAAACAATATCAGGCTCGATTTTATTGGCAGATTTATCGAATTTTGAGCCAACCTTACTTGAAGTAGAACGTTATCCAGGAGATATTATTACGCCCGTGCTATTGCGTTTAGTAGGCAAGGCGCTTGCTAAGAAAGATGCAGCAGTTGTTTTGCTTTCCCGACGTAACAGTGTGCCTTGGTATGTTAATTATCAGGGTAAAGCGAAATCTTCTGAAGGGCTTGATCGATTTTTAGAGTACATCAGAAGCTTTTTTCCAAAGGATGAACATGGACGAATTGCTATTTCAACGGCGCATGGATATAAAGGACTGGAAAGATCAACGGTGATCGTGCTTGATGCTGTCGCACGCAGTTATCCATTAATACATCCTGATTGGATTTTTACAAAGATTCTTGGAGAGAATCCCCAGAAGATAACTGAAGATGAACGACGTTTATTTTATGTTACCCTGACGCGGGCTATTGAGAATGTGGTTATCATCACTGAGAGAAATGCAGAATCTCCTTTTCTTGCAGATATTCAAAGAATCGAGAAATTGACAAGCATTAGATGGTCAGAATTTCCACCTATGTCAGGTCACACGACTCGCCTTGTAGTAAGAATAGGCAATCAGGGACTGAAAGGGGTGGCCCCTACTTTTGCGCTTAAGGACACGCTTAAGGCCTCAGGATACCAGTGGCAGAATACACGTTGGCAGTGTTGGGAAAAAAGTTTTCCTGCTAAAGATTTTAATATTGAGATATTAAAGAAAGAAGTATGGGCGTCTAAAGCAGACGGCATCGAAGTGAGAATTTTTAATGACTCTGATTCGCTTATGGATAGGTACACAGTAAATATTGCTCAATGGGTAAAGGTTTCAAGCAAATAAAATGATTTGTGATCATTAATACGCCTAACATTATTTCTTAAAAACAAAGTTAGGAGGTAATAAAGACCGTATTACTTTTCATTACGTTACTCTTCCATCATCGGTACATTGACCTTCCCCTGTTAAAATAGCCATTTGCATGTAGAGTTTCCTGGAGATTGACCCTAACTAGGAGGCGTACATGTAATTGTTATACCCTAGTACAATTGAATCATTCTTGCCCCTCCCTAAAATAAGAACGTAACCATAGGCACTAACGACTGAGTGATCAATGTTAACGGATAAAAATATTATGACCTCCGGCGAGTGTCCGGTAAGAGGATCAAACATAAATTTTCTTGCAGGAAAGTTTCCTCAGCCAGAGATGCTGGTTAATATTCCGAAGTTAATCACATCATATTATTCCGATGTGCCTGACCCTATGATTGCAGCTCAGAGGGTAGCATTCGGTACTTCAGGGCATCGTGGTTCAGCTTTTAAAAAGTCTTTTAATGAGTGGCATATTCTCGCCATTACACAGGCCATTTGTCTATACCGAAAGCAACAAGGGATTAATGGCCCTTTATTTCTTGGGATTGACACACATGCGCTTTCTCAACCTGCACGAGCTACCGCGCTTGAGGTCCTAGCATCTAACGGAGTGGAAGTTATGCTTTCAGAGAATGACGAATATACTCCAACACCGGTTATTTCCCACGCCATCCTTACCTATAACTTCGGTCGTAAGACTGGACTCGCCGATGGTATTGTCATTACCCCTTCCCATAACCCACCCCATGACGGAGGGTTTAAATATAACCCTCCGAATGGGGGGCCTGCAGAATTAACCATTACGGATTGGATTGGAATGACTGCTAACACATTTCTCGAAGCAAAACTGCAAGGCGTTAAACGGATACTTTTGGAGAAGGCCTTATGTGCTTCTACAACACACCGGTATAATTATCTTAATACCTATATTGCTGATCTAGCCAATGTGATTGATATGGATGCTATTAGAGGATCGAATATTAAGTTGGGAGTAGATCCGCTCGGAGGTGCTGGAGTCCATTACTGGAAACCAATAGCTGAACGCTACAAACTAAATTTAGAGGTTATCAGCGAAACAGTTGATCCGACGTTTAGTTTTATGACAGTAGATTGGGATGGACAGATCCGTATGGACCCTTCTTCCCCTTATGCAATGGAGCGATTGATCGGAATGAAGGACCGTTTCGATTTGTCTTTCGCTTGTGACACTGATCACGACCGGCATGGGATCGTCACTAAAAGCGCAGGATTACTGCCCCCCAATCATTACCTTTCTATTGCTATTTTTTATCTTTTTGGGCACCGGCCAATGTGGAGTCAGAAAGCTGCGGTTGGTAAGACCGTGGTGAGCAGTCAGATGATTGATCGGGTTGCTACGAAACTTGGTCGTAAACTTTACGAAGTGCCTGTTGGTTTCAAATGGTTTGTTGATGGTCTACTCGATGGTTCACTTGGATTTGGTGGTGAGGAGAGTGCTGGAGCCTCTTTTTCCCGGATGGATGGCAACGTTTGGACAACGGACAAAGATGGGATCGTTCCAGCATTGCTAGCCGCAGAGATCACAGCACGCATGGGACGAGATCCCGGAGAGATTTATCGAGACCTCACACATGAGTTAGGGAAACCAGTTTATGATCGCATGGAAGCACCAGCCACAACGGAACAAAAGAAAATATTAGAGAAACTTTCTCCATCACAAATTAAGCAGACAGATTTGGCTGGTGAAAAGATTAAGGTTATTCTCACCCATGCGCCGGGTAATGATGCTCCCATTGGCGGTTTGAAAGTAATTACAGAGAACGGATGGTTCGCAGCGCGTCCTTCAGGGACCGAGGATATTTATAAAATCTACGTGGAAAGTTTTAAGGGTATATCTCATCTTGATCAAATTATTGATGAGGCCCAAAAAATAGTGAATGATGTTTTAGGAGAGAAATTATGACTGAAAAAACAGCTGTTGGTAGTTCAATGTATAATTTTTTGCCCAGACAAATCGACGGTTTTGATTCCCTGGCTGAACTTGCCCTGGATTTGCATTGGTCATGGAATCATAGCACTGACCAAGTGTGGCGTCAGCTTGATTCTGTATTATGGGAACTTACACATAACCCGTGGATCGTCTTACAGACTGTCGCACGAGAGAAACTTGTACAACTCTTGAGCGATCCTGCTTTTCGCGGCCAGATTAATGCCCTTTTGCAATCCAAAAAGAAGACAGCCGAATCTCCTGCATGGTTTCAAAATAATCACCCTCAGTCACCCTTAACATGTGTTGCGTATTTCAGCATGGAATTCATGTTAAGCGAAGCACTCCCGATTTATTCCGGTGGACTTGGCAATGTAGCTGGAGACCAACTCAAAGCCGCCAGTGATCTGGGCGTACCGGTAGTGGGAGTTGGTCTTCTTTATTCCCAAGGTTATTTCCGTCAGGTGATTGATAAGGATGGGGCACAAGAAGCCATTTATCCTTATAACGATCCCGGACAATTGCCTATTACACCTTTGCGTCAAGAGAATGGCGAGTGGTTAAGGTTAGAGATTGCTTTGCCAGGTTACTCAGTATGGCTGCGTGCCTGGCAGGTCCAGGTTGGTCGGGTAAAGCTTTACTTATTGGATAGTAACGATGCCGCGAACATTCCTGTTCATCGAGGAATCACCAGCCAGCTCTACGGTGGTACTCCAGAACTTCGACTTAAACAAGAAATGCTTTTAGGGATCGGCGGTTGGCGATTGCTTGAAGCGCTGGGTATCGAGCCGGAAGTCTGCCATCTTAATGAAGGACATGCGGCTTTCGCAGTCTTGGAACGGTCCCTAAGTTTTATGAAAAAAAATGGGCAGCCTTTTGATGTGGCATTGGCTGTCACGCGTGCAGGAAATCTTTTTACGACACACACTGCGGTGTCAGCAGGGTTTGATCGTTTTTCGCCCGAACTTATTGAACAATATCTTGGGCGGTATACAAAAGAAAAACTATGCATTTCATTTCATGATCTATTGGCTTTGGGACGACAAAATCCAGAGGATGATTCAGAACCTTTTAACATGGCCTATCTGGCCATACGTGGGAGTGGTGCAGTCAATGGTGTGAGCCGTTTGCATGGTGAAGTCAGTCGTCATCTTTTTACTTCTCTTTTTCCAAACTGGCCGATAGACGATGTTCCTGTTGGACACGTGACAAACGGAGTCCATGTGCCGACTTGGGACTCAGCGGCAACTGATGCTCTTTGGACACAAGCCTGCGGGAAAGACCGCTGGTTAGGGACGACTGAAACTATGGAGCAGAATATCCGCCGTGTTTCTGATGAGAATCTTTGGCAAATGCGAATAACTAACCGCAAGTGTCTTATTGAATATGTCCGCGAACGATTGCCCAGGGAATTGGCTGCTTGCGGTGCTGACCTTCAAGCGATTGATCGCGTGAAGAATATTTTTAATCCCAATGCATTAACACTGGGTTTTGCCCGGCGTTTTGCTACTTATAAAAGGCCAGATCTTTTGTTGCGTGATCCCGAGCGATTACTTCGTTTATTGAGCGATCAAAAGCGTCCTGTACAGCTGATTATGGCTGGCAAGGCCCATCCGGCAGACAAATCGGGTCAGGCTTTGATTCAGGAATGGATTCATTTTATCCGTGAGGCCGGGGCACGGGACCATGTGATTTTCTTAAGTGACTATGACATGCTGTTAGCTGAACATCTGGTGCGGGGAGTGGATGTTTGGATCAATACGCCACGCAGACCTTGGGAGGCGAGTGGAACAAGCGGCATGAAGATCCTTGTCAATGGCGGCATCAATCTCTCCGAGTTGGATGGCTGGTGGGCTGAGGCGTACACGCCGAAAGTAGGTTGGGCATTGGGGGATGGTCGTGAACATGGCGTGGACGTAGCTTGGGATACTCATGAAGCCGAGGAACTCTATGAACGGCTTGAAAATGACGTGATACCCGAATTTTATAAGCGTAACGAAAGGGATATGCCTATTGCCTGGCTGGTACGGATGCGTGAAAGTATGAGCTGTCTGACGCCGCAATTTTCCACGAACCGCACAGTGCGCGAATACATTGATCAACATTATCTTCCGGCTGCAACGGCTTATCGTCAACGCAGTGTCGATAAAGGTAAAGTGGGCAAGAACATAATTAATTGGGAACATAATCTAAAAGAGAAATGGGGCAACATACATTTTGGCGACATGAAGGTAGAGACAAATGCAAATCAACATATCTTTGAAGTTGAGGTGTATTTCGATGATTTAGATCCTAATCTCGTGCGGGTCGAATTATACGCCGATGGGACCAATGGCAACAATCCGATACGACAGGAAATGAAGTTCATCCGGTCAAAGGTTGGCCAATCACGCGGGGGTATTTATCGCACATTAGTATCGTCAATTCGTCCAGAAACAGATTATACGGCGCGTATAATACCGTTCTGCGATGGCGTAGCAGTGCCGCTGGAAATGAGTCCTATTCTCTGGCAACAGCGGGTGAATCAGCCTCAAGGACTACAGGAGGCAATCTATGAAAGGGTCTGATTGTAAGGCATTATTTGTAGATATTGGTGGTGTCTTGCTCAGTGATGGATGGGTTCATAAATCTCGGGCCTTGGCGGCTTCGACCTTTGATTTGAATTTTAAAGAAATGGAAATTCGTCATTACCAGAACTTCAACACCTATGAGTTGGGCAAACTCACTATTGAGGAATACTTAAAGCGTGTGGTGTTCTATGAGAGAAGAAGATTCTCTCTTAATGCTTTCAAGAAATTTATGTTTTCGCAATCCAAACCTTGTCCCGAGATGATTGATCTGATAGCCCAGCTAAAGGCAAAGTATGGATTAAAAATTGTCGTGGTGAGTAATGAAGCACGGGAATTAAATGCGTATCGCATTCATACTTTCAAGCTTGGTGTATTCGTTGATTCTTTTATTTCCTCTTGCTATGTTCATCTTCGCAAACCTGACAAGGATATTTTTCGATTAGCACTTGATACCTCACAAGTTAACCCCAAGCAGATAATTTATATCGAAAATACCTTCATGTTTGTACAGGTAGCTGAGGATCTTGGTATCCGAAGTATTTTTCATACGGATTACAAAAGTACCCAAGAGAAATTAGCTTCGTTTGGATTGGTACTCTAATGAAAAATATCTTATCAATCAATGGTGGCTCATCAAGCATTAAGTTTGCCCTATACGAGATAGGTGAGCCGCTTCGGAAGATATTCGAGGGCAGCATTGAACGGATTGGATTGCCCAAGGCAACCCTTCATGTGAAAGGTTTAGAAAGAGCTGATAATTTCTCAAAGGGCATATTAGCAGGGGATCACACGAAGGCAGTAGGTATTTTGATGGATTGGATTGAAGAACGTATGGGTTCTGATGCGCTCGCGACCGTAGGACATCGTGTCGTCCATGGCGGACCGAATTACAGTGAACCTAAATTAATAACTAAGGAAATGATTGATGATCTGCATCAATTCGAGGCATTTGATCCCGAACATTTACCGCAAGAAATTCAGTTGGTCCAAGCGTTTCACAATCGGTTTCCTAACATTCCACAAGTGGCGTGTTTTGATACTGCTTTTCATCATGATATGCCTCGTGTGGCCAAGGTATTACCAATCCCGCGACGCTACGAAGCTCAGGGTGTGCGGCGTTACGGGTTTCATGGATTGTCGTATGCATTTTTGATGCAAGAATTAGTCCGTCAGAGTGGAGAAGGCGGTTGCCCAAGCAGGGTCATACTTGCTCATCTCGGCAGTGGTGCTAGTTTAGCTGCTGTGAAGGATGGAAAAAGTATTGATACCAGCATGGGCTTTACACCGAGTGCAGGATTGGTGATGGGGACCCGTTGTGGAGACTTAGATCCGGGGCTCAACTATTATCTGTCGCGCACGGAGAAAATGACCGCGATCAAATTTCAATACATGGTGAATCATGAGTCCGGGCTCCTTGGAATTTCTGAGACGAGCTCTGATATGCAAGATTTGCTTTCGCGAGAATTTGATGACCTTCGGGCCCGTGAAGCCATTGAGATATTTTGTTATCAGGCAAAGAAATGGGCAGGCTCATTTAGTGCAGTGCTTGGAGGACTGGACACCTTAGTATTTGCCGGAGGTATCGGAGAGAATGTTCCCACCGTCCGCTCCAGGATTTGCAAGGGCTTAAGTTATCTTGGAATTGAATTAGAAGAAAAACGAAATGCAGGCAATGAGGGCATTATTTCCACGGCAGGAAGCAGGGTTGTAGTGCGTGTTATGCATACCGACGAAGAATTAATGATCGCAAGCACGGTCTGCCGTGTTTTGGATTTTAAGAAAGAGGGAGCATTATTATGAAAAATAGAGTAAAAGAAATTATCAATGTGGAAACTCCAAAGTTAAATATAACTGATAAGCCATTGTCATCTGATCTGCTGGGCAAAATGAATGCTTATTGGCGTGCTGCCAATTATATATCGGTCGGACAGATTTACCTTTACGATAATCCATTGCTTAAAGAACCGTTGAAACTCTCCCACGTCAAGCCGCTCGTTGTCGGACATTGGGGCACAACACCTGGCCAGAACTTTATCTACGTGCATTTAAACAGGGTCATTAAGGAATACGACCTGAATATGTTTTACATCGCGGGCCCAGGTCACGGCGGTCCGGCATTGGTGGGCAACACCTATCTTGAGGGTAGTTACAGTGAAGTTTATCCCAATATCAGCCAGGATGAAGCGGGGATGAAAAAGTTATTTAAACAATTTTCATTTCCTGGGGGTATTTCCAGCCATGTTGCACCGACAACACCGGGATCAATCCATGAAGGCGGTGAATTGGGGTATTCACTGAGCCATGCTTTCGGAGCTGCATTTGATAATCCTGATTTGATCGTTGCTTGTGTTGTCGGAGATGGTGAAGCTGAAACAGGCCCCTTAGCTACTGCCTGGCATTCAAATAAATTCTTAAATCCAATTTCTGATGGGGCGGTACTTCCGATTCTGCATCTTAATGGTTTTAAAATCAGCAACCCCACAATCCTTGCGCGTATTGAGCATGAGGAATTGGAGAAGTTCTTTGAAGGCTGCGGTTGGACGCCTTATTTTGTAGAAGGTGATGATCCAGAAGAGATGCATCAGCTGATGGCAGCGACGATGGATCGGGTCATAACAGATATACGGAATATGCAATTCATTGCACGTGATAAAAAAGATAATACCCGTCGAAGATGGCCAATGATTGTCTTGAGATCACCTAAAGGTTGGACAGGGCCTAAAATAGTTGATGGTTTGCAAGTTGAAGGCACATTCCGGGCGCATCAAGTGCCGCTTCTAGTTGATGCTGATCATCCCGATCATCTTAAAGAACTTGAAAGCTGGATGAAAAGCTATAAGGCAGAAGAGTTATTCAATCAGGATGGTTGTCTTATACCTGAATTAGCAGAACTGGCACCTAAAGGAATAAGACGCATGGGTGCGAATCCTCACACTAATGGTGGTCTCTTGTTGCGTGAACTGCGGATGCCTGATTTTCAGACTTATGCAGTGAAGATCACATCACCCGGAGCCGTAGAAGCCCAAGATACGCTTATTTTAGGTAATTTTCTACGTGACGTGACTAAACTGAATCAGGGAAATCGCAATTTCAGGATCTTTGGTCCAGATGAGACTATCTCCAATCTACTCGGTGCTGTCTTTGAAGTAACCAACCGTCAGTGGGATGCCAGAGCGGTCAAGAGTGATGAATTCTTGTCACCCGATGGAGGAGTTCTCGATTCGATGTTGAGTGAACACCAGTGCGAGGGTTGGTTGGAGGGATATCTGCTGACAGGTCGGCATGGGCTGTTCAACAGTTATGAGGCCTTTATCCGTATTGTAGACTCGATGTTCAGCCAGCACGCCAAGTGGCTGAAGGTGACCTTGGAGCTGCCATGGCGTCGGAAGATTGCTTCACTGAACTATTTACTAGCGTCCCACGTCTGGCAACAGGACCACAATGGATTCACACATCAAGACCCTGGTTTTCTTGATCATGTTATCAACAAGAAGGCTGATATTGTGCGTGTTTATCTTCCGCCGGATGCCAATTGTCTGCTGTCGGTCTTTGATCATTGCCTGCGCAGCCGCCACTATGTGAACGTCGTGGTTGCAGGCAAACATGCATTGCCCCAATGGCTGACCATGGAAGAGGCTGTTATGCATTGCACGGAAGGAATAGGTATCTGGCAGTGGGCCAGCAATGACCAAGGTGCTGAACCTGATGTGGTCATGGCCTGTTGTGGAGACACTCCAACACTTGAGATTTTGGCTGCTGTTTCCATTCTTCGTGAACATCTACCGGACCTCAAAATACGTGTGATCAATGTTGTTGATCTTATGAAGTTGCAGTCTGAAAGCGAGCACCCGCATGGATTGAGCGAAACAGATTACGATTCACTATTCACCAAAGATAAGCACATCATTTTTGGATTTCATGCGTACCCTTGGCTTGTCCACCGGCTGACCTATCGTCGTACTAATCGCAATATGCACGTTCGAGGCTATAAAGAAGAAGGTACAATTACGACAGCCTTTGACATTAGGGTGCAGAATGATTTGGATCGCTTTCATCTGGTTCAAGACGTGATTGATCGTTTGCCACAATTGGGTACAAAGGGAACATATCTTAAGAAGCTGATGCAGGACAAACTTATTGAGCATAAATTATACATCGACAAAAACGGGCAAGACTTGCCGGAAATACGTAACTGGAAGTGGTCCTCATGCCGGACACTCGCAAAAGCTCGGAATAATCCCAAATGAATGCGAAAGAACTTATAAAAACCACGAGGGCGTTAGTTGCAGGGGACAAGGGACTATTGGCGATGGATGAGAGTACCCCAACCTGCAACAAACGATTTGCCAAATTAGGTATTCCTCAAACCGTGGAAGCCAGGCGGTCATACAGGGAGCTAATTGTGACGACACCTGGTCTAGGTGAGTGTATCAGTGGTGCAATCTTGTATGATGAAACAATCCGTCAACAGAAGAAAGATGGAACATCTTTTGTTAAAGTCATTGTTGATGCTGGAATCATTCCTGGTATCAAAGTTGATATGGGGACAAAGGACATGCCGGGTTTTCCTGGTGAGGAAATTACTGAAGGTCTTGATGGATTAGATGACCGTCTCAAAGAATATTTTCAAATGGGGGCTCGTTTTGCCAAATGGCGGGCAGTATTTTCCATTGGTGAAAGCATTCCCAGCCGAGGTTGCATCGAGGCTAATGCACATGCATTGGCTCGGTACGCTGCATTGTGCCAGGAAGCCGGACTAGTACCTATCGTAGAGCCTGAAGTGCTCATGGATGGTGATCATCCATTACAACGATGCTACGAGGCAACAGAGGAAGTGTTACGAATAGTTTTTAACGAACTTTATACGCAACGGGTGATGCTGGAGGGTATGCTCCTTAAGCCTAACATGGTACTTCCGGGTTTGACTTGTTCTGCCCAAGAAGCAGTTGACAAGGTTGCTGATAAAACAGTGAAATGTCTGTTGGCAGTAGTCCCCAAATCTGTTGGGGGTATTGCATTTTTGTCAGGTGGTCAATCTGGTATACTCGCTTCGGAACGATTGAATGCCATGAATATCAAATTTAAGTCACAACTGCCTTGGGGCTTAACGTTTTCATTTGCCAGGGCCATTCAGCAGCCCGCTTTAGATATATGGCAAGGCCAGGATGCCAATGTGTCAGAGGCACAAAAAGCTTTATATCATAGAGCCAATTGTAATAGGGCAGCACGACGCGGCGAATACACTTTGGAAATGGAAAATTGCTTGGAGCGCATAATATGAACAGTGAGGCTTTATGGAAAAAGAAATTGTCTTAAAAACTTTTATCAATAGATATGCAGCAGAAATAGCCAAGGGGCTTCTTGATGAAAAAGGGATAGTTAATATGATTTCAGATGAGGATGTCGGAGGTTTTCGTCCTGGCATGATTATAGGTGATACAATTAAATTGATTGTTAATGAAGAAGATTTGGAAAAGGCAAAAGAAGCTATAAAAATATTAGAAGAACCAGGAAGTATTAGAAAACAAGAATAGAAATACTTCTTCTGTTACTGAAATTAGATCCCTAGGTTGATGAATAAATATGCCCGATTCCTTTATAGTATTACCAAGAACACCAAAACGGATTGGTATTGCTGCCGACCATGAAGGTTACAAATTAAAAGAACAATTGACTAAAATGTTGCATGAAGACACTTATGAAGTCATTGATTTTGGTGACCACCAGCTAAACTCAGAGGATGATTATCCAGATTTTGTGGTGCCTCTAGGCCGCGCCGTTGCGAATGCGGAAGTAGATCGTGGTATTGCTATCTGCGGCAGTGGTGTCGGTGCTTGCATTGCCGCCAACAAGGTGGCAGGTGTGCGTGCTTGTATGATTCATGAAGAATTTTCTGCCCGTCAAGGAGTCGAAGACGACGATATGAATGTGATTTGTATAGGCAGTAGGGTACTAGACCAAACGACTGCCTGGGAACTCGTCACTATATTTCTCGCGTCACGATTCAGTGGTGCTGAACGCCATTGCCGCCGTCTGGCCAAGGTGACGGTACTTGAAAACACCCCTTTAAAATAATCTCCTCCTTACTCTTTATTATACCCTAGTACAATTGTTATTTTTTGCCCCTTCTCTAGAATCAACTCATATGAGTATTGGTTGACAGGACTATGTAATTATTAGATAGAGGAGAAGTTTAATGGCAAAAAATGAAATAAAGCCTAAGACGGTGGTTGAGAGTGTGCCACCAGAGTGTGTCGATGCAAACAATTTTACGCAGAGAGTAGAAAGACAAGCTTATGAGCTATATGCGAAAAGAGGATTTGAATTTGGTCATGAATGGGATGATTGGTTTGAAGCTGAAAAAATAGTGGAAGCTGAAATGAGCACTGTGGATCGTGATTGCATCAGATCTGAAAGTTTTTATAAAGCTACCCACCGATTTAGTCCTTTACCATCTGATATTGATGCACAAAAGTTTAATACAAGTCCTGTTTTAAAAGATTTTTAATAGCAATAGTATGAATAGGAGAAAAAATGGCTAAACATCATCATCAAAGCAAGGCAGAACAAATTGATAATAAAGCACATGGAGCTGCACCTTTTCATTTCGAGAAGACGCCTTCCAGGGCAAATGAAACACCAACGGCTGCAGACAATGCTTCTATCCAGGTCCGGGCCTATCACATCTATAAAGAAAAAGGTGGCTCTGATTTAGAAAATTGGCTGGAAGCAGAACGCACTATTAGAAATATCGTCTAGAGTAAAAGCCATGGAAAACGAAGCGATTGTCGCAACTGATCTTACAAAGTATTTTGGTGAAGGCGAGACCAAGATGACTGCTGTAGATAAGGTCGGACTTGTCGCTCATTTTGGCGAGATGCTGTTCATTGTCGGCCCCTCTGGAAGCGGCAAAACCACGATGCTTAGTATGATTTCCGGTATCCTACGTCCCAACGAAGGCAAGGTAACAGTCAAAGGGGCTGATATCTGGCGTCTTAACAATGACCAATTAGCTGATTTTCGGCTTCACACCATTGGTTTTGTCTTTCAAGACTATCACCTGTTCCCTAGGCTTACCACAGCTGAAAATGTTGCAATCCCTTTGATCCTCAAGCAGCAGAATTGGGGAGAATCAATCATTGAGGCAAGAAAATATTTGGAAATAGTTGGTCTCAAAGGTAAGGGTGAGATCCTGCCAGTGAAGCTTTCTGGAGGTGAGCAGCAACGTGTCGCGATTGCGCGTGCGATTATCAGCAAACCAGAGATTTTGATTCTCGATGAACCGACAGCTTCTCTTGATGGTGATACGGGCAAGATGATCATAGCCTTCGTCAAAGAGAAAATTCTTAATAAAAACCGCTGCATTCTGATTGTCACCCATGATGCGCGCATCAACGAGTATGCGGACAGGATACTCCATATGGAAGATGGACATCTCACCGCAACGACAAAGGGGACCGAATGAGTGTAGACGAACCTAAACCAGAAGAAAAAACAGACGAGTCTAAATTGCTCGAAGTTAAAGTAGATGGTCCTAAAGTTGAAACTAAAGCACCTGTGCTTAAGCCCGAAGCCAAAACAGATGAGTCAAAACCTGAAGTTAAAGCAGTTGAGCCAAAGTCTGACGCCAAAATAAATCCGCCTAAAGAACAGACCAATGCGTCCAAGCCTAAGCCTGATGTTAGAAATACAATCATCTTTATCCTGGCTATAATAGGTATCCTAGCCGGACTCATCGGTGCCTATATCTTTGGCATTCAAAGAAAAGCACAACCCCCTGTATTTACTCCGGTCAGTAATCCTTACACATCGGGAATTTATGCCAATGGCATGGTTGAGAGTTACCAGCCAAGTGGTGAGAATATCAATATTTTTCCTGAAGTCTCCGGTCCCATAACTAAAGTGCTGGCGCAGGAGGGAGAGCAAGTGTCGGCGGGTACGCTACTGTTTACCATTGATGATTCCATTCAGAAAGCAACCGTGGAACTGGCTCGTGCCAATCTTAAAGTAGACCAGGACCAGTACGCCAAGGACCTTGCCTCCTGGAACCTTGATCCGAAATCAATAAGTCAAGATGTGCTTGATACTGCTAAAGACACTGTTGCTCAGGGAACAGCCGCACTGAAGGCAGCTCGTGCATTATTGGAGAAATATTATGTCAAAGCACCTATCAGTGGGATTGTATTGACCGTCAACGCGGCGCTCGGCAGTTATGTGTCGTCACAGGGTAACTATGACACTTATACGGAGTTATTCGATCCGCTCGTGGTGATGGGAGGTCCTCAAGAATACCTGGAAGTGCGATGCTATGTTGATGAGATATTAGTCTCACGTCTGCCAACCGCGTATCATGTAAAAGCGCAGATGTCGATCACGGGCACCAACATAAAGATACCATTGGAATTTGTCCGGGTAGAGCCGTATATTTCGCCTAAGATTGAACTGTCTAATGAGAAACAAGAGCAAGTGGACCTGCGTGTGCTTCCGGTAATTTTCCGGTTTGAGAAAAAGGACGCGCCGGTATATCCGGGGCAGATGGTGGATGTATACATAGGTAGCAATGACGCAGCAACCGATAATAACAACACAGCAACCAATTAGAATAATTCTAGAGAGAATGTGATGTATAAATTTCGATTATTAGTTCAGCAATCTTGCCTCGCTGTGATCTTTGCGATGCTCGGCGGCTGTGAGGTAGGTCCTAATTTTGTCCGCCCAGCTCCTCCTGATACGGATCGCTATACACACGAGTTACAATCTGAAGCCACCGTTGCAGCAAATGGACAGGCACAATATTTCACATCCAGGAACACGCTTATCGCTGATTGGTGGAAACTTTTTGAATCTGAAGAACTCAATACCGTAGTCAATAAGGCTATTGCCAATAATCCGACACTTCAGGCCTCCGAGGCCAGCTTGGCGTCCAGCCAGGATAGTATGCGTGCGGGGTATGGCGTATTCTTCCCGCAAATCCAAGCTGGGGTAGGTGTCAGCCGGCAGCGTAGCGCATCTCAACAGCAAGGCTTGCAGACAGGTTCAAAGATTTTTAATCTGATTACTTTGAGCAGCACTGTGAGCTACGCGATTGATGTATTCGGTGGTGCTCGCCGCTCAGTGGAAAGTTTACGTGCACAGGCTGATTATCAGCGTTACGAAAATGTGGCAGCCTATCTTATGTTGTCTTCCAATGTCGTTAACACCAGTATTGCACGTGCGGCCTACATTGCAGAGATTCATACTACTAAAAAACTTATCAAGTTGGAACAAGAACAGCTTCGTTTGACCCAAGCACAGGTTAGCTCCGGCACAACTCCATATTCAGCTGTATTGAGCGTGCAGAGCTTGATCGCTACTGATCAGGCTTCGTTAGCACCCCTTGAACAAAATGCCAGTCAAGCGGAGCATTTGCTTGCAACATTGGAAGGTGAATTCCCGTCCAATGCTAACCTACCGGACATCAATTTGACTGGCCTCGCATTGCCAGTTGATCTGCCGGTGAGCCTGCCGTCTGATCTGGTCAATCAGCGTCCCGACATACTAGCGGCTGAGGCACAAATGCATGTTGCCAGTGCAAAAATTGGTGTTGCAACCGCGCTTATGTTTCCCAGCTTTAGTTTAAACGGAACCTTTGGTACTTCTGGAACTAATTTCGGCAATCTTACAGCATCCAGTGGTAAGTTCTGGAGCATCGGCCCGTCGGCCACGATACCTATATTTCAAGGTACAACTTTATGGTTTGGCCGCAAAGCCGCCATTGATGCTTATCAACAGTCACGGGCCAATTATCGACAGACCGTGCTTAGTGCATTCGAGCAAGTCGCAGATTCTTTAAAAGCACTGGAGCACGATGCAGAAGGCTTACAAGCCCAAGTTGAAGCAAAACGTGCCGCTGGAGAAGAACTTAAGTTATTGCAAGCTAATTACCATGCAGGTTTAGTTGATTACTTAGCCGTCTTGACAGCTGACGTGCAATACCACGAGACAACCATCGCCTATCTACAGGCAGTTGCACAGCGCTATCAGGACACGGTGGCATTATTTGTGGCGTTGGGTGGCGGTTGGTGGAATGCTCAAGAATGATGATGTTAGAAGAGAGGCAAGATGAAGTATAGCGGTATCCTTCGGATCGGGTTCAAACTCCTGGTCAATGACAAGGGCAAGTTTTACGCGTTATTGATGGGGATAACTTTTGCCGTGTTTTTGATGATGCAAATGACCGCCATGTTCGCGGGTATCCTTAATCGTGCGTATTCAACGGTCACCAATATAGGTGCGGCGATGTGGGTCATGGACCCAGGAGTTAATACTCCGACTTCTGCCATCCCTATGCCTGACTACGTGCTTGACGCAGTGCGCAGCATGGATGGGGTCAGCTACGCGGTACCACTTTTTATCAGTGGCGCTTTAGTCAAACTTCATAGTGGTAATTATGAATCTGTAAATGTTGTCGGTCTGGATGATGAGAGCCTGTTTGGCCGTCCTGAACTTGAACAGGGTAATATTCAGGACATCTATGCTGATAACACATTCATCGTAGTACATGATGCTGAATTTAATAAATTGGAAAATCCAAAGATAGGTACATCTTTTGAGCTCAATGATCATCGCGGTACGATTGTGGGCATCGCCAAGGTCGCTTCAAATGGACTTAACGGCGTGCCAACACTATACACAACCTATAACCGTGCCATTGAATATCTGCCCACAACACGTTTTACCATTTCCTATATCCTGGTGCAGCCCAAGAATGTTTCTGCCATTGCAGAAATTAAGAAACAAGTCTCTAAATTGGGTTATATAGCCTTGACCAAGGAGGAATTTAACAAAGCCACCGCTGATTATTACACTTATAAGACTGGTGTTGGCGTTAATATCCTGACAATGATAGTGATCAGTTTTATCGTTGGGTTATCAATTTCAGGACAGACTTTCTACACGTTTATCCTTGAAAATCTTGAGAAATTCGGCGCGCTAAAAGCCATCGGTTGCAAAAACCGTGAATTAGTCTATATGATTTTGTTCATGGCGACTGTCACTGCGCTAATCGGTTATGGCCTTGGTGTCGGCCTTGTGACTCTGATGATCGCCCTTGCTAGAAGCAATCCTAATTATGCGGCAATGACTACATTCGGGAACTTGTTATTAGCTTTGGGTACGGTTCTTGTGATCGCCGGAATATCAAGCTATATTGGAATACGCAAGGTCCTTAAGATCGAACCATTTGATATTTTTAGAGGGTAACATGTCTAAAAAAAGCCAGTTACGTTAACACCGTAGAAAGTATCGCTGACAAAAGAAAAGGCCCCAGAAAGGCATTAGAACTAAAAAGAAAGGTGTTTCTGGAAGGCTCGTCGATGACTCTCTTGCTGCGGTTAGCTTTTGTGAGATTATTTGTGGCCGACTAGATTCGATCTTTTGGGGTTGGGTGTATTTCAATATTCATTAGCTCCTCAAGGGTAAGGCTGGTTAAATCCCTCTGGTTATTGTGTTCAAATATGCAACAGCCTTGCAATAAAAAAATTATATAAAAGAATGATGTCATGATTTTTGTTTTAATAGTCATAAAGAATCCATTTAAGAATGAATATATAATATATCCAACATCAAGACAAGACTAAAATACAATTAAAATGTGCGAAGTGGGATTAGTCGGCAGGGGATAAAAACTTTTGGACGAAGTATCTATTCTTATTTAGAAACCATTTCACCATTTCTTAAAGACGAAAAATACCGCAACTATCATGAAGAAGAATCCGATGAGGTAATTCCACTTTAGATCCTCTTTTAAATATACGACAGAAAAAACCGAAAAAACAATAAGCGTAATAACCTCTTGAATAGTTTTCAATTGTGCCCCAGTAAATTGGCCGTAACCGATACGATTGGCTGGAACCTGAAAACAATATTCAAGAGAAGCAATCAGCCAACTTACAAGAATGGCCAACCAAAGCGGAGAACTTTTATATTTCAAGTGCCCATACCAGGCAATGGTCATAAATATATTAGAAATCGTCAACAAAATGATTGTCGTCATAAAATCCTCCTTGGTCCTGTGGATCGGTTTATTATACATACTTTTTCATAATCGTTATACCAGAATTTGAATTAATTTATCAAAGAATTTAGGGAGATGGGATTAATCGGTAGGGGAATTAGAACTTTTGGGTTTCCCTGATTAAAGACGTTGACTGATATCTGGTAAAGGAGTAATATCGATTTATACTCGAGGTTATTCTTTGGTTATCCTGCTTCACATGTCCTTTACAAGACCTTTTTTGTGAGTAAGTTCCTTTTAAAAAGGAGTCTATTATCCCGTCTTTGTTATTACATGCCCCCAAGCAAAACCCTAAGCTCAAATTAAAATCAGAGATTGGGAACAAACGCAGACACATTACCTATGTTGTAGATGATGATGTGTCTGTGTGTAGGGCTTTAGAATTATTGTTAAAACAACACGGGTTTAGGGTGGAAACATTCACTCGTGCAATAGATTTTTTATCTTTTAAACACCCTAAAGCACCATCTTGTTTGGTTTTGGACGTTCGTATGCCTGGCATGAGCGGACTTGCTCTTCAGCAGGCTATGGCAGATAGACAGCTGCACATTCCGATTGTTTTTATCACTTCTTTTGGTACTATTTCCGTGAGTGTTAAAGCTATGAAAGCAGGGGCTATAGATTTTCTTCCCAAACCGTTCACCGAAAAAAGACTGCTCGGTGCCATTGAGATCGGCATCGCAAAAAATATAATTCAAAATAGAAAACAAACTGAAATAAACAAGATCAATAGGGATATTACTACACTTTCACCAAGAGAGTTGGAAGTTTTTCATTACGTGGTTGAAGGAATGGTCAATAAACAAATTGCATCAAAACGGGGGACTAGCATTCAGACGATCAAGGTTCACCGGGGTAGAGTCATGTTTAAAATGCACGCGAAGACTGTTACCGAACTTATCCATTTAGCTCAAAAAGCAGGCATTATGACCGCAATGAAGTAATCCCCGCTGGGTATACTCCACACCTTAGCTTAAATAGAAATAATGTGCTTATTTAGTTATTTTGTGTTTGCAAGGAAGGCAGAATTTTTGGTTGTCCTGTTTTAATTAACCGTAGACCTACTCGATTTAGATAATCTTCAGCCTCAACATCATCCCTAAATATTCTGTTTATATAGGGCGCGCCGCCTTGGTACAATTTCCCGCTGGCCTGATTATAGGTTATGTCGTCTGTTGCCATGCAGTTTTTCCTGAGGTATTGCCGTACAGTCAGTTCGATAGATAATTTGACTATACTCTTCCCTGCGTCCTAAAAGCAAGAATTAATTTTTAGCCGATGATTTACACTCTTTAATATCAACTCATCCGTCGCTGTCTCTTATTATACCCTGGTACAATTGAATCATTTTGAGTCCCAACTATTATGCGTTTATTCCATATTTTTGGATGTAAACCCACTGAAAAGAAGACGAGTTTGATAAGGAGACGAAAATGAAAAAGAGCAAAGTAAATAGTCTTGAGAATTTTCAAATGCCGCGAGATCAGGTATCAGCGGATTTTGTAAAAACTGGGCAAGATTTAGAGGATGAAGGGGTGCTTGGAATTCTTAAGGATGGTTTCAGGTTAAATTCAACGGGGACAGATGACGACCTGGCTATAGATATCCAAGATGCTGTAGGCAGAGACGCATCTTTATCTCTTGTAGCTGACAATATTATAGTCATCGTTGAGGGAGAGATTGTAACTTTATTAGGGGAAGTCTATAGAGAAAATGAAAAAGTGACAATAGGCAATATAGCAACCGCTTTTGCCGGAGATGATAATGTTAATAATTATTTAAGAGTTATAAATTCCTTGAATTGAAAGTATTTGGTTATACCCCGGTACAATTGATTCATTTTAGACCCCTGCCTAGAATGACATTATGAATCAAACAAATGAATTGCCGCTTAAGAATTACAAGATGCCTTTGGAGGAGAGACAAATTTACATTTTGGATAACGATGAGTCAGTGCTTCGCTCGCTGAAATTACTTATGGTTTCTTACGGGTTTGCAGTGGATTTGTTTTCTTCTGCGGAGGAATTTTTTAGTGATGTACCCAACAGTGCCCCAGGTTGTTTGATCCTGGACATTCACTTGCCCGGATTTAATGGTTGGGACACCATGCTAAAGCTTACAAAAACAGGATATAGCCTGCCGGTCATCGTTATTACGGCAGATAAGGATGATAGGTTTAAGGACAGAGCTTTAAAGGCAGGGGCAGTGGGTTTTTTACAAAAACCTTTTGAAGATCACTATCTGCTTCACATGGTGAATCAGGCGTTTAGTGAGAAAAAATGAAAGAGGGTGATTATGAGAAATGAAATGATACCTAAAGAGCTATTAGAACTTGATCAGTTGTTTATAGAAGCCCAGGAAAATGATTTTTTGTTAGACAAGATTCCGGCAGTTGTCCCTGACTATTGGGAAGAGGAAGATTAGATATTGAAGATTTGATAAATGTAATTTTATTAACGAGCATAACAAGGGGATAGCAATGAATCAACAAACACAGAATAAAGAGCAGGTTGGTAAAGGAAGCACAGAAACAAAAAATCAACCGGCGTACAAAGATAAACCAATACAAACTACACAAGATGGACAGAAAGCTCAGTCTAAGGATAAATCTTGTGGAGATGACACTACAAGTCGGCCACAATCTCAACAAGGGCAAGGCAAAAGTTCAGCCACCAAAGAAGAAGGTTGCTGTTCCACTGATAAAGAACATGCCAATAAGGCTAATGTACAAACGATTAGTAAGGATGAGTTGTTGGCCAAAATAAAGAATAACGATGGTGTCCAAATCGTTAATGTCTTGAGCCCTGAGCATTATGGTAAGGGTTTCATCAAAGGTTCTAAGAAGATCCCTTTAGATCAATTGGACAACCGCTTAAGCGAATTGGACAAAGCAAAGGAAGTAGTAACCTATTGTGCAGGTCCTGAATGCAACGCTTCCATGAAGGCCGCTGAAAAACTTGCAGCCAAAGGTTTTAAAGTTAAAGCCTATGAAGGTGGCATTAAAGAATGGTCCGAAGCTGGTTTACCAATGGATAAATAAGAATTAAAGATATTGGTGACGTAGGCCCAAGGAAGCAGTAGTTACCTTAATTCTCTCTCCACCTTGTTTTATAAGGACAAGATGGGGGGAGAGGTTCTACGAAGGATTTAATTAAAGGAGAAAGATATGGCAGTAAGAATACTACAAATTGTACTTTGCGCCGCTTCGCTTATTTCCCTGCAAGGGTGTTTTTCTTGGCGGAGTTCAACCGTTCGTGATGATCCTCCTTCGCAAACCACGACAGTTTATCATGAACCGGCAGGTGACGCAGTTGCCGTTACAACGACTCATTAAGAAAGGTAGATATGCAAAAACCATCAAGGAAGAATTCACATAAAGAAAGAATATTTTCATTGCCCCAAAACAAGATTGATTTTGGATATCAAAAAGAGCACCAAGACAGGGTTCCCAAAGAACAAAAGGGGCCATCAAATAGAGAAGTTGAAATATCTCCCTTAATAGAAGCTAACAAAGCCAGAGAGTCCCTAAAGAATCTCGATGGATGGCAATTAACTGATGATCACAAAATGATCTATCGTGAATTCATATTGCAGGATTTTATGGCTGCCATTGATCTGATTGATCGTATTGCTCTTATTGCGGAAGACGAAAAACATCATCCGGATATCCATTTGACGCAATACCGCAATCTTCGTGTTGCGCTGACAACACATGATGTGGGAGGACTGTCTGAGAAGGATTTTACGGTAGCTTTGAAGATCAAGGACTTACCTATACTTTTTCACAAGCATAATAATGGGGTAGTAATTGATCAGCAATCACAGAGTAAAAAGCAGACTGGTAAAGGAGAGTCTACAACAAAGAATCAAGATCACAAGCCAGAACATAAAGATAAGCCAATACAAAAGCCTCGATATGAGCAGAAGAATGTTCAACCAAAACAAAGAAAAATCATAAGCCCAGTGCTTAAAAAGGAAAAAAATGTCAAAACACACACATCATCAAAGCAAGGCAGAACAAATAGATAACAAAGCACACGGAACACAGCCAGTTCACTATGATCCTTACAAGTCAACTGGGGTAGTGAAGTCGGAAGCTATTCAAACGAAGGTTGCCGAGCAGGAAAGTTCAATAAAGCTTCGGGCTTATCAGATTCATGAAGAAAAAGGTGGATCTGATTTAGATAATTGGTTGGAAGCAGAACAATTTTTAAAAAATCTTACGAATTTACTTGCGACTTCTAATCGAGAAGGATCAGGCGGCGGGGGTTAATCAATCATAAAAGGAGAGATCTATGTCTATTGAAACACTATTCTTATTGTTATTAATTGCTTTTGTAATATTTTCTTTACCTGCTTGGCCGTACAGTAATTCATGGGGATATAGACCCACAGGGATTTTAACAGTTTTGTTAGTTGTTTTCCTTATTTGGGCCATTGCTGGTGGAAGGCCTCTTTTTAGGCATTCACTTGGATCTGATATTTGATCAGCGGGGCAAGATGTGGGAGATTCTGTAAGGCGTACTGTCAATAATTAATGTAACAATAAAAAAGGAGTTTTATATGAATTCATGTGATACAAAAACAGGCACTTGTGAAACAACACAAACACCCCAAGCTCATTGTGAAGGTAAATGCCCCTGTGGTTGCGGCAGTGATCATCATTGTCCCATACACATGTGGATGTGTTCGTTTCATGAGGCAAAGAAGTCTGTCCAGGTTGATATTCTAAAAGCTAAGATCCAAAAAGCATGGGGTCCTAAATTGGAGAAAGAAGCCACTGCTGTAATTGAAGCCATGGAGGCCAAATGGAAATCCATGCAAGCTGCTGGACAATTTAAAGAACAATTAAAGGAAAAATTCGAGCAAATATGTAAAGAGAGCAGGTAGTCGTAAGTAAAAAGGCCGTTTTTCTAATATTGATATTCAGAGAAACGGCCACTCTCTTTTAATTTATTTTCAATTAAAAAATTGGAGTGTTTATGAAAAGTTTAAAGTCAGCAGTCATGGATAGTCACAAGGATTCACAAAATATTGAAGTAGCAATTCAAAAAGGAAAAGAGAAGATATACCCAACCAAGAACACCATTGGGGAAAAAGTTAGAATTCAAATGGAAGCTATTTTGCAAGATCGTCTTGCTGACTCCATTGATCTACAGACCCAGGCCAAGCAGGCTCATTGGAATGTAAAAGGACCCAATTTCATCGCCCTTCATGAGCTTTTTGACAAGATTGCAGAAGAATCAGAAGAATATCCTGACCTTATTGCAGAGCGCATTGTCCAATTTGGCGGTGTGGCAGAAGGTACGGTCCAGGTCGTAGCAAACCGTACCAATTTACCGGTTTATCCATTGGTACTTATGACAGGCAGGGAACAAATTGAGGCATTTTCTCATACTCTCGCAGTGTATGGAGAGCTTATCCGTACGACCATAAAACAGGCAGCCGAGTTGGATGACCCTGCGACAGCAGATATTTTTACCCAGATCTCACGCAGTGTAGACAAGAATTTGTGGTTTATTGAGGCCCACGATCAGGCTGAGAAATAAAGCATTGATGAACAGCAATGTCCCTAAATATCCTAAGATTTTGGCGATCTTGAAAAAAATAGAACTGCCAATGATATTTCTTAGTTTTATTTGGTTTTGCATACTTATCATAGAGCTCGTCAATGGTACAAGCTTCGTTTTATCAGGTTTGGGAACGGGTATTTGGATTTTATTTATTTTGTATTTCGCCATGCGCCTGGCGACTGTTGCTAACAAAATAAATCTTCTCAAACAGAATTGGCTTTTTCTTTTAGCGATTCTTGTCACCACACTACGGTTTTTCCCCTTTTTACAGTCATTCCCATTGGTGCGTGTACTGACCGCAACTTTTGGCATACAAATGATTTGGATTTTTGCTTCAGCTTTTGTGGGAATGCGTATTCTTCGCCGGAATATTGGGCATCGTGGTGCCGGTTACGTGCTTGCTTTAACCCTTATCGTGTTGTTTGCAGGTGCGGCAGGAATGCTGCATTTTGAGGGAAGGCTCGCAGATGCACAGGGCATACATTCCTATTTGCGGGCTCTTTGGTGGACGGCCATGCAGTTAACCAACATGGGTAGCGGATATACAATAAATACAACGGGAGGGCGTATTATCTGCCTTTGTGTATCAGTCTATGCGGCAGTGATGTTTGGTTATATAACCGCTCTTTTGGCATCGTTTCTAATTGATCGCAAGGTTCAAGAACCAAAAGCAGAAATTGCATATCAGAAGTCAGTGAAGGCGCTACAAGAAGAAATCATACAATTACGCCGCTTAATAGAAGATACTTTTCAAAAAGGGTCGATTCCACCCCATAAAGAGAAAGGATGACGACAAAATGTCATTAATTTCAAAATTTTTGGTGATTGCTGTTATTGGGGGGATTATGTTGTTAGTAAATATTTTTATAATCAAAGATGATAAGGTCAAGTTGATCCTGAATCTCATGGCGGCAATTGATACATTTTTTTGGTTTTTACAATCATTTGGTATATTAGTCGGGCACATTAACGCGATACATTAATAAGATGGAAAATTCAATTATCCCACAAGCTCCTGTTAAGAATGCTCTGAACTCAACCGGCCTCACGAGTGAAGAGGCCCGAATCCGACTTGAAAAGTTCGGCCCCAATACGGTAGCTGAAACGACATCGAATCCATTACGGATGGCGCTGACAAAGTTCTGGGAGCCTGTTCCTTGGATGCTTGAGGCTGCAATCGTACTAGAGCTTTCGTTAGGAAAGTATGTTGAAGCTGCGATCATCGCGGTACTCCTGATTTTCAACGCTCTTCTCGGGTTTTTTCAAGAAGGGCGAGCTCAGAAAACTCTGGCTGCACTGAAGTCCAGACTAGCACTAAACGCATCGGTTCGGCGTGATAATGTTTGGACGATCATCCCCGCTGCTGGACTTGTGACGGGGGATACTGTGAAACTATCACTTGGAGCTGTGGTCCCTGCCGATGTTCGTCTGATCGAAGGGGAGATATTGCTTGATCAATCCCTGCTGACTGGCGAATCCATACCTATCGAAGCGGGGATAGGCTTGCAAACATATGCAGGGGCTTTGGTACGGCGCGGTGAAGCAGTTGCAGAGGTTACAGCTACCGGAACGAAAACAAAATTTGGACTTACAGCGGAACTGGTCCGTACTGCCCATGTAGTAAGTTCCCAACAGAAGGCTGTCCTGCGTGTGGTGCGTAATCTAGCCATGTTCAATGGCGTTATTATTTTAATGCTGGTGGGGTATGCCTATCTTCTCAAGTTACCGCTGAATGAAATCATTCCCCTGGTGCTTACCGCAGTTCTGGGGTCAATACCAGTCGCTCTACCAGCTACCTTTACTCTTGCAGCGGCGCTAGGCGCACAGGCTTTAGCGCGTCTAGGCGTTCTTCCTACACGTCTTTCTGCCGTGGATGAGGCGGCAAGTATTGACGTTTTATGTGCTGATAAAACAGGTACACTGACGGAAAACGAGCTGAAAGTTACTACAGTACACCCCATGCAAGGATTTGATGAATCACACGTTTTGGGATTAGCAGCTCTTGCCAGTTCTGATGGTGGGCAGGATACTGTTGATACGGCCATTCGTTTAGCAGCTTCGCACGCTGTTGTTTCTGATCTACCGAAGTTAAGAAAGTTTATACCTTTTGATTCCGCAACCAAGATGTCTGAGGCGACGGTAGTGGACCAGGGCGGATCTGCGCTGCGTGTCGTGAAGGGTGCTTTTGCTGTAGTAATTGCTCTTTCTCAACCCACACCTGATGCGTTAGGAACATCGTTGTCTTTGGAAGCGCAGGGATTTCGGGTGTTGGCAGTAGGAATAGGGCCGCCAGGTGCAGTGAAGCTCGCGGGAATTATCGCTTTAAGCGATCCTCCTCGGGCAGATTCATCAGATTTAATTAAACAGTTAAGTGAGTTAGGTGTTCAAACTGTCATGATAACAGGGGATGCGCCTGTAACGGCAGGGATCGTGGCCCATGCGATAGGTCTTGATGGAAAAGTTTCTCCAACCGGACCAATTTCCGACAGTGTACGCCCTGAAGATTTTTCCGTCTTTGCAGGTATTCTTCCGGAAGGTAAATACAATCTCGTTAAGGCTTTTCAAAAAAGCGGGCACATAGTTGGTATGTGTGGAGACGGTGCCAACGATGCGCCAGCGTTACGCCAGGCACAAATGGGAATCGCAGTATCAACGGCAACCGATGTTGCCAAGTCAGCGGCAGGAATTGTACTGACCAAGCCTGGGCTCGGTGGAATCGTTGCTTCGATAAAAGAAGGACGCATAACGTTTCAGCGCATTTTGACTTATACTCTAAACTCAGTTACCGGCAAAATCATGAAGCCTTTTTTTCTTGCGGTGGGGTTGGTCATGACCGGGCACGCGATCCTGACCCCAATGTTGATGGTTATTTTAATGCTTACCGGAGACATCCTTGGAATGTCTTTGACGACGGACAACGTAAGACCATCCCCAAAACCTAATGTATGGCGGATAGGACCATTGACAATTGCGGGTATATTCATGGGAATTGCCGAATTGGTTTTTTGCACAATCATCTTGGGCCTTGGTAAATACCATTTAGGTTTTCAAATCGTAACGTTACAAACCATGTCTTTCGTGGCCCTTGTGTATGGCAATCAGGCGACTACTTATTTGAATCGAGAACGCCAACACCTGGGGTCCTCTCGTCCAAGCCTGTGGCTCGTTGGGTCATCTGTACTGGATCTGTTGATTGCATCAACGTTGGCGACCTGCGGAATTGCAATGGCACCTCTGCCAATATTTGTTGTGG
>Ga0206849_1013_pt1 | contig 48619 bp, 46 predicted proteins | sample Alteio_BWOrgCont_15_FD_152892 | JGI IMG/M metagenome (GOLD analysis project Ga0206849, IMG submission 152892) | Enriched cells from forest soil in Barre Woods Harvard Forest LTER site, Petersham, Massachusetts, United States -... | ecosystem: Environmental > Terrestrial > Soil > Temperate forest >...
CTCGTTATAGTATTTCAAATGCTCGTAGGACTGCGCCAAGCCTAGGCGTGACCACTGCTCATTACCGCCAAACATGACACCTAGGCGATAATTCTCCATGGCCTTTTTGTAATCATGCCTTTTGGCATAGATCCTGCCAATCATCCCATAGGCTATTCCATCATCAGGTGAAACTTTAAGTGCCTCCTTGGCCTCATTCAAAGCCCCTTCATCAGCCCCCATGGCTTCCAACATATGGGCCCGATTGGTAAAAGGAAAAGGGTCAACCCGACGCGTGCCTAATTTAATTAGATCCATGGGCTTGGGCTTCCATTTATTCAAATCAATGCCAAAACGATCGATGAATGGTTTATTAGCTGGCGTCTGCTTTAGAAAAATCATGCCATCATCATCAAGATAAACCGGTTTCCAATTCTTGAATGAATGGAACATCTTTAAGGTGTAAAGAGGAATATCCTGGTGTGCATTATTAAGTAAGGCCCCTGTCAGATTATATTTATGTTCAAAATAGGCAAAGGCGTGGGCATTACCATCGGGCCAGACCCTCTGGTAGTTTTGAAAGAAATCAGCCCCATACTCTTCGGTACGGCCATCTATGAATACCCTGATATTCGGATAAACTCGGCCAACCATGTAAGCGCCTGAATTAAAATCATTAAAGAAATTCCCTTTAATTTTCTGCTGGATCAAGAAATCAACAGCCTTATAAGGATAAACCCGTTTTGAAACCCCTAAAAATTCGCTTTTTCTTGTATAGGTATCATAATCAAAATAACCGTTGGTGGTCATGCTCAGGGCATAATTCATCATCCAGAAAATCAACCCGCCTTTGAAAAGAATCATGGTGATATGACGGAATTTAGATGAAGAAAATCTTAACGGCACCACACTTTCCCAAGTCAAAGAAATCGCATTGAGCATCAAAACCATATAGGCTGCAACTGCAAAAAATACAATGTTACGGATGGCGGCCAAAGAAAAAAGCAAAAAAACTACCCACATCAACAAGCTGCTGATATCGACACGGCGGCGATTAAAAATAAAACTTAACGTTGAGGCCACAATCAAATACTTATACCAGCTGTACTGATCGGTAAAAATATTGTCCGGAGTAACGGGGCGCTGCAATTCAACAATATGCTGGAAGAAAATTTTATTATCACCAGTCAAACTAAAAAACACCTTTAATGGGTATAAGGCGCCTGTGATGGTTGAGGGATTGACACAACAGGCCAGCAGGAACAGCAAAAAAATCTTTTTTAAGGAAGAATACTCCTGGTCGCTCAACCGCCCGATGGTATTCCACTCCCAAGGCAAAGGTATTTTCCTTTTGATAAATTCCGAAAAAATACCAATACCAACAAGCAAAGGCCCAAAAAAGAAAAAGCCATGCATATTAGACCAAAGGATCTGTATGAGCAGTAAGGCATACACAGCCCAGCGCTTATTCAAATGCAGGGAAAGGATGTAAATTTCCAAGACAAAAAATAGAAGACTGAAGATATCCGGCCGAATGGTGAAACGGCTCTCATAGACGAACAAAACCATCAACAACGTAAGGACAGTCAGGCCCTGGCGTTCGCGGCTGTAGCCTAAAAATAGCAAGGCCACAAAGGTCACGGCCACGACAATGGACTGCATGTTGATCAAGCCATCAAAACCAAAATGATCTTGAACTTGATACACGAGTACTTGGAACAGCCATTCGTGATTGACCCATGGCTTGCCTGCAATGGTGCAGGAAAGCACATCGTAGTCAGGCACAAACCCATGGTGACAAATCCACCACCCCATGCGCAGATGCAGCCATAGGTCTAAGTCCTTGATCTCAACACTGGAAGTAAAGGTAATAAGGCCAAAGAGCATGCCTATGGCCAGCCAGCCTAGAATCAAACTTAATTTTTGCCAAAATCCTTCACTTAACATAGGACCTAACTACTGCTTTATTGGAACCTGATGATACAATGATGCGTTAACTAATTGCTGTGTATATGGATGTGTTGGTGATTTTAAAACCTGAGAACCCAAGCCCTGTTCGATGATCTTCCCCTGATGCATGACCACTATCTTATCACTAAAATTTCTAACAAGACGCAAATTATGCGAAATGAAAATATAGGTGAGATTAAATTCCTGTTTTAATTTCTTTAAAAGCTCCATGATCTGCTTTTGCACCAGCGTATCCAGGGCTGAGACCGCCTCATCCAAAAGCAAAATTTTTGGGTGAGCCAAAAGTGCCCGGGCGATGGCAATGCGTTGACGCTCCCCTCCACTAAACTCATGGGGGAAGCGGTCTAACATCAAGGGTGAAAGCCCAACAGAGACCAAGACGCGCTCCAATTTAACCTCCACACCTCCCGGAGGTGTGGAGGTTCGCCATAGCGCTTCCTTCAAAATATCACGAACTCTCCATAAAGGATCCAAGGATTGATTAGGATCTTGAAACACCATCTGCAATGCACCAGATTCCACTTTAATAATCCCGCTATCAGCTTTGATCAAGCCCATGATAATTTTAGCCAAGGTGGTCTTGCCGCAGCCGGATTCACCAATAATGGCCAGATTATCTCCTTCTTGCAGTTGGAGGCTTACATCATCAACAGCACAATTGCTGCCATAGGATTTCGTTATCTGTTGGATTTCCAAAATGTTCATTGAAAAGCCTCTACCAATTGCCGGGTGTATGGATCAATTGGTGTTGCGATGACCTGGGACGCAGAACCTTTTTCAACCACATTTCCCTGACGCAGAATAACCACCTCATCCGCCAGCTGATTGATCATGCCCAAATCATGGGTAATCAGTAGGGTTGAGATGTTCTTTGTCTTTAACACTTTAAATATGGCATTGATTTTAACTTGCAAGGTCACATCCAAATTACTGGTTGGCTCATCCGCAATAATTAAAGAAGGTGAACATGCAATGGCCTGGGCAATCATGGCCCGCTGGCGCATGCCTCCGCTTAATTGATGCGGATAACTCTGAAAGGCGCGCTTGGGGTCTGGCAATTCAACTTGGGAGAGAACTTCAAGCGTTTGTTGATACCGCTCCTGCTTGGTCATTGATGTATGCGCAGCTAGCACTTCATCAATTTGTTGCCCTATCGTAAACAAGGGATCAAAGGCACTGAGTGGTTCCTGGAAAACCATGCCAATGCGTGCCCCTCGACGCTCGCGAAGTTCCTGAGAATTTAATCGTAATAAATCCTGGCCCTCAAAGATGATTTGGCCTCGGGCTATCCGCAAAGCTGCTGGCAAGAGATTCAAAATGGATAGGCCAATGGTGGTCTTGCCACTGCCTGAACCGCCTGCAATGGCCACAATTTTCCCCTGTGAGACTTCAAAGGAAGCCTGATTGACCAGCAACTTCTCTCCCACTGCCACGGTTAAATCCTTTATGGTCAACAATTCATTCATAGATTCGTGCTGCTTTCATTAAAGGTTGGATCAAGTACGTCCCTGATCGAATCACCCACCACATTAAAACATACGACAGCAATAAAAATAAATAGTCCTGGCAGCAAAATCCAGGGCGCGAAAATCACTGGCACAATTTGCATGGCATCTGACAATAAATTTCCCCAACTTGGAATAGGGTCTTGAATGCCAAGCCCCACCACACTCAAACCCGCCTCAGCTAATATATAGGAAGAAACAGTAAGCATAAGGCTCGCCAAAGAATAAGAAATCGTCTGCGGCAGCACATGCTTGACAATAATCACAATATCTGGCACACCAAAGGTCTTGGCGGCCAATACATAATCCCGCTCTCGCACCGAAAGCGCCATGCCACGAATAATACGGGCCAATGACGCCCAACCAATTAATGCGAGTATCACCACCACACTGGCATAGACCTCGAGAGAATTAAAATTCTCTGGTACCACCGCTCTTAAAGCCAGCATGAGATAAAAACCAGGAATCATCATAAACATTTCGCAAATGCGCATTAATACTTGATCAATCCATCCGCCGTAATAGCCGGCAATGCCTCCAATGATAAGTCCTAGGATAAAAGAGATCAACACCCCAAAAATACCTATCGATAAAGAGATCCGCGCCCCATACCAAATGCGGGAAAACAGATCACGGCCGCGCGCATCCGCCCCCCATAGATAAAAACGGCCCGGCGCATCCACACTCAAAAGCCGCCCCATTTTAAACAAATGTAATTCGTATTTCTGTGTGAAATCTTTGACATACACCCGACGGTGAACTTCATTAAAAGTCAAACGACGTCCGTACACAAAGGGATGCACCCATCGGTCATGGTCTTTGAACTCAACGGCGGTTGGCGGACAATAAGAATAATCACGATCTTCATCATCATAATGGTACGGGCAGATGAAATTGGCAAAAATCGCCGCCGCATACATCAGCACAAGAATCCAAAAGCAAATTTTTCCAGTAAGGCTAAATTTTGCGATCATACCTGATCCTTGGATCAACCCAAGTCAATAAAATATCAGCCAGCCAATTGCCAATGATCAACAACACCGAGGCCAACAAGGTACTGCTCATCACAAGGAATACATCTTTTGAACGCACCGCCGTCAGCAACAATGACCCTAAGCCTGGCCAACTACAGACAATTTCAATCAGTGCCGCACCACTCAAGAGCGCGGCAAACTCATAGCCTAAAAGAGTGACCAGCGGATTAAAGGCATTACGCAGGGCATGGCGATAAATCACAATATTCTCGGGCAGGCCTTTGGCGCGGGCAGCCAAAATATATTGTTGACGCAAAACACCTAGCATATTGCCACGCATGATACGTTGTAAAGAAGCCATGGATGAGAGGGACAATACCGTCGCTGGAATAATCAGATGCAGCAGCGTGTCTTTGATTTTATCAAACAGATTCATGTCATCATAATTAGGACTGTGCATGCCCCCTAGCGGCAATCCACCCCAACGACTGGCTGCATATAAAACCAACACCGCTAAAAAAAATCCTGGTGTTGAGAAAGCAGCAAAAGAAAGAATTGAAAGCAAGCGATCGCACCACTTATTCCGGTAGAGGGCGCCTAATATGCCAAGCGGGATACCAATCCCCCAGGTCAAAACCAAACTAGCAAAAGACAAGATAAAGGTATTCCACAATCTGCTACCTAAGACGTGGGTCACAGGAACATTATAGTAAAGCGAATAGCCCCATTCGCCGTGAAGAATATTAATAATCCAATGCCCGTATTGGACAAGCAGCGGGTCTTTGAGGTGATATAATTTTTCGTAATGGTCGACGGTAGCTTGTGAAATCTGGGGATTAAGCCGTAAACTGTCAAAAAAATTACCAGGAGTAGCCCTCATTAACCAAAAGGTAAAGAAACTCACGGTCACTAAAAGCAGTAAGGTCGAAAATAACCGTTGAAGGATGTTTTTAAGTAAAAGTCGTGACAGGCACGACTTTTCATCACGACTTTTCATTTGCATCCACCCTATCTAATACCGCCTGGCGTTCTGCGCCCAGTGAGGCTTGTCCCATGGTCATAAGCGCCATTTCATGCGCCTTATTTAAAAAACTTTTATCTCGCGTCTGATAAAACATTTCTTCGTAAACGACCGCCTGGGCCAATTCAAATTTCTTGTCCCAAGGATTAAGCCTGCCGCCCTCTTGAAAAAGCCTCAAGGCCTCTTGCTGATTAATATTGGAATGAATATCAGGTAAGGCTATAAAATAATCATACTCGGCGGCCATTAACGTGTAAGAAAAACTGCTTAAGAAAATAACTGTGGCTACAAGTACAAGTTTTAAACGGAACGACAGGATCAATGATCCAGTCAACGGCTCAAAAAATTCTTTTAAGGAAAATAAAACAGCAACGAGCACCCACCAATAGAACGCTGTACTGGCCTTTAACATCGTGTAACTAAAACAATTATCGATTAGGCATGAAGATATAGCAATGAGTAACCCGAGAATAAGCCAACGATGTTCATGATACTTTGGTGTCAAAATCAATCTTGCCGCCTTCCACAGGCAAACGAGAAAAAGCGTGAAATTCACAATCCCATATAAACCAAGCTCTGAAAAGATTTGAACATAGGAATTATGTGCATAATTGGTCCAGCCATTGATATCTTTGGCATAAGCGGCACTGGCTGTTCCAAAGGAATCCCATCCGTTTCCAATGAAAGGGTGATTTTTAATTAGATAATACGCATGATTCAAGAATTGCATGCGCGAAGAAAATGAGTTCATATGCGAAAAGTTGAATTTCTTGATGACAACTACAGTCAATATAAGACCCAACGCGCTAACAGTCATCATAACCCATGACTTCAATTGTGTGACCTTCATATCCTGCATCAAATAAAATGAAAAGATCAAGGTCGCCAAAAAAAGGCTCAGCCAGCATGAGATGCTAAGTTCAATAAAAAGCGCATACAAAAAAATCACGCAAAGAACGCCCATACGTAGCTTGGTTGACAATTTTTGCGTGCCCAAGCCTAACGCTGCTGCCAAGGGTAGCACCATAATCAAAAAACCGCAGAAGGTATTGGGCCACATAAAAAGAGTTGGCGTGCGATGGGTTTGCACGAGTTGTGCCACATCACGATGACCTTCGAGCATCTGAGGATTGGCATGAGCTAAATACCAAGGCAATTGAAAAAAATATTCGCCAATGGCCTCTACTGAAGCGATCAACCCTACAGCAATGAAGAACAAAAAAATGACTTTAATGCGCTTGATGGAATCAAGCAAATTAACCAGCATGACGATTAAGAAAATACAACTCCAAAGATAAATTGCAGAAGAAAGGCTGCTAGGAGCATCGATGGAATAAAAAATAGACAAGGTGCAAATAATCCCAAAGAGTGCCAACACAATCCACCCTTTAGGCACAATAATTTTTTCCTTGAAGATGGTCTTCTTTAGAAAATACATGCTCACCAATACAAAGGCAGCCACACTAATGAGGAGATTACCGATTTTAACAGCACCCAAGGCCCCGAAAGTCTTTAAGGAGCACTCAATAAACAGCCGTGCAAGCAGGAGCAAACCCGTCAACGCGATAAACATTATATCAAGGTTCTTAGAACGCATTATCCCCTACTTCTCCACAATTGGATTATCAATGAAACCCTGTCAACACCGGGTGTTGACAGGGTCTACTTTTTCTCGTAAATCTCCTCAATATTATGGAACGGGCCGCCGTTGACTGTTGGTGTCAGGTTGCCAAACTTGTTGCGCACGGCATACATGTCCACACCTAAAACGGTATAGATTACCGGAAGCTCATTGGTAACGATGCGCTGAAATTCATCATACAAAACCTTGCGCTTGTTCTCATCGAGCTCTTGAGCGCCCTGATCAAAAATTTCATCCATGCGCTTCTCCCAATCTGTGGCAGGCTTGGCCTCCTGTGGATTCCAAAGATGTAGGCCGCCTGAGGAATACCAGACATTCTGCCCAAAATGCGGTTCCACCCCGCCAGTCAGCCCAATCATCACCATATCCCAATCAAACGAAGACATCAGCTTATTGACAAGTACATTAAACTCAACCGGCACTAGATTGACCTTCATGCCAAGCCGTTCTAGATCAGAGCGGATGATGGCCGCGATCTCATCCCGGCTTGAACCTGAACTGGAATTCGCCGTATAAAAATTAAACTCAACCGCATGACCTGCGGGATCAAATAAGCTTCCCTGCTTTAATGTAAAACCAGCATTCTTCAAAATGCTCCGGGCTTTATCTAAATTGAAATCATACACGCTTACATGGGGAGTATAAAAAAATCCGCTGCTGGGGCTCATAGGGCCGTTTTGAGGCTGGCCAAAACCGTTATTAATGATTTCAATAATCTTCTGTTTATCAATCGCATGCGCAATGGCCCGACGGAATTGAAGATTTGTAAACCAGGACAATTTGACCGGATCCACAAAAGTTTTATGGGTATTTGGATTAACACGATTATTCTGATTTAAACATAAAAAATTAGTATCGTAGTCAGGCCCTTCTTCATAAATAGTAAAATTCTTTTTTGATTCCATTGGTTTAAGAAGAGGGTAATCACTCCCGCCAACAGGTGTAGCATCTAACTCCCCATCAATGAATTTCAGCAATTGGGCCTGGCTGTCAGAAATAATCAAGGCAATGATTTTATCCAGATAAGGCAACTGATCGCCTGCCGTTGATCTTTTCCAATAATGCGGATTACGTTTAAACACCAGCCTCTCACCCGGATGGTATTCACTTAACATGAAAGGCCCGGTGCCAATGATCTGAGATGGCGCTGTATCAATGCCCCAGGTAAAAGGAAACTTTTTGGATTTAACAGCATCGATGAGGCAATGCTTGGGCAGAATATTCTGTCCCAGGGAACGCAAAAACGGAGCGAATTTCACCGGTAAGGTAAAACGCACGGTATAGGTATCAATTTTCTCGACCTTGAAAGGCTTACCCTCAATGGTAAAAATATCCTTCGAGGATGAAGGGATATCTGGATTATATATCAGATCATTAAAAGTAAAAACCACATCCTCGGCTGTAAATGGAACACCATCGAACCATTGGACATCATTCCTTAAATGAAAGGTCCATTGCAGGCCATCAGGGCTCACGTCCCATGATTTGGCCAATAAAGGTATTACTTTTAAGGTAAAAGGATCAGCAGTGGTCAGTCCCTCAAACAATAGTCCCGTGACAGAAGCACTATTGGCATCTGTGGCCATGATATCATTAAAAGTTTTAGGGTCTGATGAAGTGGCCTCAACTAGGCTGCCGCCGTAGCGGCCCATTGAGGCATGGAGAGAAGAACTCCAGAAAAAAATGACCAGCAGTAGAAAAAGAGGTTTCTTATTTCTCGGCATTCGTCACGGGTGTAACCGGAACGTCTTGGGTCCCCGTTGGTAATTCTGGGGCCATGGGCTTTGGTTCTTCTACCTTTACTTGGACATCACTAGGCTCTGGTGTTTTAGCAGACTCGGGTGCTTTGGGCACTGTTGCTAAAAGTTTTTGGTTGGCCATTAAGGATTTCTGGCCTTTAGAAGAGCTATACGCCAAGAATAAAGAAGTGCTTAAGAAAATCACGGCTAAAACAGTGGTCACGCGCACCATGAACACGTTGGTCTGGGTACCAAACATGGATTCTGCAGATTGAAAAGTTTCAGTCAATCCGCCGCCACGGCCTGCCTGCATCAAAACCGCCAGCACCAATAAAATACATGCAACTACATGAATGAATAAAACAAACCCCATGAATAAACTCCTATTTTTTAGCGCCTTTGACAATGGCGGCGAAAGAAGGAGCTTTTAAACTAGCCCCTCCTACTAATGCTCCGTCGATATCTGCTTGGGCCATCAATGAAACAATATTGTCCGGTGTGACACTACCACCGTATTGGATACGGACACTATTGGCTGTTTCCACATCAAACATCTTACCTAATAATTGACGAATAAAGGCATGCACTTCCTGGGCTTGTTGCGGGGTCGCGGTTTTTCCCGTGCCAATGGCCCAAACCGGCTCATAGGCCAGCACCACTTTTTTCATCTCTTCGGCAGACAATCCGTTCAAAGAACCTTCACAATGGTCCTTGATAATATCAAAAGTTTTATTCGCTTCACGCTGGCTCAAATTCTCTCCCACACAAACAATGGGAGTAAGCCCATGTTTCAAGGCCGCACGCAGGCGCTTATTGACGGTTTCGTTAGTCTCATGGAAATATTGACGGCGTTCCGAATGTCCAATGATCACGTAGCTGACACCCAAATCCTTGAGCATGGGTGCAGAAATCTCGCCAGTAAAAGCGCCAGCATCTTCCCAAAAAATATTTTGAGCACCCAGGGCAATATTGGTATCAGTCAAGGTATCAGCCACGTCGCCCAAGGCTGTAAAAGGAGGGCAAAGCACCACATCTACGGCCTCAATGTCAACAATTTCACGCTTAAGCTCATTGACCAAAATAATGGCTTCATGCGGGGTCTTATTTAATTTCCAATTTCCAGCAACAATAGGTTTACGCATGCAACTCCCCTACCCCTCTTTATACAAAAGAGGGGGAATTATCATTTCTTATCATTTAATGCGGCAATACCAGGCAATTCCTTACCTTCTAAGAATTCCAACGATGCCCCACCTCCGGTTGAGATATGGGTCATTTTATCTTCCAAACCAAATTTGGCGACGGCTGCAGCAGAATCACCACCGCCGATAATCACGGTCACATCTTTTAAGGAAGCCAGGTAATCAGCAATGGCACGGGTGCCCTTGGCATAAGCATCACGTTCAAAAACACCTAAAGGCCCGTTCCAAACAATGGTCTTGGCTTTTGAAAGAACCGCTTTATATTTTTCGATAGTCTTAGGGCCAATATCTAGGCTTTCCCAACCATCGGGGATCACATCCGAAATCTTGCAATCATCGCTGGTAAAACTTTGGGTGATCACAAAATCAGTGGTCAAGACCATTTCGACACCGGCCTTCTTGGCTTGTTCCATCAGCTCACGGGCAGTATCAACCTTGTCCTTCTCTAACTTAGAGTTACCAATACCGATGCCCTGGGCTTTGAGAAAGGTATAGGCCATCCCACCGCCAATCACAATAATATTGGCCTTAGGGATCAAGTTCTTAATCAATTCAATCTTATCAGAAACCTTGGCGCCGCCTAAAATCACAGCCAGTGGACGTTTTGGGTCATTGATGGCACTGCCTAAATATTGCAATTCTTTTTCAATGAGGAAACCAGCCACGGACGGTAAATACGCGGTGATACCCGCAGTTGACGCATGGGCGCGATGAGCGGTCCCAAAAGCATCATTGATATAAACATCAGCTAAAGAAGCAAGTTCCTTTGCAAAGGCCGGATCATTTTTCTCTTCAGCCTTGTGAAAACGCAAATTCTCGAGTAGAACCACACGCTCAGCAGATTTACCGATCGCATCTTTAACAGCCTGGCCAACACAATCATTTAAAAGCAGGACTTTTTCTTTTAAAAGCTCCTGCAGGCGTTTAGCAACGGGAGCAAGTGAGAATTCTTTTTCAAAACCAGCACCCTTGGGACGACCCAGATGGCTCATCAAAATCACCTTGGAGGCGCCATTGCTCAAGGCATATTGAATAGTCGGTAATGCGGCCGTGATGCGTCGATCGTCAGTAATATGAAATGCTTCATCTAAAGGGACATTGAAGTCCACACGGATAATGACTTTCTTTCCCTTGATATCAATATCTTTGACTGTCTTTTTCTGCATAACCTGACTCCTGTCTACACTTTATATAATTTATAAAATCGCAGTATTATACCCAAGAGCCCTGTTTTGTCAATTTGCATTCTCAAGCGGTAAGGCGTTGCGTTCGTACCACGCTATAGTCTTCTTGAGACCTGCTTCAAACGACACCTTGGCCTTAAAACCGAATTCCTTATACGCACGGCTGGTGTCCAAGGATCGACGGGGCTGGCCATCGGGCTTGAGTTTATCCCAGACGATCTCACCTTTGAAACGGCTCAACTTCACAATCAATTGCACCAGGTCTTTGATGGAAATCTCAAAACCAGCCCCTAAATTCACGGGCTCTGAGGAATTGTATTCTTCAGCAGCCAAAATAATGCCGCGCGCTGCATCATCCACATATAAAAATTCACGGGTCGCGCGCCCTGTTCCCCACACCGTAATGGTTTTATTTCCCCGCTTTTTAGCTTCCACGCATTTGCGGATCAACGCTGGGATCACATGCGAGCTCTGCAAAGAAAAATTATCTCCTGGGCCGTACAAATTGACAGGCAGAAGATAAATGGAATTAAAACCATACTGCTGGCGGTATGCTTGGGACTGCACTAAAAGCATTTTTTTGGCCAAGCCATAGGGAGCATTGGTCTCTTCGGGATAACCGTCCCAGATGGTTTCTTCTTTGAAAGGCACCGGACAAAATTTCGGATAGGCGCAGATAGTACCAATGGCCACCACCTTAGGGATATTCATCTGGCGGGCCTGTTCAATGAGCTCAACACCCATCATCAAATTATCATAAAAAAATTTTCCAGGATTCTCACGGTTAGCACCGATCCCTCCCACAACTGCAGCCAGATGAATGACCATGTCTGGACGAGCTTGGGTGTAAAGTTTGCGGATCGCCGTACTTTTTCGCAAATCAAATTCTGCTGAACGTGGCACAATGATATGTTTGCAGCCTTTGTCTTGCAATTCTTTGACCACCACCCGACCTAAAAAACCAGCCCCACCAGTGACAATGACGCGTTTATCTTTCCAAAAATTGGACATCTTCTATTTTCCCTTTAAACCATATACCTGACGACGGACTAATTCCATGTCGCTGTCTACCATCATCTGGACCAATTGCTTAAAATTCACCTTAGGCTTCCACTTTAATACCCGACGGGCCTTGGAATTATCACCCAAAAGCAGATCAACTTCTGTCGGTCGAAAATAACGCTTATCAATTTCTACATACTTCTTCCAATCCAATTTGGCATAATCAAAAGCTTCCTGTAAGAACTCTTTGACCGAATGCGTTTCACCTGTGGCAATCACATAATCATCCGCTTTCGACTGCTGCAACATCAGCCACATGGCCTCAACATAATCGCCCGCAAAACCCCAATCGCGTTTGGCATCTAGGTTACCCAAATATAATTTATCCTGAAGTTGAAGTTTAATGCGGGCGAGCGCCATGGTGATCTTACGGGTGACAAAGGTCTCGCCCCGACGGGGAGATTCATGGTTAAACAAAATCCCATTACAGGCGAAAAGATTGTAGGCCTCGCGGTAATTGACTGTCATCCAGTACGCATAAACCTTGGCAGCTCCATAAGGACTGCGCGGGTAGAATGGCGTTTTTTCACTTTGAGGGGTCTCCAAGACCTTGCCATACATCTCCGAGGATGAGGCTTGGTAAAATTTGGTTTTGACCCCCGTGTCACGGATGGCCTCCAAGAGTCTGGTTGTGCCAATACCCGTGACTTCAGCGGTGTACTCAGGAATTTCAAAGCTCACCTTCACATGGCTTTGGGCACCCAAATTATAAATTTCATCGGGCTGAATATTTTTAATCAACAAATTCAATGAACTCGCATCATTTAAATCGCCGTAAACCAAATTCAATTTCCGGTTTTTTTCATGAGGGTCCTGATAAATGTGGTCAATGCGCTGGGTATTAAAGCTGCTAGACCGACGGATAATCCCATAAACAATATAACCTTTTTTAATTAGGAATTCCGCCAAATAAGAACCATCTTGCCCGGTGATGCCGGTGATCAATGCCTTTTTCATGGATTAATAAGCTCCTTTGCCTTTAAGCACCACTGGAAATGTCTGAAACAAAATATATACATCAAGCCAAAACGACCAGTTTTTAATATACCAAATATCCCAACGCAGCAATTTCTCAAATGAGACATCGCTGCGTCCCCTGATTTGCCAAAGGCCTGTAATCCCCGGACGTATCCCCAAGCGCTTTAACTGGCGCAAATCCTCTTTTTCTAATTGGCTGATCGGAAAAGGCCTAGGCCCCACCAAACTCATGTCACCTTTAAATACATTTAAAATCTGAGGCAATTCATCAAGACTGTATTTCCTTAAAAAAGCACCGAAAGGTGTAATACGCGGGTCTTTTTTGATTTTAAAAATTGGGCCATCCACTTCATTTTTATGGCGAAGCTCGTGCAGCAAATCATCTGCATTAGTCACCATGCTACGGAATTTATACATATTAAACATGCGGCCATAGCATCCGTACCGACGGGATAGATAAAATACAGGGCCTGGACTGTCAAGTTTAATCAGAATCGCCAGTATGATAAACAGCGATGACAATAACATCAAAAGTAATAATGACACTACGAAATCGAAAAGTCGCTTGAGCCGCTGATGATAATTGACATTCAAATTGGTATATTCCAAAATGGGGATCAGTCCAATATTAAATTTAATAAACTCCTGGCTCATGTATTCATAGCCTTGAGGTATGACCCTGACAGCTAAACCCTCTTCCCGGGCAATCTCAAGCAATTTAATAAAACATTGATGATCTGGATAAACCGTGATGTATACCTGTTGAATAAACTCGCGTTGAATCACTTGATGGAATGAATTAAGTTTCCCCAAAATAGGTAGGCTTCCATATTTCTCAGTCTTATGGTCATCGAGAAAACCTTTGATGCGCAGGCCCAAGGTAGGATGCTGATGAATCGCGTCAGCTAACGCCAAACCGGTTTTACCAGCACCAACGATCAAGGTATTAAAATTATTGTACCCATTGGTCACCAGGTAGCCCACGATGATCTTTTTAACAACACGCCACAGTGAGCAAAAAAAGATCATGGTCACAGCATTTAAGATCATGACACTACGAGGGAAATCCTGGATCCTCAAGAGAAAGGTCAAAACAATGACCAAGAGAGTCGCAATAGACGTAGATTTAATAACTTCCCAAATCTCCAAAGTCTCCTGTTGTTCACGGCGGGTTTGATAAAGGCCATGGGTATAATGAAAAAATACCGTCAGCATGGTCCAGGCCATAAACAGCATCCGGTAAGGATCAGCAGCAGAAAAAATGGATTTTGACCAAACTTTAAAAGCAACCGTCTGAGGTCTTAAGAGCAAGACCAACTGGAAGGCCAGGATAATAAAAATTACGTCAATAATAACGTAAAAACCAACGATAAAAAGTTTTTTTAACCTGCTTCTCATAAACTTAAGATCTCTTAAAAGAATCTTTGATTAAATACACTAAAAAAAGGCTATTACCAATTAAATAGCGTTTCCATAAACGCCCTGGTTCACAACAAAGGCGGAACATCCATTCTAAGCCTGATCGCTGCATCCATCGAGGTGCCTGAGGTTTGACTCCCGCACAAAAATCAAAAGCAGCTCCAGCCCCAATAATGACCGGCACAGCCAGCTGTGGGCGATGCATTTTCATCCAAAAATCTTGTTTCGGTGAGCCTAAGCCAATCCAAAGGATATCCGCCTCAGCTTTATTGATGAGGTCAATGACATGGGGTTCTTCCTGCCAAATACCTTTTTTAAAAGGCGGGGCATAACAACCAGCGATCATTATTTTTGGAAAAAATTTCGTCAGTCGCTGTTCTAAGCGTACCAGGTTTTCTGGAGTCCCACCGTAAAAAAAATGGCGCAAGCCAATACCCTGTCCCCTATTGCAGAGTTCCATCATTAAATCAGGGCCATAGGTACGCTCAACCTCTGGGCAGCCACGCGCACGGGCCAGCCAAACCACCGGCATACCATCAGGAGTGACCATCCCGGCTTCATTAACAACCTTTTGATAAGCACTGTCACGCTGTGCGTCAACCAACGTGGAAACAGGGGCCACACAAACATACGTACGTTGTTTTCTATTGACCCAATCAATAATCTGCCGTGCGGCAAGAGGCAGATTAACCCGGCTAACATTGACACCTAATAGGCAAATGGTTTTAAGCATAATTCAAAGGCGATTATTATATAACAGAAAAAATAAGAAGTGTTAAAAAATAAAGGCTGGAGGACGACTTAAAGCAGTTGCCAACCTTGGGCTTGATGTTGGGATGTAAATTCTTGAGGGTGCAGGACTTCGCTTAAAATTTCCAATGATTCAACCAGCCTTGGGCCCGGACGGTTAAAATACTGGTTTCCGTCTGTCAGGTAGACCCGATTTGCCTGAACTGCTTTTAACTGAGCCCATCCGTTCTTACTCATAAGAACCGGCATTTCCTGGCGGGTACGGTCAATATCCCATCCGCAAGGCATGACAATGATATAATCAGGATTAGCCTGCAGCAATTGATCAAATTGCATCCATGGTGAATGTTTTCCTGCGTGGCCTAAAAGATCCCTAGCTCCTGCCATGGCCACAAGCTCCGGCACCCAATTGCCTGCACACATCATTGGCTCAATCCATTCAATACACGCAACCGTAGGCGAAGGCAAATCTTTGGTTTTTTGAGAAATCAGGGCCATGCGATTTTTGCAAGTATTGATTAACTCCTCGCCTCGCTTAGAGTCCTCTAAGGCCTCTGCTACCTGCCTAATCCCATCCCACACATCGCTCAAGGCGTTAGGATGAAGGGTCACAATATTAACTCTTGAACCGAACCAATCACAAACAGCGGCTTTAACATCCTTCAGACTCACCGCGCAAACCTCGCAATGGTCTTGAGTGATAATCACATCGGGTTTAAGTGAGCGTAATTTCTCCGCATCAATGCGGTAAACAGAAAGTGATTCACGGACAATGGTTTTGACCCGTTGATCAATCTCCAAACTGGTTCCATGGATATTAAATTTTGGTTCTGAGCAGGCAGGCAGCTGTTGCACTGAAGATGGATAGTCGCATTCGTGGGAGCGTCCGACGAGCGAATCTTCAAAGCCCAAGGCACAGACAATCTCTGTGGCGCTCGCAATAAGAGAAACGATTCTCATAGGTTTTGAGGCACCAGATCACAGTACCAGAATCCGGTATTAACTACCGGAGTATTGGAACACACACTTGTACCCGTCGTGGAGGTCTTGGCATAATCACGGTGCACAATTTCACCGAAATCAAACGCAATGGGCCTTTTAAATATAGGGCCATCATAAACAAAGGAATGGTATTCCCCGTTTTCTCCGCATGGGTCCACCTTGGCAGGTAAGTCTTTCAGCAAAGAATCATCTATTAAACGTCCCACAAAAGAGCGGTCCAAAACTTTCTCATCCACACAGACCAAGACAGCTTTAAACCCACGGTCAATGAATTCACGCACCAGTTGTTGAGAGGGGATTTTCCAAATGGGGAAAACCCCCTTAATACCAACACGGGCCAAACGCTCTTCCCGGTATTTCTTTAAATCCTCAAGAAAAATATCACCGAATACCGAATACTCAATGCCCTCTGCTTTAAATTTTTGAAGGGCATGCTCCATGAGCTCATTATAAATTTCCATGGTCGGCATTTCAGGCACCCGGATCATATGCAAGGGGATACCAATACTTTCAGCCTGTTGTTCCAAAAGCTCCTGGCGTACCCCATGCATAGAGATCCGGTTAAATTTGGAATTGACTGAGGTCACCAAATAGCGGATATCATATTCTTTAGACTGTTGAAGATAAAACAGGCTTAAAGAAGAATCCTTGCCGCCACTCCAGTTAAATATGGCTTTCTTCATTAAAAAACGGCCTTCATTAGAATGTTACTTTGACGCCTGCTTGGACATTTCGTCCGGGTGCAGGATAGTAAACCTCAGGACCAGGATATCCATACCCCGATGCGTAAACGAAGTATTGTTCATTGAATATATTATTCAAACTAACCCATAATTCATAATTTTTATAATCATATTTTGCACTCCAGTCAACCGTATCATACCGTTTGACCTTAGGCTGTACATTGGAATCATCCCCAATGGCAAAGCGTTTGCCCACAAAATCATCCGTAATACTTGTACTTAATCCTGGCAGGGGCAAAAAGGTTACGCCTGCGTGGGCCAAATGGTCTGGGACATCAGGGACCTGTTTACCCGAGAAATCCCCGCTGACAAAACTTGATTGTTGAAAGGTAATATTGGCAAAAGGCACGACTTTTTTGCCCAACAGATCAACAGATGCATCAGCCTCTTCACTGATATGGCGAGTACGGCCATTGTAATTAGCATTGCTGAAGGTCAACGGGTCATCGTAAATCTCATTCTTATATTCCACCTCAGTGCCTGTTAATCCCAAATGGAGATCTTTAATAGTATTATCCTTGATGCCTAATTGATACTGATTGCCTACTTGATAAGTCAGTCCTTGATTAAATATGGCCGCAGTATCTCCACCCATGGCACCTGGATACGGATCCTGAAAGAATTCATCTAAAGTAGGTAAGCGATAAGAACGGGTATAATCCACAAAAACCTTTGAATCAGGATTATATTTATACCCAAAGCCTCCGTCATACCCTTCCGTGGTCGGGGATCGATCAAATTTGGTGGGAGTCTGTTCGGTCTGGTTAAAGACATAGCCCGCCCATGCGCCTCTAGCACCGGCATTGACCAGCCAATGCTCATCAAAGGTCATTTCATCCAATAAATAAACCCCTTGAGAAGCTTCAGTGGCATCGACGATGTCTTGAAGGCTGCCAGGAACATTGATGCGGCGATCTTCTGTATAATAAATGTAATCATACCCCGTGGTCAATTTATTGTCCAAACTATCGGTCAAAGGACTTGTAAGAATGAGTTTGGGTTGAAAAGCATATGATTCTTCTTCATAATTGGTTGCATACCCATTGACGGCAGTATCGGCACTGACAAAATTGGTGTCCATCTTACGGGCAGATGTGAACAAAGATAGGTCCAAATTACTTGATCCCAAGTCAAATTTAGCATGCGGGGTCACATCAAAATGAGAATCTGATGTTGAACCATAATACTCACTTTCCGGACTTGCTCCAGTTCGCCCGAGTTGGTCAATACCGTCAATGGTTGTTCCATAAAAAGAACTATAGTAATCATTGATGCTTATTGCTCCCGGAAGCTCATACCGGTCCAGATGATAGCCTTGGGAAAAATCAATCCCAAAGATATCCGTCGGATTATAGCTTAAACGTGAATTGTAATTATTGGCCCAATAATCATTATAAGTGCGGTAATTATTGCTTTGCTCACGGTCATAATCAAGTTGATAGGTCAACTTGGACAGCCCACCGCTTAAATCAAATCCGTCCTTATTGCCCTTGTAGCTATCAACCTCACTACTGAGAGTAATCGAAGGCTTGGTACTCTCCGCCCCCTTTTTAGTAACAATATTAATCACGCCTCCGTCAGCATTATCTCCATAAAGCACGGTACCCGCCCCTTGGATCACCTCAATATGGTCAATGGTATTTAAATTGATCAACGACAAATCTGGGCCCGAAAGATCCGGCGTATTCAAGCGCCTGCCATCGACTAAGACCAGAACATTGGTTAAACTGGATTCTCCAAAACCTCCCATATCAACCTGGGTATCTTTAATACTGCTGTTGACACGGGCCTCAACGCCGGGTATTTCGTTTAATAACTCTGGCAAACTTTTAGCGGGAGAATTGGCAATGTCTTTTGCCGTAATGATGGTCACGTCCTTGTTCATATCACCAACGGTATCATTGCTGCGCGAGGCTTGCACCACAACAGTGCCTAAATCACCGCCCTCATCATCAGCGTACGCCAAATTAACAAAAATAAAACCTAAAACGAAAACCCAAATAAACAACTTCATAGTAATTCCTTTCAATAAAAAACCCTCAATCGTAATAAACGATTGAGGGTGTCCCGTACACCTTCTCAATATATGCGCATTAGAACTGTCTTACGCAGTTCATGCAAAAATACCAACCAGTATTCGGACTTACCAACCATTATCTTTGATAATGGTGGATCACCGCAGCGGGACTGTGGCGGAATTAAACCGCGCTTTCCGTGGCTGATATGCTGTTTTGTAATTTAGGGGCAAGTAACCATTCACCCACAGCAAATAATACCAAGCTGTAGGCCAAACTCGACATCAAGGTGCTTCTATAAAAAGGAATAGCAAGTATATAACATTGTTTTAACCCGGCCAAGGTATGTGGGTATAAACTTAAAAAAGCTCCGAAATTGGTCACCACAAAAAACAATATGGATGACAATAAGGTCATCGAAATCATATTGGCCAAATTTTTATGATTCCGAAGCCAAAGGCCCATTAGGCTGATCAAAAAAATACTGCCCCAAGTATAAACAATCCCGCTATAGAAACCAAGAATGGCATCAGATAAAGCCATGAGCGCAAGCGGGACCCAGACGGATTGGCGGCCTTTAAGATAAACTCCCCCAAAGAGAGCCAAGCTCAATACCGGCGAGAAATTAGGTGTATGAACAAGAATTCGGGACAAAAATCCAAATAAAATAATCAGGAAAGCTAACATAGAAAGGCATTCTAAGATATCTTTGAAATTACGTCAATAGTTAATCTTCAACCTTGCTTAATGTTTCACGCCTCTGAGAAATAAGCATCAATGCTCCAAGCCATGCATACACGCCTAAAACCTTGATCCAATCACCCGGAGTAAAACCCGAATATTTAGAAAATGCCGCTATCGGTCTTAGATGAAACAGTTTCATTAATGAATAAATGAGAAATAATGGGCCGGCTTTTAAAATAGCCTCGGCCAATGACAACGGATGATGGATTAAAGCCTTCCAGATATTTAACTGATAAGTATTGTTGGTCCAATCACTCTCCCCGAAGGCATTGACCATTTGAAACAAGGTGAAATCCTTGGAGTTGCCTTCAAAAGCAAGCATGGATAGTACCGGGCACAAGGATAAAACAATACACATGATTATTACCGTCTTCCATCCTAGACGTTCTATGGCATAGCTTAACCCTAAGGCCAACGGGAAAACCAATAATGGGGCCGCAACTGGTATAAAATACCGGTAGGAATACCAACCAGCCTGGCTTCCCCAAGTGATGATCAAATAAAAATTGACCAGTAATGGCAAAAGGCTAATGAGGACCTTTTTATGCAGGGGATATTTCAAAAATATGGCCAGAACCAGGCCTATGGGAATAAATGGGGCTGTAAATATTAGCCCCCAATCTGGACCGGTTAAAATGTACCATACCCGTCGTAAATAGAAATTAAAAGAAGAAGGGTTTAATATCTTTTGATTAATCAGTGAATCATAAAATGAGTTATTCCCCCCATGATGTGGTATTAAATAAAAAACAAACAACAATGCCCCCGCCACGATGTACGTGAGCATTAATTTCTTGCCCCGACACAATATCAGCGGCCATATTAACGCCATGGCAATATCATTTAATCGCACCAAGGCCAAAAGCCCTGTTAGAATGCCTAGACCAACAGCCCCTCTATAATCCAACTCTTTTTTCATACTCAGCATCCATCTGACAAAAACACATACGAGAAAGAACTCTGAAATATGGCTAAAAAATGGACGCCGGAAAGCAAAGAGAGGGATTCCTTGGGCCAAAACCATCAAAACAATAGCTAAGATTGTTTCCGGCTCTCTAAAATACCGCCTTAGGCATTGGTACAATAAAAAACACCCTGCCCAAAGATAAAATACCGATGAAATGACAAACCCATAGGCAGACCAACTGTGTAAAATATTATTTTCGCGGCGTTGTTGGACAATGGGATTATGTTCTATGCGGTCAATCCATGAAAAAACATACACAAAAGGTGCGGCCATGATCCCGGCGCCAATAAACTGAAAAGGCTTACCATTATTGGGATTGAACATGGAATATTCGTTTTTGTATGAAGGAAAATCACCATACACCAGGGCCGCAGCATGGGCAAAATAGCCATAATCGTCCCCTGAATACATCATCCCACTGCCATGCATTTGATAAGGCCTAAAGAGCAAAAAACAAAGAATTAAGATAAATAAGTTAATTTTGTTCATTAACTTCCATTTGCATGAAGGCAGCTACCATGGCTTCACCGTACTTTTCTAAACAATATTTCTCTTGAAATCTAAGCCGATTGGCTTGGCCCATCTTTTGACGCAATTGAGAATCTGATGCCAAAAGCAGTATTCGACGACTCAAATCCTTAGCATTGCCTTTTTCAATAAGCAGCGCGTTGATGCCATCAGGGACAATTTCAGGCACAGTCCCTTCTCGCGAAGCTACAATGGGCAATGATTCGGCCATCGCATGCAAGAGCACCAATCCAAAAACATCACGCAGCGTTGGAAAAATAAAAATATCCGCCTGCCTAAAAATTTTAGTGCGTTCAACCGAACCCTCCACATATCCCATATAACGTATGCGCTCCGGATATTTATTTTGTAATTCTTCTAAATGACTTTTGACTTCATCATTCTCCAGCGGTCCGCCAAAGGTCACGATGATCTCTGGATTGCTTTCTAAAATGCTGGGGACTGCTTCAAAAGCGGTATAAATACCTTTCAGACGGCTTAGATGTGAAAAGTATAGAACATTAATCTTCCCTGGAATTTTAGGCACATTGGCTTTAATTTCTTTTGAATCCTCGGCGGTGCCTGGCACCACAAAAATTTTCTTCTGATCAGCCAGACCCTCATAATCCTGACGCACCTTCTCGCCCATGATAATGCTTCCACCCATATTTTTGAGCATCCAACGCAAAGATTTCTTCTTCCACCCGCTCAAGGACTCATCTAATTCCCTGACATACTGCCCCAAGTCGTGAAAAACTACCTTGCTACCGAAAATAATTCCTGTTGAGCAAAACAAAAGGTCTTTCAAAAACGGCATAGGGTAAAAACTGCTGTTATAAAGCACATACCGAGGCCGCCAAAAAATCAAGGTGAACACAAAGATCGTGTAATATTTCACCATCTTCAATAGTTTTTCGATGGTGACCTTCTTGTGTGTGCCATAGGTCCAGAATTGCATGTTCAAAAATTTGGTGTCAAAGGCACCCGGAAATGAGGAAGCCATTAGCATTTTGTACACCATGCTGTGGCCGAAATTAGGCGGCGGCAATATCCCGCAGATTAGAATCTTAACTTTTTTCATAGAGCTTCAAAATTGTTTGCAAATCTGTTTTCGCTCGCCAGCCGAACTCTTGATACGACTTATCACAGACAAGCGGTGAAAACAAATTGTCCGGTGTGCTCTTAGGCATATTGAGCGTCGAGGTCGAATGCGTCAAGGCAATGATCTGCCGGGCCAATTGTTCAACATTCACAGGCTCATTATAAGCAATATTGAAAATACCATAAATTTCTTCTTGGGCCATCACGGCTTCAATCGCATCAATCAAATCTTCGACATAGACAAACTGCATCATTTGGGCTGCATTCGTGATGTCAAGCGCTTGATTGGCACGGGCCTTTTGAAAAAATACGGGCACTACTGCCTTCATGGCCTGTCCCGGGCCAATCACATTGGCAGACCTCAAAATAATCAGCTCCTCTTTGGGCAAAAGCATTTGGCATACTGCCTCTGCCTTTAACTTACTTTGCTCATAAGCACCTTGAGGCATCAAAGGCGATTCTTCCGTCAAAGGCAAACCCTGATTCTTATAAATCTTGGCGGTTGATAAATAGATGACCCTAGTTGTCGACACGGCTTTGAGAAGATTTTTGGCACCTTCCACATTCACGGCCGTATAAATATCCTGGTCTTTGGTGCCGATATTGGTGATGTTGTAAGCAGCCAGATGAATAACAAGATCAAAGGGATGAGGTAATGAAAAAGATTTAGAGATATCGAGGCAATAGAAATCCTTGAAGCCGGTTATGTCACCAGGTTTTTGTTGTGATAAGCCAAAAACTTGATGACCTGCAACCATCAAACGGCAAGACAATCGTCCGCCAATAAAACCATTGGCGCCAGTGACTAAAATTTTCATGGATGTTTTTTCGACTTTGTCTCTAACTCATGCATCAACACAGTTGCTTTATACAACGACTCAAAAGAACCAGCATCAGTCCATGCTGATTTCAAAATGGAATAGGTCAAAAGCCCTTGGGACACATAAAAGGCCAAGACGTCCGTGATTTCATACTCACCCCGAGGGCTTTTCTTCAACTGCTTTAAATGGCCAAAAACCTCGGGCAAAAACATCCAAAGCCCTGTGTTTACAAAAGATGATTTAGGATTCTTAGGCTTCTCCACAATGCTGGCAATTTCCTTACCCTTGAAATTGATGACTCCGTAATTCTGAGGATCAGGGACCTTGGCCACCAATATTTTGGCCTTAAACTTTTCTTTTTCCTTTTTAAAGTCTTCCACAAAACAAGATACATCTTCGCTCACCACATTGTCCCCTAAAATCACCATAAATTCTTGGTCACGCACGAAATCTTCAGCCAATAATAACGCCGCACCCGTGCCTCCATTACCCTCCTGGATTTCGTAACTAAAATGAACACCCCATTCACGGCCAGAGCCCAGCAGGCGAAAAAAATCACCGATGTGTTCTCCACCGGTGACAATGAGAATTTCTTTGATCCCCGCTTTAATCAGGGTTTCCAGCGGATAATAAATCATCGGTTTTTTGTAAACCGGTAAAAGATGCTTATTGGTGACCTTGGTGAGCGGTAAAAGTCGGGACCCGGTACCTCCGGCAAGTAACACTCCTCGCATCAATTATCCTTTCTTTTCACCCCAGAAACCTTGCTTGTAGCGGGGGTCCAACTTGTTCTTTAAAGGCCTCCACCAGGATTCATTCTTTAAATACCACTCGATGGTGCGGGACAAGCCCACATCCAATTTCACCTGAGGCTTCCAGCCTAGCTTTCGCAATTTAGAAGAATCCAGGCTATAGCGCAAATCATGCCCGGGCCGATCCTCAACATATTTAATCAACGATTCATCCTTGCCCATGATTTTTAAAATCCTACGGGTCAATTCAATATTCTCACACTCCTGGTTGCCTCCCACATTATAAACCTCGCCATTGATTCCCTGGTCGCTCAAAAATTTGATGGCCCGACAATGGTCTTCTACATAAAGCCAGTCACGCACTTGATTGCCTTTTCCGTAAACCGGAACCTTAGCACCATCAACCAAATTAGTAATAAAAAGCGGGATGACTTTCTCTGGGTAGGCATAAGGACCATAATTGTTCGAAGCCCGCGTGATCACAACAGGCAAATGGTAGGTTTCAAAAAAACTATAGGCCAGGCGTTCACCACCCAATTTTGAGGCGGCATAAGGATTACGCGGTTTTAATTCTGAAGTTTCCTTAAAACTTCCCTCCAGGATATGCCCGTAGACCTCGTCGGTAGATATTTGAATAAACCTTTTAAGATTTGGATTTTTGCGCGCTTCCTCAAGTAAAGTATAAACACCAAAAATATCCGTCTTAATAAAAGACTGCGGATCATCAATGGAACGGTCCACTGCTGATTCCGCAGCAAAGTTGATCACCACATCAACCCCCTGCATGGCGGTCTTGACTATTTTTTCATCACAAATATCACCTTTAATAAACTGAAAACCAGGCCGATCTTGGTACTCTTTTAAATTTTCTAAATTGCTGGCATAGGTCAATTTATCCAGAACACGGACCTGAAGTTTATCACCGGTGCTATAAAGATACCTGACAAAATTACTACCGATAAAGCCAGCGCCACCGGTCACCATATATGTAGTTTTCATATTAATTTCTCTTCTTTGGTTTTAAGTTGTTTGCGGTAAGCCCAGCTAATTCCAAAAATCGTCCAAATGGGAATGGCATTATAAGGAAATTCCAGTATCACCAAAAAATTTGATAATATAAACCAATACATCAAAATAGCAACAAGTAAGCCCCCTTCGACTGAGTTCATCAGAAAAAAATCCCAAGTGAGCTTGGCTGTCAAATATAATAAAATGGCAATTAGACCAATTCCCAGGATTCCAGAACGATAAATGATATGAATATAAGAATTATGCGGCATGATCCACCCGTCTCTACTCCACTCACCTTCTGCCCAATGCAATACCTCCAGAGACTTGGAGCGTTGAGGGTGCCCAAAACTAAAGCCCCACCAGGCACGCCTGGTAATCAGCTCCTGGAGCATATCACGCCATACAAAAAATCGAAACACAATATTTCCCTCCTCAACACCAACGACACGCTCTTCTTTGATCCGCCTGTAAAAGATGCCCTGACTTATTATATGCAAATTGAGATTCAATTGGGACTTTCCCTGGTATGCGGACTTTTGGGGAGACTTTTGGGGACATACAGATTTTTCAAGGCTCACAGGTTTTGCCACCGTAGGAGACACTTGGGACGGGGTATTTTTGACCACGACAGATGTAGGCATTGGGCATTGAGGTCGGTTTTGGGAATGAAAAAGAGCCCAACTTTTATCATTGTATAAGTTGACTTTAAGCTTCTGTGGCACATACCCGCCTTCATGGCGCCGGTACTCATCTTCAGAAGTCCTGTATGTATCCATCATCTGTTTCAACGAAGTCAATGATGAAACTGCATTACGACTGCCCAAATGTGAAAATACCACCAAATAAAAAATCACCGCTGCCAGCGATACACCCAAGATAAAAAATTGCCGGCGTTTCATAAAGATGCTACCAAAATAAAAAGACATAAAAACAATTGTGGCAAAAACACCTATTACATGTGACCGGGACCCTTCATAAAAGTACTGGTGCCCCATCACCAAAACAAGAGCGAGCAAGGCCCGTCCTAGCCATCGCCATGGGTTAGTCTTCAGTTTCAAAACAGCCAACGTAAACAATAACAGGTAGGTCCACCAATAATACAACATCACGGCCTGCAACAAAAGAATCACAAAAACGATACAGGCCAAGAATTTTAGCGCTCTGGGATGAATATCAGCTTTCTGATAAAAACAATAACCAAAAACTGCAAAAATAGGATAGTAAAATAAGGCTGCATTACGGCATGCCAACGGTCCGTCAACATAATAGTCATGCAAGGTCCTTAAAAAGACCCAGCCGAAATAAAACAAGAGTAGGGTCACAGTGGTCCTTGATAAAGGTACACTGTTCTCGCAAATCACTAACAGCAGCACCAGACAAATAAAAAGCAGGATCTCACCGATAAAGATAGGAAAAGGCAAAAAATGAACATGGAGATGGATCTGAGCAAAACTGGCCCAAAAAATTGAGCAGAGCATGCAATAAGCACCAATCAGTCCTAGGCCCACACGGCTCAAAGAACGGTCTATATTATTTAAATTTAACATGATCAAAAAACCTGGTCGTCAACGCTGCCGATCATTGAAGCAGCAGCTCTTTTATAAACACCTTTAATGATTTTGTAAAAATTGATCGGTAAAAAACTACAAAGGTAGGGCGCCCACATTTTCTTCATGGCCCCTAAATAGGGCGCCATGCGCTGACGGGCAGCGGCATTATTCCCTTTTTCCCAATCCAAAACTGCATACTGATATTGGATCACCGCCCTCATTCGGGCAATCTCTGTTGCATAGTCTACTTGAAAGTTTGGCCATAATGAAGCAAACTTTTCCAAAAGCATTTCTTCTTCTTTGGGAAAAAGTTCTTTTTTCATGGTGGTCCAACTGCCGGCATGCATGCGGCGATGGGCCAAAACTTCATCCACATAAGCCATAGGATAATAATAGGCCAATCGCATAAAAAGGTCAGCGTCTTCCACCATGTTAAAACGCTCATCAAACCAGCCATTAATATGGTCAAGGGCCTGGCGTCGAAGTACGATGGTGGGCATGGGCAAGACATAACGGCATAACAAATCTGAAAAGATCATGCCCTGCCGCGGTTTGTGAACAGGAAAGGTACGAAAAGCCTTTCGACCATGCCCAAAAAAAAGCGCGTCGGAGAAAACCCCGCCGAGCTTATCATCAGCCTCAAGTACCGCCATCTGCTTAGTGAGCTTGGACTTGGTCCATAGATCATCGCAATCTAAAAAAGCGATATATTTTCCACGGGCTTTCTCAATAGCTAAGTTGCGCGCATGCCCCAAGGGAACATTTTTGTCGCCCCGAAAATAGAGCAGACGCCCGTCGTTATATTGCTTGGCAATCTCAGGGCTGGCATCAGTGGAGCAATTATCAAAAAATATGATTTCCCAGTCAGAAAAGTCCTGGGCGTAGACACTGTCAATGGCCTCGGCCAGATATTTGGCCGAATTATAACAATTCATGATCACACTGACCACAGGAACAGTGTTTACCATGTCTTCCACGGGGCCTTGCCGGTATTCCAAATACCTTCCAGCAACTGATGGTCCCGCACGGTATCCATGCATTGCCAAAAACCTTCATGACGGAACATCATCACTTCTCTCTTTTCGGTAAGTTTTTCCATGGGCCCTTCTTCTAATTCTTCGCTTTTAGAAAGGAGTTTAAAAATATCCCGCTTAAAGACAAAATATCCCGCATTGACATATTCCTTAATCTGCTGCTTTTCCTTCCAAGCACTGACAAGGCCTTGATCATTGGCTTTAACCATCGCAAAGCGGGACACCGGATGCACTCCAGTAAAGGTGGCGATCTTTTTATGCTTATGATGAAAATCAACCAAGGCTTTAAGGTCAATATTAGCCACTCCATCCCCATAGGTGACTAAGAACTCTTCATCACCAATGTAAGGCTCTACCAACTTAAGACGCTTGCCCTTAGGTGTCTCTACCCCTGTATCAATTAAACTCACGGTCCAATCTTCTGGATGCTGATTATGCAGCAGTGTCTTTTCTTTTGAATTTAAATGAATGGTAAAATCATTGTACATGTATTCGTAATTTAGAAAATACTGACGGATGGATTCCTGTTTATAGCCTAAACATAGGATAAAATCATTGAAACCATAGGATGCATAATGTTTCATGATATGCCAAAGCATGGGGCGACCGCCGATCTCGACCATGGGTTTTGGCTTATATTCAGTTTCTTCCCGCAAACGCGTGCCTTTGCCGCCGCAAAACAAAACAACCTTCATAATTTTACCTCCACGTATAAGGGATTCTCACATCATCTAGGGAACATAACTCAATTTCTTTGGGATCATGCGGGATGTCGCTGCAATTGGCCACCATGGCTGACTGCTTATTTTCAGCACGAAAGGCATACCACACTTGGGATGGAATAGTAATTAATTGATAGTTGTCCTCACCGACAAAAATTTCTTGGATTTGGTCCTTGGTGGGGCTGGCGCTCCTGTCATCGTAAATGACCAGTTTAATGTTCCCTCGGGGAACGGCAAAATGCTGGGTCATGGCCAAATGTTTTTTCCAACCTTTGACAATGCCCGCATTGACCACGGAGAAATAAATTTCTCCAAACTTTGAAAAAACACCATCGTCACAGCGCATCATATGCATGGTTTGGCCGCGTTCGTCACGAAAAATTTTAAGTGGTTTTATTTGAATTCCTTCAATCATCCTTATACCTTCCCTGTCCATCTAAGCTCAAAGGTACGGGCTTTCTGAATATATTGATCAATCTGTTGGCAGGAAAAGTCCGTCATATCTGTTTTTCGACCGTAATATTGTTTATACCAGCTAGCGGTAAATTCAATGGTCTCTTTAAATGAAAGCGCGGACCTCCATGAGAGTTGTTGTTCAGTCTTGCGCGGGGACAATTGCAAAAGCATGGCTTCTTTCTTTTTACCAGCGGCAGGTACATGCTTCCATTGGGCTTCCCCCCAAAGCGAAACAAAAAGATCAGCCAATGAGGCCACATCCTTGCTGGCACGCTGATGAGGTCCAAAGTTAAAAGCATCTCCAGAAAATTTTGGTTTCTTCTCAAGCAAACACGCGGCCAGCCATAAGTATCCGCTCAAAGGTTCCAGCACATGCTGCCAAGGACGGGTGGCACGGGGATTGCGGATAATGGCAGCATGCCCCTTACTCCAGGCCCGAACACAATCAGGGATAATACGGTCATGGGCCCAATCACCGCCGCCGATCACATTGCCAGCGCGCGCACTGGCCAATCGCGTTTTGTCTTGATGGCTAAAGAATGAAGAATAATAAGAACTAAATACTATCTCCTCGCAGGCTTTTGAAGCGCTATACGGGTCATCTCCGCCCAAACGATCATCCTCATGGTATCCGCGGGTGACTCCAATATTCTCATAGCACTTATCGCTGGTGACAATGATGGCAGCCTTAACATAAGGCGCATGCCTGATGCATTCGAGCACGTTGACTGTTCCACTGACATTGGTATCAAAGGTGTTTTTGGGGTCCTGGTAAGCGGCACGTACAATAGGCTGGGCCGCCAAATGAAAAACAATTTGAGGCTTAAAGGTCTTAAAAACCTTTTCAATCTGCTTATAATTAACAACATCACCTTGATAATGCTTCATTTTCCCTCGAAGACCTAACACTTCAAAAAGGCAGGGTTCTGAAGGAAGGTATTTGGAAAATCCAGCCACCTCAGCACCTAATTGAGTGAGCCATAAGCAAGCCCAAGCTCCTTTAAATCCGGTATGGCCTGTGACCAGGACGCGCTTACCTCGATAAACGCCATTAAAAATTTTATTTTGGTCCATAAAAATCTCCCACGGCCTTAATCACTCGGTTTTGGTCCGTTAACTTTAAGTCCGGATGCAGCGGCAGACTTAAAATTTGACCGTAAACCCTTTCTGTCACAGGCAGTATCATTTTTTGAGGTGCAAAAAATTCAAGCCAATGATTAGGGTAATAATGCACACCCGTTTCGATTGCCTTCTCCAGCAAAAAAGACCTTAATTCATCCCGTCGCCCATCTTTAACCCGAATGGGAAAAATGTGTGGAACAACGGTATTATAATCTCTTTGCAAAAGTTCAACACCAGAAATTGCCTTAAGTTGCTCATGGTATCTTTGGGCTAACTTCTTTCTGATGGCCGCAAAACGAGAGAATTTCTTTAATTGTACCCGGCCGACAGCTGCAAATAAATTACTCATGTGATAGCGATAACCTTGATGTGCGACTTCAAACTCCCAGCTACGTTGCCCTTGATAACGTTTGGCTGTATCCTTGCAGACCCCAAGCAAGCGCGCGTCCTTGACAAAATCCATCACCTGCTGATCGGATGAAAGCACAGCACCACCTTCACCAGAAGTGATATTCTTGATCCCATCAAAACTAAAACAAACAATATCGCCGATGCTCCCGATCATTTTTTCATGATACGTCGTGCCAAAGGCGTGGGCCGCATCTTCAATCACCCGAAGCCCATGTTTTTTGGCAAAGGCATAAACTGCCCGAAGATCCCCAACACCGCCGGAATAATGCACCGGCATAATGGCCTTGGTTTTCTTGGTCAAACGGCGCTCTGCATCTTTAAGATCAATAAAAAGGGCATTCTCGTCAATATCACAGGCAACGGGCCTGGCACCGGCAGCGCTAATGGCTTGAAAAGAAGCCACAAAGGTTAACGATGGGACCAGGACCTCATCACCCGGTTTTACAACAGACATCACAGCCAAATGCAAGGCCGCAGTCCCTGAATTGACACACACAGCCTCTCGGCCTATAAAACCTCCCAATTCTTCTTCAAAAAGTCGCACTTCCTGGCCCATGCCAAGATAACCATCTTGCAAAATAACCCGACGCAAAGCAGATGCTTCTTTAGTGTCCAACACTGATTTAGACAGCCGTATATTTTTTTGTTTTTTCATCGAGTAAATTTAGTGAATCAACTATTCCCCAAGTCCCTTTCAACCGTAGCCCAATTATGATAAACCGTCCTCAAAAACTCACTGATACTATAAGAAATTCTTGCTAATTTACCTTTGCCCCGGAAAGAAGGCAATAGATAACATGGACCTCTGGAAGATTCAAACCATCTCTTGATTTCATCTTGTTCTTCTTTGGTGAAATGATTCTTTAATCCCTCAAATATGAAGGCCGCATAATCAAAATAGCCATAGAGAGCGCTGATCGCCATTATTTTCAATATCTTTGCTTTCTTAAGCTCTTGGCCATCAATGGAACCAATCAATAGCTCAAAAGACTCCTTTGTTCTCATATATAGAGCATCCGCGCAAATAATCTGGCCTCTTTGTTTTCCAAGCAACTCACCTCCGGAACGCTTCCAGAAATAACTACTTAAATCCATCAATTGGAAGCCTTGTTGGCGTAGAAACATGTCCACATCCGTAAATAATGGCTGTCCTTCATACAGCATCGCAAACTCCACCTCCACCTCAATACCAATGATCTGTTCTTGGATAGTTTTCTTGGCACCTTGCATAATGGCCAGTTCACTGCCTTGAGTATCAACTTTTAAAAAATCGGCATCCTGAATATTGTTAATTTGAAACTGATGGTCTAAGGTATCGGTTTTAAGCTTGACCGTTTTAAGGATATCAAAACGCGAGGATTCAGGGAACTGGTCGACCAAAGAGCGGTTAGGTCTGTAAATAGAAGATGCTTGTTGTTTTCTGGTCAGAAAAAAATCTACCTCTCCCTGTAAACCATGAAGGGCGATGTTTAAATACCTGATTTTATCCTCTGATTTAGAAGCCAAATTTTTATATTCGCGCTCATCAGGCTCAAAACCAATCACTCGAAGGTACTTAGCAGCTGGTTTCCAATTAGGAGCAAAACCACCGCTGGCACCAACATCAACGAGGACCAAATTATTCCTTTCATAAATGCTTCTAAAGAATGGATCAATAAATATCTTCATGGTTATTCTAATCTCCTCAGGCCAGATAAAAATTTTTTCATTTAATTGCTTAAGAATGCTCCCATTAATTCATCACTAACAGGTGAAAATATGTCCTTAGTCTCCGTAGTCCATTGGTCTTGATTTAAGATAGCCAAAGCCCGTTGCTCAATTTCTTGAGGGCTTACATAGATCCGATCAAAGCCAGGCAGAAAACCCAAAGGATTAAAATCAATGGAGGTATTCCTACCAACGACAATCAATGGCTTTCCTGCAGCATAAACTTCCATCAAGGTCCCTGAACTCATGCCAATCACCATCTTCACCTGTTTAACACGCTCATCCATGCTGCCTTCCACAATAGAAAAATGCCCTGGTATCATCAATTTAGCAGTCATGTCAGATAACCAAATTTTTTCAATCATTGGGTGCGGTTTGATTAGAATTTTCAATTGCGTCTGTTGTCGGAAAGCTTCAATTACCTTCATTAGCAATTCCGCAGCATCTGACTTCATCAAAGGCAGTGTCACTAAAGCATCCGCAATAGGCGCTTGAGGCTCTTGTGATTTTTTATTAGAAAGATAAGCATAACGTAACGCAGGACCTAGCACCAATTTTTCCTTTGGCAGGCCTTTCTCAGCCAAGATACGCAGGAAGATAGCCCCATTACAAACAATTTTATCAGATAAAGGTGCAAAGGCTGCCTCTTGCGATGAAACAAACTGGCACATTAAGGTTGGCCACAGGGTGCTATGTTGATACCCAACTGAAATGGTACCGCTTGAATAGATCTTTAAACCTAAATTAAACATTTTTTCTTCCACCATATTTTCAAAAGGCATGATCACCCGCGCTATCTGAAAGCCATGGGCAGTCAAGGCACGCGGCAAGCGGTGATAAAGCAACGGGTCCAGGCATGCAAAGGCCTTACGCCTCTGCTCTGCTTTAAATAAACGTGTTACGTCCAAGCCTATGAGTTTAATATTTCTAAAATCAATCAACTGCTGGCGCAAGGATTCTTTAAAAACGAACACATAATCCAATAACGAATAATACTCAAAAGGATTGATGAAAAATCCTGATGCTTGGCGTAAAAATTCCCAGATGGCTTCGGGGGTACGCCGCATGTTAAATAATACAGGCAAGGTGATTGCATTATATCCTTTATCATTCAACCAGCTGCTTAAATGACCAAAATAACGGTCCTTAAATTGACCATCTTGACCCAAACAGGATTCATCAATATGGGTGTGGATTAAAACCACATCTTTCTTTCGATCTTCTGGGATATCAGAGCTCTTCTGCCAACGCAGCTGCCAGCAACGAGCCTTGAATTTCACCATACGGCCTAGGGCATAAATCAATCGCCTGGCATATTCTTGATAACGGGCGAGAGTCAGGGCTCTAACAGCAACTTTGGCCTTTGATAAAGCGATGGCTTCACAGCATTTTAAAAGATCGTAATCTTCAGCAATCACGACCAGAGGCGCCTGATACTTTTCCGCCATCTTATTAAAAACACTTAAATAACAACAATGCAAAAATAAAGGACTGACCAAATTATTCTTCTCTGAAATCCTCGATGACCACCAGGCTGGAGAGTCATGCGCCTTGCCTAATTCTGTAATAATATCTGAGAAAGGCTTACTTAAAGCTGCAATGGCCTCATCTAAATCTCCTTTGAATTCCAATGCCTTGCTTGATGGGGGCATGATCTTCTTCCAACGCAAGAATTCAGAATAATCTTCACCTAAAAAAATCCACTGGGCATGGGCTACCTCAGGGGGCAATTGGGGATTTTGACTGACATGATAGAAATAAAAGGAACGTGAATTCATTGTTGGTCGAAATAAGAAAGGATATCTGATTTTAAGGCCTCATCAAAAGCCAGCTGGGCCTTGAACATTTTTCCAGGGCCTTTGGTTAAAATGCAGCCTAAGGTCTTGCCAATATTTTTTTTATCTTTAGAAAGGGCTGTTGCATATTGAGGCCAATTCTTGAGGGTAAGACGAAACCGTGGAAGATTAATAGAGAAAAGATCGTGAAGCCGTTTGAACTCTTCTTCATTAATATATCCTCTCTTATACGAAAGAAAATTTGCTATGTCCATGCCCATGGTCACGGCCTGGCCATGACAGATTTTATAATTGGTCACACTTTCAATCGCATGACCAAAGGTATGTCCATAATTAAAAAGATTGCGCTCGCCACGATCAAGTTCATCGCGTTCAATCACATTTTTTTTGACCCTTAAGCTCTCCCAAATATATGGCCTTAATAAAATCGGACTTTTGAGGAATAGCTGGTATTGCGGCATCATCTTTTCGGCCAGATCAAGTTTTCCTGCGACCAGATAAAAATGCAGGATCTCACCAATCCCAGATTTTATTTCCACTTTGGCCAAGGTTTTAAGGAATTTAAAATCGATGAAGATCTGACTTGGCGGATAAAAAGAGCCTAACAAATTCTTATAGCCACCGAAATTAATAGAGCTTTTGCTACCGATACAGCTATCCGCCTGGGACAGGAGAGTAGTTGGGATAAAGGTCCATTCTAACCCGCGAAAAAGCACCTGGGCCACAAAGGCCACCACATCTTCAATGACCCCGCCACCAACGGCATAAATCATATTATTGCGTCGAACCTGGGCCTTAAGTAATTGATTGATTAGCTTCGCGCACCCTTCATAGGTCTTGGTTTTTTCCGAGGCATGAAGACCTATAATACGTTCTTTAGCAAAAAGCTTTTCAATCTTATTTTTGCCTGGAAGATCGCTATCAATAATTAGGAAAGCGCCTGTGTTGCGTTGATCAGAAATTTTATTTAAAACATCATCAACAAAATAAAGCTGATAATCCTTAAGGCGGGATTTGATGGTAAACGACTCAGGCATCAATGAATCCCCCATCAACCACGATATTTTTTCCCGTCAGATAAGTATTTAAATCGCTGGCCAAGAAAATGACCACGCGGGAAATGTCCTCCGGGGTCCCCAGCCTGCCAACGGGGATCTCCTTGGCCAATTGGGTGCGCTCTGCATCAGTTAAATTCTTACGGGTTAAATCCGTCAATATAAAGCCTGGTGAGACCGTATTAACAAGAATACCAAAACGGGCCAGCTCTAAAGAAACAGCCATGGTTAGCCCATGAATGCCAAATTTAGTCACTGAATACACCGAACGTTTAGGACGACTGACCTTGCCTAAAATAGAACCAATATTAATAATACGCCCATAACCATTTTTCTTCATGGTTTTAGCAATGCTGTGGATCACCATAAATGGGGCTTTCAAATTGACGGTGGTGATATCATCCCAATCTTTCTCAAGTGCATCTTCAATCAAATTCAGGCGATTGATGCCAGCATTATTGATGCAAACATCAATCTGTTCAATTTTCTCCAGGGTCTTTAAAAAATTAGAGGTGCTTTTAGCATCGGAGAAGTCCACGGCATAGTAGCTTCGTTTCAAACGCTTTGCCTTTGCATCTTTATTAAGCTCGTCGATTTTCTTCTTGTCCGTACCCGTTAAAATTAGACTCGCCCCTAAAAGGGCAAAATCATCCGCCAACTGTTTGCCAATGCCACGGGTCGCACCTGTAATGAGTACTGTTTTTCCTGTAAAATCAAGTTTCATATGCCTGCCTCTTTGCGGATCTTGCCCCACAACCATGTATAGACCAAATGGTCTAAGATCATGTGCACATCCTCAACAGGGCCGTATTCTCCCTTGGGTGTGGAAATGACCATGGGAACATCACAAAGACCCTTTAATTTTCCACCATCAAAACCCAAAAAGCCAATCACCTTGCCACCTTGCTTGCGCATCCATTCAGCCGCGAGAAGCAAATTAGGTGAGTTGCCGCTGGCTGAGATCACCAACAATTTATCTCCAGGCTTAGAATACAATTGCAATTGGCGTAAAAAAATCTGCTCATAGCCCACATCATTGGCCAGCGCGGTGAGCACCGAACAATTATCCGTCAGTGACATGACCTTGAGCGACGGCTCGATATGCGCCCGCATGCCGAAGCCCAAATCATTGACCATGTGTGATGCAGTGGCGGCTGAACCTCCATTGCCGATGATAAAAATGGTCTTTTTATTTTTCCTGGCATCTTCGAATTCTTCAGCCACATGGGACAAAGCCACAAGGTCCAACTCCGCCAAAAGTTTTGAAATGTATTTCGCATACGCTGCGGCAAAAGATTTAAAATCTTTTTGTTCGTTGATGATCTTCTCAATGCTCATCTATGGATGTCCCTTTCTTTTAATCAGGATTAGGAATGTTGAAATTCTTCCGCCATTGCGGGTCCGCATAATAAATACGGTACACCATCTTCATGGTCTCCAAAGCTTCCTTACTGCTGCCATAAACAATCTTTTTATTTTGAATAACGGCACGGGCAAAATCAAAAATCTCATCCCGCCACGAATTATCCTCATTATACCTGATAGTCTCCTCGTAGGGATCACCCGCATCCTTGTCCTTGGCATAAACAATGGTAATGGTCTCTGCGCCATAAGTTTTAGAACTAGACAAAATCCCTGACAGGATGATTGATCCCTTAGTTAAGGTGATAGCCAAATTAAAAGAATGCCGCCATTGGGTGGCTGAGGAATGAAGCATGCCAATAATACCTTCTTGGGTGCGCATCAGCGCATAGGCATTGTCTTCCACATCATGCTTCCAAAAATCATTAGAAATAAAACTATGCACCTCGGTGAATTCTCCGGCAAACAGGCGCATCAAATCAACCATATGGATCCCCTGGTCTAAAAAGATACCACCACCAGCCATGGCCCGTTTGGTACGCCAATCAGAATCAAAACGGATAATCTTCGACTTTCCGTAATTGCCGCGCAGATTAATAATCTTGCCTAATTTACCGCTGTTCATCACGCTCAAGGCCTTGCGTACGGATTCATGATAACGGTGATTAAACCCATACATCAATTTTTGTTTGGGGTGTTTTTTCTCACAAGCACGCACGGCCAGCATATCTTCCACACTGCGGCCAGGAGGTTTTTCACAAAATACATCCAAGCCTTTGTCTAATCCAGCTATGGTCACCTCTGGCGTCAAATAATTAGGCATGCAGACAAAAAGAATATCCAAGGGTACTTTTAAAAGTTCCTTATACGAAACAAAGCAGCGCAGGTCATTCAATTTCTTGGTACTATCAGCAAAATATTGATCGCAAACAGCCACCACCTTCATCTGCGGATGCGCATCAATATGCTGACGCCTGATTTTTCCCACCACCCCAAAACCTGCAATCCCTACACGTAATTTCTTCATCATTGATCCTTTAAATATTTTTTGGCCAAGGCATCTTTCTTTAGAAGTTTCTCTACCAATGGCACATGCTCAGGCACATCGACCCCGTAGGTCTTATCAAACACCGGCACCATCTGCAATTCATACCCATGCTCTAAGACCCTCAGCATGTCTACAGATTCCGCCTTCTCAAGCGGCGTTGATGGTAACTTCAGGTATTTTAAAAGAAAATCGCGTTTAAAGGCAATGATCCCAATTTGCTTCCATAAATTAATTTTCTCTTTGGATTTCTTAGTCGATGGAATGGGTTCACGCGAAAAATAAAGTGCACGGAATTTTTGGTCTACCACCACCTTTACATCATTATAATCCGCGTGATGATCAGCTTCCAGAGTTGTCATTAAATTAGCAATCAACCGCTCGCTCTTCATCAGGGGCTTGACCACCGCATCAATGGTCGCAGGATTGAGCATGGGTTCATCCCCTTGGATCATCACCGCAATAGACACCTTAAATTTTGATGCCTTTTCATATTTTTGCATGGCCTCAGCCGCACGGTCTGAAGCCCGCTGATGGCTCGTAGAGGTCATCACGGCCTTGCCGCCAATGGAATGCACATAATCAAAAATCTCCGCATCACATGTGGCGACAATCACATCGTCCAATAGACGGCTCATCTGGCTACGGAAATACACATGGCCAATCATAGGCATACCACAAATTTTGATCATAGGCTTGCCTGGAAAACGGGTGGCCGCCATGCGGGCAGGGATAATTCCGACAATTTTACCTGTTGAATCAGCCATGACGCTTCACCTGCTTTAATTCCTGTTGAATTTTCCTGGCAAAGAACAATTCATCAACACCAAAGGCCAGGAAACGAAACCCAGCTTTAATTTTTTGATTTAACAAAACCCCATCTGGTTCCACCAAATGAAGGCCTGGAGTTTTTTTCATTGCCTTACAAATCTTCATGTATTTATTGATAGCTGCTTTCACCTCCGCACGATCGAATTCCCCTGGATGGCCCATAGAGCCAGAAAGATCATAGGGACCGATCATGGTGGCATCAATACCCTCTACCGATAAAATCTCTTCAAGATTATTGATGGCATCAATATGTTCGATGATGGCAACCGCCACACTCTCACGGGCAACCCACCGACGGTATTCATTAAAAGTGAGCCCATAACCTTGTGCCCGTGCTAACCCCACGCCCCGTTTGCCGTAAGGCGGATATCGAACGGCTTCAACAGCCCGACGTGCATCAGCAGCAGTTTTAACCATGGGCACAATCACCCCATGGGCCCCTGTATCCATGGCATGTTTGATTAAATCAGCATTATTCTCACTGACTCTAACCAAAGGGGCCACTCCACTTAATTCAATGACACGAACTAATTTCTGGGCCATATTAAAATCAATGGCGCCATGCTCCATGTCAACTGTCAGCCAATCAAAACCCATGCCAGATGCAATCTCAGCAATGATTTCATTGTCAATGGTTAGCCATGAACCAACGGTGACTTTAGTGTTGATCTTCTGCTTTAATCCAAAACTTTTCATATTGGCTCCTTAACAAAGATACAATTGGCCAGATTGCTGCCATGCCCTATGGGAAATTTTTGATCCAATTTAAAGCCTGCAGTCACAATATAACTGAAAAGTTCTTTGTCATCATCCCCTATTTCTACCAAGAGGCTTTGCAATTGGGACAAAACTTTCTCAGCCCCTTTAAGAATTTCTAATTCAATGCTATCCACATCAAGCTTAATATGGTCTGGCATAGGTAAGGCAAAAACATCAATCAAATCATCAATCTTAAAACTCATCAGATTTTGTTTAAAGACAGGCTTAAAAGCCTGATCATGATGGTCAACCGCCTCACCAAAAGCGTGCTCAGCCCCCCCCATATCAAAATTCTGATAATTGAACTTTCCTATTTGGGTCTTTTTAGAAAGAGCTATATTAAAAGGGGTAATGCTATCATCGCATTGATTAAGAGCAATATTCTTACATAATTGCGAAAAATTTAAAAAAGAGGGCTCAATGGCCACGACCGGCACCTGACCATGATGATATTTAGCAGCCACCAGGGAGTAAGCGCCAATATTGGCCCCAATGTCCCAAAACACATCCCCTTTTTGAAAAGTCTCAATCCATTGCACCGTCTCTGGCTCCTTAGCACAGGAACGGGTACGGATTGATTTTTCAATCCCTGAAGAAACATCGATCAAAATTTTTTCCTTAGCATAATCTAGGGGTTTATGAATACTCAAATGGGTTTTTAAAAAGACCCTGGTCCCCGAAGGAATCAGATTAACAAATTTCCCTGATAATGCATCCATCTTTCTGGTGGTTGATTGATAAAAAAGGGAAAGCTTACGCCGTTGTTGTTGGGTGGTAAATTTTTTTATAAATTTTTTCATAGCGCCTCTTCAAAATGATCGGCCACGATCTCCCAAAAAAATTTATCCGGACTGTCAGGGGTCTTAATATAGTCTATTTTGTATTCCTGATAATACTGATCATTGACATTTAGTTGACAATTGACCTGGTAGCTTTCCGGCTCATCGATATTTAAAAGACCTTGATGAAAAGCGCCCGCAAAACAATCAATCATTTCTTTAATGGGACTTTCGTTAATTTCATCAGAGGTAAGAAAAACAATGGGCTTTCGGTACAAAACCGCAAAATTAATGGCCGTACTGTAGTGGGTAAAAACACATTGGGCCCCTTTGACAAGTTCTGCAGTCTTCCCTTTTGATATTTCACGGCCGGGAAAACATTCCGGCCTTTGATCATACTGTGAAGAAGGATGGGCCGCAATTTTGACTGGCATCTGATAGGTCTTCTCAAACCAATTCAGGAATACATTCATCCCCTGATAATACTTAGAAGGATTTAAATGCACGTTTAAATTTCCTTTCAAAGAAAAATCAGGATGATACGGCAAATACTCATCAATAAGGACAGCATATTTTCCTACCAGGGGTGGCTGATCCTTTTGCTGAAGATAGATATCATAATCCAAGGTATGCGTCCAGATGGTCTGCGTCAATGCAGTGGGTTTAGGCAGGGCTTGACGGCATTGATACGCACTTGATAACAGAAAGGAAGGATGCTGGATCTGGCTTAACCATGACGGCATAAAGTAACAAAGCTTACCCCAGGAATCCTTGAGCGACTGACCACCAAGTCCACTCAAAGCTTTAATCACCCTGACTAGTTGGGCCCTCTTATCTTCTCCTTTTTTTGGTAAAGGAATGCCTCCGGAACAAAAAGTGGCATAGCAAATGTTCTGTTGACGAAAAAATTTATAAATAAAAAGGGTGCCTGGGCTTGCCTGGATAAAATCAATCACCAGACAGTCGGGATGCTCTTTAAAAAAACCATAGAATTCGTCCTTCGAAGTGATCTTAATGCGATGGGGATAATCAGATTCATCCAATGGTAAATACTCTGGATTTAAAAGTCCCGTCAATTCGAGGCTGTACACCTTAAATCCTCTGGAAATCAACACATCCACTCCAAAACGGACATAATCCCGTTTAGTCATGGGCGTATTGATTAAAAAACATATCTTTTTAAACGATCGTAGCTGCAATTTATTCCCCCAGAAGCTTGCTGTAAATATAAACCTTAGGATGGGTGCCATCCAAAAAATCAGCATCAGTCAATGCAAAAGTCGAAGGATCATAGGACCCCATAACCTTGATCCCGTCGTTATACGCCATTTGACGGACTTCTTTCTCCATCTTCATCAGTGCTGTCTTTGCAGACTGATAAACTAAAGGATGCACCGGCACGAGCAAAATCTGGACCTCATGTTTTTGTTGGACAAGGTAATTGATGAAATCCTGAAAATCTTTTTTGATCCGTTGATCTTCCATTCCCCATGTAGCTGTGCGCACGGCCAATTGTTTTGCTAGCGGATCAACCTGCTCTGGTGAGAGATTTTCTTCATTGATGGCGCGATGCCAGGTGGCTTCAGGTGTCATGACCCATTGATCTGGATCAATCGACTCTTGGGTGATTGTAAAACCGTTAAAGTCCTTGTTCTTTAATCTGGCACGCAATCCTTTCAGAGAAATTTTAAAATAAGCCGGAGAAAACAAATTGAATTCATTGATTTCGCGGTACAGTAACTCGCTTTCCTGTTGAAAGGTAATATCTGCCGTGATCTCATGATTAGCTTGCCGGACCAATTTCATCTGTCGAAAATACTCATCATAAAGCGAGCACCAACGCGTATCATTGCGGTCATTCATAAACCCCTCTGGCTCTACTTCCAGAAGAAATCGACGGGGAGATATTCCTCGTTGCTCATAAAGACCTGTTAAGGCCACCATCTCCTTGAAATCACCGTTGGGAAGTGCTGAGTTGATGACCCTCTGTCCTGGAAAGTGGTCTGGCGTGATTTCAATGGCCCGGCTAGCCCCAAGATGGCCATATCAGGCGCTTGTGGCAGCTTTTCTATAAGTTTCTTTTGCAAAAGGCAATAATCAAATTCTGAAGAAAATTTGACACTCTGATGATTGGAAAGGGCCTGGGCCATCTGGTCGAGAAATCCCGGATGAAACAAATGATTGGGATCAACACCATAATTGACCACAGCCACCATCAAAAGCAAGGGCATCAAACAAAAAACTTTGAAGCAAAATTTCTTCATGAAAGGGCTTTTTCTCCCATCCTATTTTCAACAATGACCTGGCAGACCTTATCGATGGAACGCATACGGACCGTGTCCCTGGGATGAAAAGAGATCCCAAATTCCTTCTCCAGGACAATGATCAATTTCAAATGGCCCAAGGAATCCCATTTAGCAAGATTGTCCATGGATGAATCTTTATTGATTTTGGCCACATCCATCTTCCAGGCCGAGGCAGCACATTGACAGACCTTGGATAAAATTTCTTCTTGCATAAATTCTCCTAATATTAAAAACAAGCCAATATTTGATCAACTACACTTCTAACATTCAGCAAAGCTTTGGCTTCCAATTGTTTGCTGCTGGGAATAACACTAAACGCGCTGCCTAAACGCAGTTGCTGTAAACCTTCATATCCCCTATCTCTAGCAAAATCCTGCATCACGGCTGAAATTTCCGAGCCCCAGCCAGCCGGCGTACTGGCCTCTTCCACATAAACCAATAAATTCTGGTGATACTCTTCAAAAAGCTGTTGCAAATGCGGCATGGGATTGGGTGATAACTGGCTTAATATAGCCACATCCATGCAAATGCCTTCTTCATCCCTCAAGGATAAACTAGCGTCGAGGCAGGTTTTGGCCATGCCTCCATAGCAGAATATTAATCCCCTCATGCGGGGATCAAAACGCTGGTGACGAAGAATGGTCGTTGGAAAAATCCCACTAGTATTTAGAACTTCCGACTCCATCCCTTGGGGCGCGTCCATTAAAGGCTGGGCATAGGCATATTTGTGTTCAATGAAAAGGACCGGCTCCTGGATCTCCACCGCCTGGCGCAAGATCTCACCTGGCTTGGAGAAAACATTCGGAGAAACCACCCATAAACCAGGCACTCCCAAAAAATGTTTTTCCAAAGACTGGCTATGGGTGGGACCATAACTGCGGTAAGCACCCATAGGTGTACGGACAACCAGTGGAACGTGAACTTGATCGTTGTACATCCAGTGAAATTTCGCCGCGTGATTGATGAGCTGATCTGCTGCCAAGAGCACAAAATCACCGAACATAATCTCAACAATGGGCAAATAGCCTTGCATGGCCAAGCCCGTGCCCAAACCCACAATGGCTGCTTCTGAAATAGGGGTAGGCAAAACCCGTGATGGAAAACGCGAAGAAAGATTTTTACTGACTTTAAATGCCCCACCGTAAGGATCAAGGATGTCTTCGCCGATAAACAAAACCCTCTCATCTTTTTCCATTAACGCATGCAAAGATTCATTCAAACTAGCCAGGTAGGTAGAGTTAGACATAGCCCCTCTCTTCCATCACCTTTTGACGACAGGCATCAATCAGTTCCTGCATCTGCTGCTGAATAAGATTTTGGGTTTCTGATTTGATCAGGGCTTTCATCACATTCAATGGTTCTTGGGCACGGATGGCTTCCATCTCCTCTTGACTGCGGTGATCATCACCTTTACTGTGGGGCCCGAGCCTTCTGGCTTCAATGATCAATGCATGGGGTTTACTTTCTTGACGGACATGATCAATCACCTGACCGGAAACTTGCAGAATTTCACGCACATCCGTGGTCTTTAATTCTTTAACCGGAATATCAAATCCCTGCAAGCGCCCCGCAAAGCTACCAGATAATTGCAAATAGGTCGGTGTGCTTTGAGCATAGCCATTATTTTCTACCACCAGCAATATGGGCAATTTCCATAAGGAAGCCAGGTTTAAGGCCTCATACACAGCCCCTTCGCCAAATGTGCCGTCGCCTACAAACACAGTCACGATGGCCTTGGATTTTTTGAGCTGTTGCGCTTTAGCCATACCAATGGCAATGGGCATGATGCCGCCTTGGATACCATTAGAATAAAAATTTTTAAAATGCAAATGCTGACTGCCTCCTCGACCACCGCAGACCCCGCTTGGTTTACCCATGATCTCGGCATAAAGAGCTTCGACCTGACCACAATACGCCAAAAAATGACCATGGCAGCGATGATTGCTTAGAATAATATCTGACTCACGCTCTAAGGCCGAAACCACTCCGACCGCCGTTGCTTCCTGCCCTAAACAGGTGTGGGTCGTGCCTGCTAATAAGCCCTGGCCAAACATCTCTAGTAAGGACAATTCGAATAAACGGATACCCATCATCAAGGCATAGAACTCCTCCAGCGAGGAATGCCTATGACATGGGCTTAAGAGGGTTGATATCACTTTGTTTTGAACGGACATGCAATCACTTCCTTCATTTCCTGGATCAAATCTGCTAAAAAAGCCGCCGCCATCCATCCGTCGATCAAGGTATGGTCATAGCTTAAGGTCAAAGTGGCCGTTGATCCTGACACCGCCACTGCCAAGATCGCTGATTGATAAGAATCCATCAACGCTTCAAAACGGGATATCCATGGATTACTGATATAGGAAATGCTCAGACAAGCACCCATCGACTGGCTGGCTTTTAACTGGCCGCGGTTAGCTTCCAAGGCCAATGCTTGAGTGTTCTCGACAATTTCTTCCATCGTCATTTGAGCCAAGCCAGAAATCACCGGCATACTTAACTTATCGTCGATGGTGCGTACGATAAAGGCCACCTTCGTTTCTTTGTAACTAAAAAGACGTTGATTCACTTGGAATTTCTTAAAAACCTGGTGCTCCTCCAAGGTCTTAGGCAAGGCCGCAAGGATAATATGCAGTAAACTAATCGTTATCCCCGTATCTTTGGCCTGCCCAATATACTGATTAACGGTTGTCAGATCAAACACGGCCTCCATGGTCAAGGGAAGTGTTGCGTTAAGATTGGCCTTAAGCTTGCGCGCCACCCCTTGCGCGTATTCGGGCAAAACCCCTTCATCATTCACATAGGTCCTAAGGGACTTTGGGATAGATAAAAACTTCTCGATATCCACCTCTTTAATCGTCCCCACAACCCCCATGCGCATCACTTCTGCCAAATCAATCCCATGCGCCTCAGCCAAGGCCTGGGCCTTGGGGGTGCATCGGACCTTGGCATCTGTAGTTTCGGGTCCCCTAGCGGTCTTGGCCGTCGATGGTTTTAGATTAGCTTCAATATCAGCCATGGTATCCGCAATCAAACCAATTTCTGATCCCACCTTGACCATGCTGCCTTCTTCACCGATCAGCACATGGATGATGCCCGCCCGTGGTGCAAAAATCTCATTAACGCATTTAGTGGTTTCCACTGAACAAATCAATTGATCCTGGGAAACCATGTCCCCACTTTTAATAAACCATTTGACGAGTTTGACATATTCGTCATTTAAATTAAGCTGTTCGATTCTAATCCAGGCAATAGACATAAAACCTCAAAATTGAAAATAGATAAAAGCTGTATTCTGAAAAACACCGCCAAAAAGAATGCCTAAGATCATGGCATAATAAAAACCCCACCTTAACCACAAGGGCCTGTTCCTTAACATATGTCGAATGGAACCATGGTCTTGGAGGCGATGCACCATGATCAAAAAACCGATCAGGAAAACCGAATATAAAAAAGCACCTTTAGAAAGGCCGAAGGCATCATTAAAACCTTGTTTGGCAAACCATCCCTGCGGCATATGCAGAAGAATATAGATGGCATCATGCATGTTGAAAGCCCGAAAAAACACCCAGGAAAAACAAATCAGCAAAAACGTGGCTAAAACTTGCCAGTTGGCCAAAAGAGTCGGATTTTGATCCAGGCCTATCTTTTCTCGAAAATTGGAACGCCATTCACTGGTCCAAATCGCCACCAAAAGATAAATGCCATTTAAGGCCCCCCAAACCACGTAGGTCCAATTTGCCCCATGCCAAAGCCCACTGACTAAGAAAGTAATGAATAAAGTCCCATACCAATACCGTTTCATCAAGCTGCTTCCCGAAAGGGGCATGAATAAATAATCCCTAAACCAAGTCGAAAGCGAGATATGCCAGCGCTTCCAGAATTCAGAAATCGACCTGGAAAAATAAGGCCTGTTAAAATTATCCATGAGCTTAAATCCCATCACCTGGGCTGCTCCAATGGCGATGTCTGAGTAACCAGAAAAGTCACAGTAAATTTGAAACGCAAAAAGCAAGGTGGCCAACACCAAAGCAGGGCCATGAAAATAGGTTGGAGTTCCATAAACTTGATTGACATAAATAGCAAAGCGGTCAGCAATCACGACTTTCTTAAATAATCCCCAAGCCATAAGCTTTAACCCATCGGTGACACGTTGATAATCAAAATCATGCCTTTCATAAAATTGATGCAATAAATTGGCCGGCCTCTCAATCGGTCCTGCCACCAATTGAGGGTAAAACATCACATAAAGGGCATAGACCCAAAAATTCCGCTCGGCTTTCTGTTCCCCCTTGTAGACCTCGATGATATACGCCAGGCTCTGGAAGGTATGAAAGGAAAGCCCTATAGGGAGAATGATCTGTAGGGTGGTGATGGGATAATTCCATCCGATCAAATGAGCTAAGCCACCCACATTGGCGCTAAAAAAATTAAAGTATTTAAAAATCAACAAGGCCAGGCAAGTGGCCAAGATACTTAAAATCAAAAATGGCTTTTTTTGCTTAATGGGCAATTTTTCCATTTCCAGGGCCACCCAATAATCAATGACAATGAGCACGAACAAGATGAGCACATAGGCCGGGATAAAAGCCATATAAAAAATGCAGCTGGCAATAAGCAGGAGGCCAATGCGCCATGAATGAGGCACCAAAAAATAAAGCAGCGTTACTACCGGAAAGAAAATAACGAACTCAAATGAATTAAACAACATAATTAAAAATTAATGTCACAAAATTGTTTTTGAACAGCCTTTTGCCAAAATGAAGGATCATTGAGCATTTTCATAAAGGCCTTGGTGCTGTTGCCCACCCCAAAATGAGAAGTTTTAGGGTGCTGGCGATGGCAATGCTTAAAGGCCTCAATGATGTCTTCTTCATTTTCAGGGACATTCACAATGGAATCCCCGTTGATGCGGTTATTTTGCCTGGTCCCTATATTGATACAGGGCACACCAAAGACCGAAGCTTCCCTAACCCCAGAACTGGAATTACCGACGATGGTGTCCGCGTTCTTAAGCAAGGTAATGTAATATTCGAAACGAAGAGAAGGAAAAACTTTAAACTTGGGGTCCTGGCGCAGCACATCGAGGGCATTATAAATAATGTCTGATCCCTTATCGTTATTAGGTTCAATCACCACAAAATTCCTATTGGTGCGGCGCAGGGCATTGATTACGGTCTTAATATTGTCTTGTGATCGATGGATTTCAGTGGTGACGGGATGATAGCAAAAAATCCCGTAGTTTTTAAATGAAAACCCATAATGCTTCTTGACGGTGTTCAACGACGGCAGGCGTCGCGAAAGCATGGTATCCACTTCAGGTGAACCCGTCACGTAAATACAGGAAGGGTCCTCTCCCAGCTGGACCAGTCGTTTATAAGCTTTTTGATTGGCCACGCAATGGACCTGGGAAAGTTTGGAAATAGAATGCCTGATAAGCTCATCGACCGTGCCTGAAATCTCCCCCCCCTCAATATGCACCACAACGATATTATTGAGAGCACCCACAATGGCCCCGGCCAAGGCTTCAGGACGATCACCGTGGACAATAATCAAATCCGGAGGGAACTGGCGGATATAATGACCGAACCCCTGAATAGTATTGGCTAGGACCAAATCCGTGAAAGAATCTGAGCCTTCGGTCTGGTTAATGAAGGTAAAAACATTCTTGAACCCTTCTTTGAGGATTTCATTATAGGTCAGGCCATGCTTCGAAAGCACGTGCATGCCTGTCACAAAAATACGGCATTCGAATTTACGTGACTGGTCAATGGCCTTCATCAAGGGCTTCATCTCGCCAAATTCCAATGCCATATCATTGAAGATGAAATGATCCCCAATAATGTCATCCCAGGCAATGCCAAGGAGTCCATCTGGGATATTATGAAACGCTGCGCGTTAGATGAAAAGCAGGAAATCGCTCTTAAAGATTATGTTGAGTCAAAAGGGATGATTTATTTAAGCACTCCTTTTTCCCGGGCCGCTGCCAATCGCCTTAAGAAAATGGACGTGGTGGCTTATAAGATCGGTTCCGGTGAATGCAATAATTACCCTTTGATTGACCATATTGCCCGCTTTGGCAGGCCCGTGATCTTAAGCACAGGCATGAATTCCATGGCCAATATTTCCAAGTCTGTGGCCATCCTTCAAAAACATAAGGTCCCTTATGCCTTGATGCATTGCACGAGCATTTATCCAACACCTCCAGAAAAAGTACGTTTGGGTGCTTTGCGCCAATTGCAAGAAGCCTTTCCAGGCATCCCCGTCGGTCTTTCAGACCACTCTCTGACAAATTATCCTTGCTTGGGAGCAGTTTCTCTGGGTGCTAGTATTTTGGAGAGGCATTTTACCTCTGATAAGAAGTGGCCTGGCCCTGATGTTTCTATTTCGATGGACCCTTTGGAATTAAAAGAAATGATTGAGGCAAGCCGCATTATCCATAAAGCCCTGGGTGGAGATAAAGGTATTTTAAAGGAAGAACAACCCACGATTGATTTTGCCTACGCCTGTGTGGTGGCGATCAATGATATTGCCAAAGGAGAGGCCCTGAGCATGGATAATATTTGGGTCAAACGTCCAGGTACCGGTGAGATCA
>Ga0206849_1015_pt1 | contig 46615 bp, 37 predicted proteins | sample Alteio_BWOrgCont_15_FD_152892 | JGI IMG/M metagenome (GOLD analysis project Ga0206849, IMG submission 152892) | Enriched cells from forest soil in Barre Woods Harvard Forest LTER site, Petersham, Massachusetts, United States -... | ecosystem: Environmental > Terrestrial > Soil > Temperate forest >...
ACGAGAGCTGCCATTACGGAGCACATAATTGAGCTTTTTGGGGTCATTTCGTTTAAATTAATAGGTACCGCACTTTTCGGAATGGGTGCAAAGGTACTTCATATATATCAGATTGTCAATCACTTATCAATTAAAAACCAAATACCAAAACGGTTCCGGGTTTAAAAATCATCTTTATTTACGTTTAGAGAAAGTTTTTTAACTTTAAAAAAAGTGAAAAAATCTTTAAAAAAAGCAGTATCTTTGCCGCTTCACGCTGCGAAAGCGCTAAAAAAAAACTATGGTATTTAAGAAACCAGGGACCGGTCGCAACGACCAATCCGGCAGATCGTCAAACAGGGCTTCGAAAGCCGGTGACGCACAAAAAAGATCATCATCAAGAAGAAAATCCGCATCCGGTTCTGATCAAACCGACTTCAACAAACCCGAAAAAAAATACAGCGCCGAACGGTCGGGCGAAAAAAGGTCTTTTTCATCATCCGGCGCCAAACCTCCGCATAGCAGGCAAAATGATGGAGATAAACCTGCAAGCAGTTTCAGCAGCAGCGAAAAACGGTCATTCTCACCAAGAAATAAACCATACACGGGCAGACCGGCAGAGTCCGATAGCTATCGGGGCGGCGAATCATCAAGCGGCAAAAAGTCATTTTCTCCAAAAAGCAGGCCTTACACCGGCAGAATAGCCGATAACGATGAAAGGCCCAAAAGGCGCCCGGACAGTCCCGATAGTTATCGGGGCCGCGGCGGAGAAAAGCCAACAGGCGAAAAAAAGCCATTCTCTTCCGGCAGCAGATCTTCAAAAGGATCATTTAGCGCCGATGACCGGCCCAAAAGGAGTTCCGGCAGCTTCCAGGGCAGCGACGAAAAGCGCGGCGAGAAAAAATTCGCCCCCAGATCTACGGGCGGCTTTAAAAAACCCGATGGCGATAAATCATACAGCGCCGACCGGCCTCAACGTTCAAAACCATCCTACGATAAAATAACACCCGACCTCGATGCGCCGGCAAAAACCCTACGCGGACGTAAAAAAGGCGCGGAAGCCAAAGACACCGGGCTCATCAGGCTAAACCGTTACATTTCAAACGCCGGCATTTGCTCACGGCGCAAAGCCGATGAACTGATCGCGGCAGGCGTAGTGTCCGTTAATGGGGTCGTAGTGTCGGAACTAGGGCACAAAGTGGATCCGCAAAAGGATGAGATCCGCTACAATGGCGAAACACTGAGGCGCGAAAAAATGGTTTATGTATTACTGAATAAACCAAAAGACTATATCACCACTACCGAAGACCCGCATGAACGCCGTACGGTAATGCACCTGGTTGAAAAAGCCAGCCGTGAACGCATTTACCCGATAGGCCGTTTGGACAGGAATACTACGGGCCTGCTTTTAATGACCAATGACGGCGACCTGGCCGATAAACTTTCGCACCCCCGTAACAATATTGTTAAACTTTACCAGGTTGAGCTCAGCAAAAGCTTAACCCAGGGCGACCTGAATAAAATTGCGTTCGGCCTCGAACTGGAAGACGGATTAATAAAACCTGATTCTATCTCCTATGTAGCAGGCGGAACAAAAAGAGAAGTAGGCATACAGATACATAGCGGCAAAAACCGCATTGTGCGCCGCATATTTGAGCATTTAGGTTACGAAGTGGTAAAATTAGACAGGGTGGTATATGCCAACCTCACCAAAAAAGACCTTCCCCGCGGACGCTGGCGCTATCTGGACGAAAGCGAAATCATCCAGCTCAAACACTTGATTTGAGCTTAAAGCTTAAAGTCCAAAGCAGAAAGCTAAGAGTTATGTTCCATTAATTGAGGCAAAAGCTTTTTGCTTTTTGCTTTTCGCTTTCAGCCTCAATTCCTATCTTGCGCAGCAAATACCAATTCATTCCACAATGAAAAAATTCCTGTTAGTAATTTCGCTGCTATTCCCGGCGCTGATCTATGCACAGCATAAAAATTCGGCGCCTTCAACCTTCGACCTGCTTATTGGTACTTATACCAAAGGCACAAGCAAAGGCATTTATGTTTACCGCTTTTATGCAGAAACAGGCAAACTGGCCTATTTAAATGAAATTGATGATGTAAGCAACCCATCATACCTTTGTGTTGCCGACAACAATAAGTTTGTTTATGCTGTTAACGAAAACGGCAAAAACGGCGAAGTGAGCGCATTTACATTTGATGCTAAACAGGGCAAATTGGTGTTTATAAATAAGCAATCATCATCAGGCGCCGACCCTTGTTATGTGTCGGTGGATAAAGATCAAAAAAATGCTTTCGTTGCCAATTACAGCAGCGGTAATTTAACGGTATTACCTATAAACAAAGATGGTTCGTTAAGCCCCGCATCGCAGGTTGTACAGGATGAAGGCCATGGTGTCAATAAGGAACGTCAGGAAGGGCCGCATGTGCATATTGCCATGTTGTCGCCAGATGAAAAGTATCTTTTATATACCGATTTGGGTACCGATAAATTGAATATGATGAGGTACCATGCCTCCCACCCGCAGCCTTTAACACCGGCAACTCCGGCTTTTATAAGTGTAAAAGACGGTGAAGGCCCCCGCCACATCGTGTTTTCAAATGATAAAAAACACGTTTATATGGTGACAGAAATGGGGTCGGCGGTGCATGTTTTTGATTACGATAATGGTAAGCTGAAAGAAAAACAATCCATCACCTTACTGCGGGATGGGTTTAAAGGCCAAACCGCTGGCGCAGCCATTCATATATCTCCAGATGGAAGATTTTTATATGCTTCGAACCGTTTGGAAACCAATGAAATATCTGTTTACGCCATCGACCCTGATAACGGCAGCCTGATTTTTGCGCAGCGGGTATCGAGTTACGGTAAGAACCCGCGCGATTTCGCAATTGATCCCAATGGTAATTTCCTGGTACTGGCTAACCAGGACAGCGACAGCATTTATGTTTATAGAATTGACAAAAGCAATGGAAGGATAAGTAAAATGCCTGCGAATATCCAGATTGGCAACCCAGTTTGTTTAAAGTTTACGCCGGCGGAGTAAGCAGAAGACCGTAGCGAAAAGGATAATACCGCGTTAAACCGGGAAACTAAACTTTCCCATCAAAACTGCCGGGTTAGCTCCTATCGCTATTGGTTCGCCGCACAACGCTTCGTTTCCAAGCAGGGCAAACAAAATAGCTTCTTTTGCATCAGGGTCAATACCCAAACTACCGGTGTTGGCAATTTCAGTTTTTGGCAAAGCTTTTTTTAAATAGTCGATAACATAGATATTTTTCGCACCGCCGCCGCTGGCGAATATTTTAATACCGGTTTCTTTAAAATTTTCTGATATAAAGTCGGCTATCGTTTTTGCTGTGAAGGCGCTTAAAGTGCAAATCAAATCTTCATTACTGATTGCTAATGTGCCCGATCTTTTTTGTGAATCCTCCACATAGGCCATATTGAACAATTCGGGGCCTGTAGTTTTTGGGGCAGAGTCATTAAAAAAAGCCAGGCCTGCCAAGGCATTCAATAAAGCTGTATTAACAGTCCCCGAGAAAGCGATTTTCGAATCCTCGTCATAGGCTTTATCAAAATATTTCCGGCAGGCTGCATCTATCAATGTGTTGCCCGGGCCAATATCGGTACATAAAATATCACTGTAATTACCGTTTCCGGGTAAATAGGTAAGGTTTGCGATGCCGCCGATATTGAGCAAAATTCTGTTTTCGCCCAGCTTGCTGCCTAATATCACATCCCCATATAAAGCAAGCGGCGCGCCCTCTCCCCCTGCTGCAATATGTTTTTGCCGGAAATCGCTGATGGTTAATATCCCCGTTTTTACGGCAATATGATCGCCATCGCCAATTTGCAGGGTGGCGTTTGGGTAATTTGATTGTTTATGCAGCCTTTTTGGCGCGTGGTAAATAGTTTGGCCATGACTGGCGATAAAATCAACATCGCCAGGTTTCATTCCCCATTCTGCAAGCGCCTGTAACACCAATCCCCCGTGAAAACTGCCGATAAAAGCATTCAGCAGGCAAACTTTTTCCAGATCCGCATCTTTCCGGGCAAATACAGCTTGTATTTCATTTTTGAAATCATCCTTATAAGGGACGGTAGTAAATTTAAGCAGCTCAAACTCCGTTTGCAGGCCGCTCCCTTTAAACCGGCACATAGCAATATCCAACCCGTCTAATGAGGTACCCGACATCAAGCCTATTCCTATTTTTTCAGGCTTTTGGCCGATATTAAAAAGCTTTTGCAGATTTTGGTTGAGCGCTAACATGGGTTTAATTTAGGTATTTGTTAAACTACCTGCAAATGTTAAAAATAGCTCCCGTTTTACATACATTGCTATTTTTTTAATAAAAAACGATACTATCTAAACATATCTGATATATTTGTTTTCACCAATTATTACTAAGTCTAAAGTCTTAAGCCATCCCGATAACTATCGGAAGTCTTAAGTCGCAAATGGGACTTGGGACTTTAGACTAAAGACTTACGACTTAAAAATGGCGCGATTAAATTTACTTGAAGAGACGCGGTATGAGAAGCTGCCGGTAACTGTGTATGGCAGCCAGGCCATAGCGGCAGTAGCAGTAGCAGGCAGGATAGCGGCGCTTATAAAAGGCAAGGAAGCCAAAGGCGAAAAAACGGTGTTGGGACTTGCCACAGGTGTTACCCCGATAGGCGTTTATGCCGAATTGGTAAGGCTGCATAAAGAAGAAGGCCTGAGCTTTAAAAACGTGATCACCTTTAACCTGGACGAATACTACCCCATGCTGCCCACAGCCGCCCAGAGCTATGTGACCTTCATGAACGAAAACCTGTTCAGTCATGTGGATATTGATAAAAAGAACGTGCATATTCCTGATGGCACTTTAGGAAAAGATGAAGTAGCGGCTTTCTGTTTAGACTATGAGCAAAAAATAACAAAACTCGGCGGACTGGATTTGCAGATACTTGGCATAGGCCGTACCGGCCACATTGGCTTTAACGAACCCGGTTCGGCGCCAAACTCGGGCACAAGATTAGTTACCCTTGATGATTTAACCCGGAACGATGCCTCGCGTGATTTTGGCGGCAAGCAGAATGTACCGACGAAAGCCATTACCATGGGCGTGGGCACCATTTTTAAGGCCAGGGAGATCATCCTGATGGCCTGGAGCCTGAAAAAAGCGCCGATCGTAAAAAAAGCGGTGGAAGGGGAAATATCAGGCGAAGTGCCTGCCACTTATTTACAACTATCGGACCATGTGGAATTTGTGCTGGACGAAGCTGCAGCAAGCTCTCTTACCCGGTTTGATACCCCCTGGCTGGTAAAAGACTGTGCCTGGGTAAACGGCTTAAAAAAGAAAGCGGTGATCTGGCTGGCAGAAACCGTAAACAAGCCGATATTAAAACTTACCGAAGAAGATTATAATAACCATGGCATGGCGCAGCTGGCAGTTGAACAGGGCCCGGTTTACAATATCAATATCGACATATTTAACCAGTTACAGCATACGATCACCGGCTGGCCGGGGGGAAAACCCGATGCCGACGATTCGCAAAGGCCCGAAAGGGCACAGCCGGCCCGGAAGCGCTCCATCATCTTTTCGCCTCACCCGGACGATGATGTGATCTCGATGGGCGGAACTTTTATACGATTAGTTGACCAGGGGCACGATGTGCATGTAGCATATCAAACCTCTGGCAACACGGCTGTCTGGGATGATGATGTATTACGATTTGTAGAATTTGCCATTGATTTTAACGAAAGCATAGGCGAAGACAATACCAGGCTGAAGCAGATCTACGAAGAAATGAGAACTTTTATGCCCACAAAAAAGCCAAATGAGATTGATACCAAGGAAATACGTGATGTAAAAGGGTTTATAAGAAAGACAGAAGCCATTTCGGGGGCCAGGTATGCAGGACTAAAAGACAGCCATATCCATTTTATGGCACTGCCATTTTATGAAACAGGCAAAATAAAAAAGAACACAGCAGGGGAAGAAGACATACAGCTAACGATAGACCTCCTTCAAAAAATAAAACCCCACCAGATATTTGCAGCCGGCGACTTTGCAGACCCCAACGGGACGCATTTGGTATGTTTCAACATCATCCTGGGTGCATTAAACAAACTGAAAAAGACGGAAGCCTGGGTAAACGACTGCTGGCTATGGATGTACCGTGGCGCATGGCAGGAGTTTAACACCTGGGAGATAGAAATGGCAGTACCCTTATCCCCGCAGGAAGTGATCCGGAAACGTAATGCCATTTTCAAGCACCAAAGCCAGAAAGACAGGCCGGTATTCCCGGGGGATGATGCCAGGGAGTTTTGGGTAAGGGCCGAGGACCGCACAAGGGAAACCGCCAAAGCCTACGACAAACTTGGCATGGCCGAATACGAAGCTATGGAGGCGTTTGTGAGGTATGTTTTTTGATTTCACCGATTTTTTTGATTGATTTCACCGATTTTTTTATCCGATAACCCCAACTCTTTTTTGAATCGGTGCAATCATCCAAAATAATCGGTGCAATCATATTAATAATCGGTGCAATCATATTAAAATCGGTATAATCATATTAAATACAATTTGCGCCTAAGCTTTTCGTTTTGCATCTTAGCGAACTTTATATTGTCCCTAATAAAAATGAATTTTACCCACAAAATTTCCGCAGCAGCTTTAGCTTTACTTATTATATCAGGCGGAGTATCGGCACAGCAGGTTAAAAAGAAGCCGGCCGCAGCACAAAAACCAACAGCCACCACACAGCAGGCGCGGAACGGGGTTCTGCCCACCGACCCTAATTTACTTACCGGTAAGCTGCCAAATGGTTTAACCTATTATATCCGCAAAAACAGCGAACCCAAAAACAGGGCAACGTTATATCTTGTGAATAAAGTTGGTTCAGTATTAGAAGCTGACGATCAGCAGGGCCTGGCTCACTTTACCGAGCACATGGCTTTTAACGGCACACGTGATTTTCCAAAAAACGATCTTGTGGATTATCTCCAGAAATCGGGGGTAAAATTCGGCGCCGACCTTAATGCTTACACCTCTTTTGACGAAACGGTTTACCAGTTACCAGTACCAACCGACAGTCCGAAGGTATTTCATAAAGCATTTAACATCCTGGCAAACTGGGCCGCCTTTCAAACGCTCGATCCAAAAGAAATTAATGACGAGCGCGGCGTTGTTTTGGAAGAAGAACGTATGGGTGGTAAAAATGCCCAGGAGCGTTTAAGAAACCAGACGCTCCCGGTATTGCTAAATAATTCGAGATATGCACAGCGCTTGCCTATTGGTAAGGAAGATTTATTAAAAACATTTCAGCCGGAAGCCATTTCGAGGTTTTACCACGATTGGTACCGGCCCGATCTGCAGGCCGTGGTAGCCGTAGGAGATTTTGACCCATTGGAAGTTTTAGCGTTGATAAAATTTAATTTCTCCTCGCTCACAAATCCCGCAATTGAAAAACCAAGACCGTATTACGATGTACCGCCAACACCGGGAACTGTTGTTAAAATAGCGACTGACAAAGAATTCCCCTACACTTTAGCCGAAATTGTTGTAAAACACCCCCAAACAATTACCAAAACGCGCGCTGATTTTATGCAAAGTATCCGCATTCAGTTGTTTAACCAGATGCTGAACGACCGCATAGGCGAATTGCTTCAAAAATCCAACCCGCCATTTTTGTTTGGACAATCAAGCTACGGAGGCTTTACAGGCAGGCAGGATGCATTTACAACTCTTGCAGTGGCAAAACCTGGGGAGCTGGAAGCTGCTGTAAAAGCAGCAGTTGCCGAAACTGAACGCGTGCGCCAGTTTGGTTTTACCTTAACTGAACTTGAGCGGGCCAAACAAAATGCCTTATTGGCCATTGACAACGCTTACAAGGAAAGGGATAAAACTCAGTCGGCATATTTTGCAAATGAATATCAGCAAAGCTTTTTAACCGGCACGGCCATCCCCGGTATATCGTTTGAATACAATTTTTATATCGACAATATCGGAAAGATAACACTGGCAGAGTTAAACGCGATGGCCGCTAAATTTGTAAGCGATCAAAACAGGGTGATAATTGTTGAGGCCCCGGATAAGGAAAAAGACAAATTGCCGAATGAAAAAACCATACTGGATTGGATTAGCGCCGCCGGCCAGAACTTAAAGCCGTATATTGACATTACAAACGATAAGCCTTTACTTGACAAATTACCCGTAGCCGGTAAAATTACCGCTACACAGGCCGACAGCGCCATTGAAACAACAACAATAACTTTGAGTAACGGTGTAAAAGTAATACTAAAACCCACTCAATTCAAAAACGACCAGATACTTATAAACGGTTACAGCTTTGGCGGCACCTCGCTGGCAAGCGACCAGGATTTCACCTCGGCAGATATGGCATCGGGCGTTATCGGCGGCAGCGGTATCGCGGATTTTACGCAGGCCCAGCTTGATAAAAAGTTAGCCGGAAAAAATGTGAGCGTTTCACCTTATATTAGTGATGTTGCCGAAGGTATATCCGCCACCACAACACCGAGGGACTTTGAAACTGCCATGCAGCTGATCTATCTTTATTTTACGCACCCGCGTAAAGACGCCGATATCTGGCAGTCGAATGTAAACCAGACGAAGTCGCTGCTGGCTAACCGCAGCCTCGATCCGGGCAGTGTTTTTGCTGATACCGTTTCTGCTGTTTTAAGCAATCATAACTTCAGGGGGATGGTTATAACCCCCGAAAGGCTGAGTACAGCCAGCCTTGACAAAGCCTATGCTTTTTACCAGGACAGGTTTGCCGATGCAAGCGGCTTTGTATTCACACTGGTAGGTAATTTTGATATTAAAGTTATTGAGCCCTATCTTGAGGCATACCTGGGCAGCTTACCCTCAACCAATCGTAAAGAGACTTACAAAAACCTCGGTATCCATCCCCCTGCCGGGCAGATCACTAAAACAGTGAACAAAGGCATCGGCGATAAAAGCATTGTAGAATTGGTATTCAGCGGCAATTACGATTATAACGAGGACAATAATGTGCAAATGGATGCGCTTGAATCAATTTTGCAAATTAAACTCGATCAGCGCCTGCGCGAAAAAGAAGCCCAGGTTTATTCGCCGGGTGTAAAAGCCAGTTATAAAAAAGTACCTGAGGGTATTTATAGCTTTACTATTTATTTTGAATGCGCCCCAGCCAATGTTGATAAGCTGATTAGCGCTACCATGGAAGAAATAAACAATATCAAACAAAATGGCGCTCTACCTATTGATGTTGAAAAAGCTACTGTACAGGATGCACGCTCAACACAGGTGCAGCTAAAACAGAATATTTTTTGGGCAGGATATTTGGGATCAACCTCACAAAACCAGCAGGACCCGGATGCTATTCTTCGCCACGTTGGGGACCTTGCCAATGTAACCGTACAAAGCACAAAGGATGCAGCCAACAAATATTTAAGCGGCGATAATTTGATCAAGCTTATTTTGTTGCCGGACAAGAAATAAGTTCAAAGTCTTAAGTCGGAAGTCTCAAGCCACATACCACTTGTTTCCCACTTAAGATTTTTGACTAAAGACTAAAACGAGTCCTGCCGGTAATTGGGCAGGACTTTTTATTTGCTGTATTTTCATAAACTACACCACGTGAAACCCTGAACGGAATGCACAGAAACAAAAAAGAATTTCATGGTTTATTAAATTAAAATTAATTAATTGCTTGGTCGATGACCTTTGGGTGCTGTGCCATGTGTTTTACTCGCACCACTCAAATTGTCAACACCTGAATTTGTAACGGTATAAATCCATTGTGATACGCGGCGGAGTGAGTTTTATAGTTTTTCGAGTCGCGAATAATAGGTCCCTTACGATAAAAACAAGATATCTCTACATATTATGCTCCGAAAGAACCTTTATTTGAATCGGCGCCAGCATTATTGCTTTACCGGTAAAATCTTTCTTGTCGAATTTCATTAGTAATTCCAGGTTACTATAATTAAAATTATGTTGAGGGGAATAAAAAGGTTCGTAACTGACTGGTATTAAAATAGAAATATCTTTATACTCCTTTGCCTTTGCATACTTTTTTAATGTTGCCGTATCATCATGATATTTTGGCCTCCTTAAAAAAGCATTCACAAATAACGTATCGGCGCTATCAGAAAACCTCACATCTTTTACTTTACCTTCTTTATCTATATCTATTTTTAATACTGTAAATGTTGGATTAGGGGTTTTTGACCAAAATACAGGATTGTAAAAACTTTCATAAATTGAGTTTTCAAATTCATTAATCAGACTATCTGTATAAGAAATGCGTACTAATAAATGCTTTTCGTTTTGTTGAGCATTAGCTATACCAGCAAAAAGAATTAAAGCAATAATAAAATGTAACTTTTTCATTTTGATAAAAAAAAGCAATAATCAATTGTCCTTAAAATGCATGCTCTACAGCAAATCACGTAAACCGCGATATTAGTTTCCCCTTTTCAATATCATTGATGTCGGCAATGTAAAGGTTCTGTCATACCGGGGTTCGTTAGGTTTGTGCAAAATCATTCCCTCCCTGCTGTCTCGTAAACTCCATTGTAATTCGTCAGATTTTCCGGATGGAAAGGTTAGCTTTGCCAAACCGCTTTTTTTCTTTGCAGGATCGGCCACCAAGATTGTAATTTGATTTAGATTTTTTATGTCACTGTTAAAAAAATTGCTTCCCCTCGTTAAACTTGGCACATTGTTTTCAATTGAATTTTCAATAGGTTTGTTATCAATAGTAAAACTATGATATCCTTCCATTTCTTCAGTAGAAATATCTTTAAGGTCAACTTTTATCTTCTTTAAAACTATTACGACTTTTTTACCATTGTCATTGTAAACCCAGGTCCCAACAAATTTATCTAATTGGGGGGTTGGTACGTATTTTAAGTTCTGTGCCTGAACGCTAATACAAATGCTAATAATTGTCGTTATAAAAAATATCTTTTTCAAGTCTTATGTTTTTTTAATTTCCGCAAATCTTAGAATGTAATTGACGGTACATAATAACTAATGGCGATATATCGCAAATATTGTTTTCCTGTAAATGTGGCTTTTATAGATGCCCTCAATTGCCGGTCAATTTCTTCTATATCTTGCAGCGTTATCAAGGTGTTTTCATTCAGACCGAAGCTTATATCGGTCAGTTTTCCGTCGGGCTCAAAATCAAAAATGAGATTCATTTGCTCCTTATTCCTTTTTAGGGCATCGAGTTTCTTGTTTAAGACACTGTAAACTATTTGATTAATGGCCTCATTGTTTACGTGCGTGTCTTTTTTTGGGTTCATCGGCAAAAACTGCGGGTCTTTTTCTGCTTTTGAATAGGGTACGCCATTGTTGTATTTGTTACTCTTGCTATAAACCACAATATGTTTTGTCGTATCGAATGGTTCGTCTAACTTTTTAATTATAAATGTACCAAGTTTTCCTTTTAGCTCTCCTGGAGTTAACCTGGCTTGAGCGGAACACAGTGTAAACACCAAACTAATTGACAAAGAAATAGTTATCTTTTTCATAGATGAAGTATAACTTTTTTATAACTCCGCCTCATATTCGTAGAGTCAAGCTCAATCTTCGGATGCTTACTTAGAATGTAATTGATGGCATATAATAATTAATAGCGACATATTGCAAATATTGTTTTCCTGTAAATGCGGCTTTTATAGATGCCCTCAACTGCCGGTCAATATTCTCAACATCAGGTAAAGTAATTACTGTATTTTCATGCAAAGTAAAGCTAATATCGACGAGTTTTCCATTAGGCTCAAATGCAAAAATAAGATCGATTTCTTCTTTATTTTGCTTTAGTGCATCCAGTTTTTTGGCCAAAATACTGTATACTATTTGTTTAACTGCGTCATTGTTTACATGCACATCCTTTTTCGGATTCATAGGAATAAAAGGGGCATGGTACTGATTCCTTTCCGCTTCTGAATAAGGAATGCCATTATTATATTTGTTGCTTTTGCTGTAAACACCTACGCGTTTTACCGAATCAAATTGTTTTATTTTAAAAACAACAAAAGTTTCATATCTGCCCTTTATTTCCCCTGGAGTTAACCTGGTTTGAGCGGAACATTGTATGTATATAAACCCGATGAGGAAGCTATAAATAATCTTTTTCATAATTAACAGGTGGGATTAATATTATTAAATATATCAATGAATGCTTGTGGTGTTAAGTTTATCATGGGGCTGCTGTTCACATTATTAGGTAAATCATTATATTGACTCAAAAATGAGTTATAATTGTTTATAAACGTTGTATAGGCCGAGCTCCCTGGCGCTAACTTAGGATAAACAGTACCGTTAGCTGTTAATCCTTTTATCCAGTTTTCATAATTTGTTTTTTGCTGCTGTGTGCCGTTAATAAAGGCATTATAATTGCCTGTTGCAATATCGTTAAATACGGCCTGTTCAAACTCAATATTAACAAAGCCCGGGCTGTTAACCCCGGTGACGGCATTTTGTCCATAAGATGCAGTTCCACCGGGATAGATGGCATTTTGAAATGCATGAAAAAACTCATGCTCCAGCAGGATGGCTAAATCAGGCGTCGCGACCTCGTCTGTTGAAAAAGTAAAAGTATTGGTTTGAGGACTGAAAATAACATTGTAACCACCTGGAGTAATGCAAAAGTTAAACGATTGATTGCCAAAATAATTATAAAGGAACTTTGATGCACAATCCTCGGTTTTAAAAGCATCTACAGTACCTTGTATTGAGTTGCGTTCTGCCTGCGTAAGGCCGTCGCAATATTTTATTTGCAAAGTATCGGGGCTGACCGCAGCAACGGGGCAAGGTTCCGTCGCAGTAGTGGTAGTTGGCGGCGGTAAGCCGCCGTCGCCATCAACGGGAGCAGGCGTGGGCTGGGCGACATCGGAAGTAAAATGTGCAGCATCGGCAGGAGGGGGTGTGGTGGAAGCAGATGGCGTACATGGAGTCGGCGCCGCCGGCGATGTGCCACCGCCGGTGCCGGGTTCTCCGGGATCAGGGGGGCATGTGGTATAAAGATATACCGATGAAATCAGGTCGCCATTAATATCATAAGTATCCAGGAACCAGGCAAGGCAATCGCTTATTGCTATTTCGTCTGTTTTTAAATGGCTGGTATTAATGCTGTTCGTATTCTGGCCGGTCGATGCTGTGTTTGCAGAAGGGCCAGGGATTAATGTGCCATTTTTATAACCATAGCTGCTGACAAACTTCCCGGTGGGTGTAAAATAAACCACAACACCGCTAAAATCAGGGTCACGCTTTCTATAAGTGGTTAAGGAAAGCTTGCTAAGGTCATTATTTATATAAGCTGAATCGGCAATAATGGTCATTACATAAGCCTTGTAATTTTTACCGTCGTTCAGCAGTAAAAAAGAGCTGCGGCTATATTGCTGTTTATAAAGCACTTTCCCGGTGGTCATGTTTTTAAAGTCGGAACTGATTTTAGGGGAAGATGGATCAATGGGCAATTCAACTACCCCGGTATTGTACCTGGTATAACTCGCTCCGTGCGCCCAATCCGGCTTAATATGCTGGCTATAATCAAATATGCCATTAGCAGTTGAATTTAAACCTTGTGTTGTTAGTTTGGTGCCTGCGGTCGCTGCCACCGGATAAGTACTTTCATACCAGGCTTTGGCCTCGCTTATTACCGGTGCGGTAATGGTTGGGGGCTTGGTAGTGCTGTTATCTTTTTTTGCAGCTGTGGATGATCAACGCCGTACCTAAAACGGCGAAGCAAATCATCAGGCCGGCGTTTAACTCTTTAACAAAAGGTAGTTTCATTATGATACGGTTTGGGTTCTATCATTAATTGACAAGGCTATTTTCGTAAAATTAATATTTAATTAACTGATATTTATACCGTGTTTTCACCCTTTTTTAAACCCCGGCTTACACCTATTTTAACTTATGATATATAATTAATTCCTAACAATTAAGGTACCCAAATATTCCAAATTCCGTTGTATATTATCGCATGCTAACAAAAGGACAGCAAATCATCCGCGAATGGTACCGCAAAAAAAACTGGCAGCAGTTTGCTTTTCAGCAGGAGATGGAAGACGCCTATCTTAACGGCTATTCCGGTTTGCTGAATGCGCCTACCGGCAGCGGTAAAACCTTTGCGTTGTTTTTGCCATTCCTGGCCGATTTTATTAATAAACATCCTGATACCTATACCCATCAAACCAACAACGGCTTGTTAATGCTATGGATAACGCCATTACGTGCTTTAACCAATGATATTAAAAAGGCAATGCAAGAGGTTTGTGACGAAATTGGCCTGCCCTGGAAAATAATGACCCGCACCGGCGACACGCCAGCCTCCGAAAAGCAGGCCCTAAAGAAAAAACTGCCCGAAGTATTGCTCACCACCCCCGAAAGCCTGCACCTGATGCTGGCCCAAAAAGAGTATCCTAAACTGTTCCAGCACCTGCAGGTAGTCGTTGTTGACGAATGGCACGAGCTTTTAGGTACCAAACGCGGCGTACAGGTGGAGCTGGGTTTGTCGAAGTTAAAAGCGGTGAGTGGTCAGTGGTCAATGGTGAGTGGTGAGAAATCAATAGTAGGTAAAGGCATGCCTGACTTCCCGCCAACTCACCATTCACTACTCACCACTCACCGTTCACCACTTAAAATCTGGGGTATCAGTGCAACCATAGGTAATCTTGAAGAAGCAGCAGAAGTATTGCTTGGTAACGATTTTCCGCCGGAAATGGTAGAAATGGTACGCGCCAACCTTGATAAAAAGCTGCTGATAAAATCCATCATTCCGGAAAATATTGAAAGTTATTCCTGGGCGGGGCATATTGGCCTAAAGCTGTTGCCGCAGGTGATGGAGATTGTGGCTAAAAGCAATACCACGCTTATTTTTACCAATACCCGTTCGATGGCTGAGATATGGTACCATGCCATCCTTGATAATTATCCCGAGTATGCCGGGATTATGGCTATGCACCATGGCTCGCTGGATAATGAACTGCGCAACTGGGTTGAACAGGCCCTGCATGCCGAAGCATTGAAAGTGGTGGTATGCACTTCGAGTTTGGATTTGGGGGTTGATTTCCGGCCGGTTGACACGGTGATACAGGTTGGCAGCCCCAAAGGCGTAGCGCGCTTTATGCAGCGTGCCGGGCGCAGCGGGCATGCTCCCGGCGCGGTATCAAGGGCTTATTTTGTACCTACCCATTCGCTCGAATTACTGGAAGGCGCAGCATTAAAGCAAGGAATAAAAGCCGGCATTTATGAGAGCCGCGACCCTTTGCTGCTGACCATGGATGTATTGATCCAATACATGGTTACCCTTGCCGTTTCCGATGGTTTCAGGGCCGATGAATTGTTTAACGAGGTAAAAACAACCTTCGCTTTTGCCGATCTTAAGCGCGGCGAGTTTAACCAGCTGCTTGATTTTATTACCAATGGCGGCAAAACCCTCGCCCAATATGACGAATTTTTAAAGGTGGTAATCGAAGACGGTCTGTTTAAAGTAACCAACCGGCGCGTTGCCATGCGGCACAGGCTGAGCATTGGCACCATCACCAGTGAATTAAGCATCCGCGTAAAATGGCTGAGCGGCGGCAGCCTGGGCACCATCGAGGAATCGTTTATTTCGAAACTGAAACCCGGCAATACCTTTTGGTTTGCCGGCCGCAGCCTGGAGTTTATCGGCTTAAAAGAGATGACAGCCTATGTAAAAAAGTCGAACGCCAGAAAGGGGATGATCCCAAGCTGGATGGGCGGGCGCATGCCTTTATCATCACAATTATCGGCGGTTTTCAGGGATAAACTGGATGAGGTGGCGCATGGGATAGAGAACGACGACGAAGTAATTGCCCTCAAACCGTTATTTGCCCTGCAACAGGTACTATCCCATCTGCCGCAAAGCCATGAGTTTTTGATCGAGTCATTCAAAACACGCGACGGGCATCATTTGATATTTTATCCTTTTGAAGGCAGACTGGTGCACGAGGGCATGGCCTCCCTCCTCGCCTATCGCATCAGCAAAATAAAGCCCGCAAGTTTTTCCATCGCCATGAATGATTATGGCTTCGAATTACTGGCGGAAGAAGATATCCCCATTGAACTGGCTTTGGAAGATGCTGCATTTTTTTCGATAGATAACTTGCTCGAAGATATTCAGCACAGCCTGAATGCCAACGAAATGGCGCGCAGGCGTTTCAGGGATATTGCCCATATCGGCGGGCTGGTGTTTACCGGCTATCCGGGCCAACCGGTAAAAAACAAACATTTACAAGCATCAACATCCCTGCTGTTTGATGTATTCAGCGAATATGAGCCCGACAATTTGCTGGTACGGCAAGCCTACAACGAAGCACTGGCCTTTCAATTAGAGGAATTCAGGTTAAGGATGGCCCTGCAGCGCATCATCAAACAAAACATCATTTTAAAAAACATCGACAGGCCAACGCCGTTTGCCTTCCCAATTATGGTCGACAGCCTGGGCCGCGAACGCTTAATTACCGAACCGTTAGAGGAACGCATTGCAAAAATGGCCAGGCAGTACGGGGCGGATGAAGTTGGAAAGTCTGAAAGCCCGGAAAGCCGAAAGACAAGGGCTGTAAGAAAAAGAGGGTTTTAAATTACAAGCTATGGAGCTGCCCCCATATTTGTTCATGGCTGATGCCAAGTCCGGATTCTGATTCGCTGATGGCTTGATTTATAGATTGGTCTAATAATTCATTGTCCGATGGGTAATCGTATTCTTCCAGTTCGTTTAAATACAATTCGAGCTCCCGCAATAATACCGGGTTTTCGATTTTCTCAATTTTGCTAAGAATTATTTCTTTGACACTTGCTGGCATTATCTTTCTATTTAAATCAAATTTAGTGAAATTGTAAAAGAAAGCTATACCGAAATAGTATAATTTCATTTTACTTCAGTCCCATCATAACAGAAAAAATAAGGTTTAAGCCTTCGCGCCTCTCAAAATATTAACAATCAGCCAAATAACGGCAATTATCTGCACTATTAACATACTTGCTATTATCAGCTGCCCGTTTGGCCAGTGCATAATTTTAAAGGAAATCCCGCAGAGAAATAATACGAAACTTGTTAGAAACAATACGGCCGGATAGCGGTATTTAAAAAGCATTGACATAAGCCATATAACCGAGATTACCTGTGTAAGTAACATAATCCACGTTGTAAGCTGCCCGCCGGGCCAGTGCTGAAACTTTAATAACAAACCGGCAAGCAGCAATACAAAACTTGCCAAAAACAACACGACCGGGTACTTGAAACTATAAGGCATTGAGCGTTTTATTTGGCTGTGTTTTGTTTTTTCTTTTTAAACCAGGCAATAATTGATGGTGTACCGACGACTAAAAACCCAACGGCGCCACCCAAAAACCAACTGCTCCAGGTGTCGGTTTTTGAGTCATAATTCATCAGGATGAATATTATCGCAATAACAGCTATTATTCCTACAAACAAAAGGAGATAAACTTTCTTCATCTTTATTAAATATGGCGTGAATTTGAGGTTATTAAACTAAATTTCCTAAATTTAAGAGAAATAAACCCTCCAATGAAACCATTTCTTACTGCCTTTTTGTTTATCTGCAATTTGCTGATAATAGAAACCGCCCAGGCACAATCTGCCGATCATCCCATACTGAGCAAGCCCTGGAGTGCTTACTGGATAGCGCCGGCAGATGGATCGGGCAGGGAATATGGCGTTTATTATTTCAGGAAAGGCATTGACCTTGCGGCCAAACCTGCAAGTTTCGTGGTAAAAGTATCGGCAGATAACCGTTACAAACTATATGTTAATGGCGCCTTGGTTTCGCTTGGCCCCGCAAGGGGGGATACATACTATTGGAATTATGAAACGGTTGACCTGGCGCCATATCTTGCAACCGGGAAGAATATGATTTCGGCCATAGTATGGAACGAGGCCGAATACCGCCCCGAAGCGCAAATATCCTTGCACACCGGCTTTATTTTGCAGGGTAATTCACCAAATGAGGAGATGCTGAATACCAATAATACCTGGAAATGCTTTCACAATAAAGCATACCAACCGCTAACAGGCATTGGCTATCCCACCTATTACGTGGCTGGTCCAGGCGAAATGGTGGATATGAATAAATCGGTGACGGGCTGGATGAACGGCGATTTTGACGATAGCGCATGGCCCAATGCCGAAAACAGCGAACACGGTAAGCCCAAAGGGATGTCGGACGCTTTTGGCTGGATGCTGGTGCCTTCATCGCTTCCGCAAATGGAACGCAAGTTGCAGCGGATACCGGTTTTGCGCAAGGCGGACGGGATTACCGTACCGGCTTCATTTCCCGCAACAAACACGGCCATAATTATACCGCCCAATACTACCGTTACGCTGTTATTAGACCAAACTTATCTTACCAATGCCTATTTAACGCTTAATTTCAGCAATGGCAAAAACGCGGGCATATCGCTCAGTTATGCCGAATCGTTGTTTACAAGTTTGGCTAATTATCGCACCAAAAAAGGTAACCGGGACGATGTGGAGGGTAAAATATTTGCCGGAAGAAAGGACAGCATCATTTCGAACGGCACAGCAGGTCAAAGTTTTACAACGCTTTACTGGCGTACGTTCAGGTATATTCAGCTGAAAATACAAACTAAAGACGACCCGCTGGTGATTGACGATATCTATGGCACGTTCACCGGTTACCCTTTTCAGTTTAATGCAAAATTGCAAACCGGCGATCCCGAAATGCAAAAAATGCTGGATATAGGCTGGCGCACGGCAAGACTGGATGCTTTGGAAACGTATATGGATTGCCCCTACTACGAGCAGCTGCAATACGTAGGCGATACGCGCATACAGGCCCTGGTTTCCTATTATAACAGCGGCGACGACCGGCTGGCGCGAAACGCCATAAATTTGATGGATCATTCGCGCATCGCCGAAGGGCTTACGCTTAGCCGGCACCCTTCGTATAGCCCGCAAATAATTTCCACTTTTTCGTTATGGTACATCGGTATGCTGCACGACTACTGGATGTACCGGCCCGACAGTAATTTTGTAAAAAGCAAGATGCAGGGCGTACAGTCGGTACTGGATTTTTTTGGCCGGTACCAGCAAGCCGACGGCTCCTTAATCGGCACACCCTATTGGACCTACGCAGACTGGGTTGAAAGCAAAGGCTGGGAAAGCGGCATGCCCCCAAAAGGCAGCAAAGGCAACTCCTCGATAATGGATCTGCAGTTACTATTAGCTTACCAGGCCGCGGCTGAAATGGAAGCAAAAATGGGCCTGCCCGATTACAAAAACCTGTACTGTAAAAAAGCGGCGCAGCTGAAACTAACCATCCAAAAAAAATATTGGGACCCGGTCAGGTTGCTTTATGCAGATACCGAAGATAAGGACTTGTTTTCGCAGCATGCAAACTCCTTAGCCATACTTACGGGTATGATAAAAGGCATTGACGCCTGGGCTTTGGGTGAAAAAATTTTGGCTGATACTTCATTAACCCAATGCTCTATTTACTTTAAATACTATATGCACCAGGCTTTGGTAAAAGCGGGCTTAGGTAATGATTATATGAAATGGCTTGATATATGGCGGGCCAATATAAAAATGGGACTAACCACCTGGGCCGAAATATCCGATCTTGTAAACAACCGCTCCGACTGCCATGCATGGGGGTCAAGCCCGAATATTGAATTTTTCAGGACTGTTTTGGGAATTGATAGCTATGCCCCGGGTTTCAGCAAGATAAAGGTTGAGCCGCATTTGGGGGACTTGAAGGCTGCCAGCGGGGAGATCCCGCATCCAAATGGAAAAGTGGCTGTTGAATATGTTGAAGACAATATAACATGGAGAATAAAGATTAGCTTGCCTCAAAAAACCTCCGGTATTTTTACCTGGAAAGGAAGAACGTACCCATTAAAACAAGGAGACAATCTATTTAATATGACTGAAATAATCAGCAGATGATATTCCCGGACTTACGAAGAAAAAAAATCTTGATCCCTTTACACCATGTCATCCCGAACGATAGTGAGAGAACTTATGCGCCTGGCACAGTCCACCTTGCACAGCTTGTTAGCATGGCGTAAAAGTTTTCTCCTCGTTCCTCGTCGAAATGACATTTTTTCGGACTTTCAGACCTCCAAACTTCGATTTCGCTTACCTATTTGATTTTTTTTCCAACCCAATCAACCATTCACCCAATCAACTCAATCAACCAACAATGCAATTCCATTGTCAAAAGCTTCAAAATTCCGCGAAAAAAACAAATAGATTACTTATAATGTTGTTCATATATTGTTTATTTGCCATTAGTAATACTTCGAATAATTAACAATTAATTATCATTAAATTGTGATATTTACACGCCGATTCTGTAATCAATTATTCAAAAATTATATACCTGCCAATACAATTTAATGAAAGCTACTCCCGATCAACTCAAAATCCTCTCCATTGACATTGGAGGTTCAAACATCAAGGGCACTGTATTAAACCAAAAAGGTGAACTTACCATGGATTATGAAAAAATCCCTACACCTTACCCCGCAAGTCCCGAAAATGTGCTGAACGCCATAAAAACACTGGTGAAGGCTTTCCCGCCGCATGACAGGATTTCGGTTGGTTTTCCGGGATATATTAAGGATGGCGTAGTAAAAACAGCGCCCAACCTCGATTCAAGCTTATGGAAAGACGTTGATCTCGCAAAAAAGCTGGAAGAAGTATTGGGCAAACAGGCACAGGTAGTTAACGATGCCGATATGCAGGGCCTTGGCGTTGTTAGCGGCAAAGGGTTGGAATTGGTGATTACTCTAGGTACGGGTTTCGGTACCGCCTGGTTAAAAAACGGCGAACTGCTGCCCCATCTCGAATTTTCGCACCAGCCTTTCAGCAAAGTAAAATCGTACGATAAATATATCGGTGAATCGGCATTGGAAAAAGAAGGGGTAAAAAAATGGAACCGCCGGATACAAAAAGTTTTTGAAGTTTTAAAAACCGTATTCAACTACGATTATTTATACATAGGTGGCGGCAACTCCAATAAACTAAATTTTAAACTCGATAAAAACATGAAAATAGTTACCAACGCCGACGGGATAAAAGGAGGCGCCAGGCTTTGGGTGAAAGCTGAAACCCATGAAACGGGTGCGGCATAAATAACCGATAAATTATTAAACTACGTTATTACAAAAATGGAAACAAATACAAAGGACATACAAACTTTAGGAATTGATACAGTAAGGATATTATCGGCCGATGCGGTACAAAAAGCAAATTCGGGCCACCCGGGCACACCAATGGCATTGGCGCCAATGGGGCATGTACTTTGGGCCGATTTTATGAAATACAACCCAAAAAATCCAAACTGGCCAAACCGCGACCGCTTTATATTATCAAACGGGCATGCCTGTATGCTGCAATACAGTTTTTTGTATTTAACCGGGTATGATCTTACGCTGGATGATATAAAAAATTTCCGCCAGTTTAACAGTAAAACGGCGGGCCACCCCGAGTATGGTTTATGTCCCGGTATCGATGTCACAACGGGCCCGCTTGGCCAGGGTTTTGCCAACGGCGTAGGCTTTGCCATCGGCCAGAAACATTTGGCAGCGCGGTATAATAAACCGGGTTTTGACCTTTTCGACTATAAAATTTATGCCATTTGCAGCGACGGCGACCTGATGGAAGGCGTGGCATCGGAAGCAGCCTCAATAGCCGGCCACCTGGAACTGGGCAATATTATTTATTTATACGATGATAACCATATTTCGATAGAGGGCGATACCGATATTACTTTTAACGAAGATGTTGCCAAACGTTTTGAAGCCTATGGCTGGCATGTGCAGGTTATTGATGATGGCAACGATATAAAGGCGATAGAAAATGCCGTCAGGAATGCAAAAGGCGAGATACAAAGGCCATCGCTGATAAAAGTGCGCACGCAAATAGCTTATGGCAGTCCTAATAAAGTTAACACTGCCGGGGCGCATGGCTCGCCGCTGGGGGCAGATGAGGTTAAACTGGTTAAGCAATTTTTTGGTTTTGATCCTGACAAATCATTTGTTGTGCCGGATGAAGTGCTAAAATACTACCACGAAAAGGGGGCAAAAGGCGCTGATCTGGAAGCAAAATGGAACGATCTTTTTGCAGCTTACAAAGAAAAATACCCCGAACTGGCTGCCGAATATGAATTATTCAGCAATGGCGATCTGCCAAAAGGATGGGATGCTAATTTGCCGGTATTTAAAGCATCGGACCCTAAAATGGCAACCCGCCAGGCATCGGGCAAAGTACTGAATGCTATCGCAGCCAGTTTGCCTGCCCTGATAGGCGGTTCAGCTGATTTAGCCCCATCTACCGATACTAACCTGAAAGATTATACTTCATTTACAACCGAACATCGCAACGGCCGTAATTTCCATTTCGGTATACGCGAGCATTCAATGGGTTCCATACTTAACGGCATGGCACTAACAAAAGGGATTATCCCTTACGGCGCTACATTCCTCATGTTTTCGGAATACATGCGTCCACCCATCCGTTTGGCAGCCATTATGAAAGTACGCCCGATTTATGTTTACACGCATGACAGTATCGGTTTGGGCGAAGACGGCACTACCCACCAGCCAATCGAGCAGCTGGCATCGCTTCGTTCCATACCAAATATTATGTTGATCCGTCCAGCGGATGCCAACGAGACAGCACAGGCATGGCGCGCGGCCTTAGAACATAAGGATGGTCCTGTTGCTTTGATATTTACCCGCCAGGGCCTGCCGATCATCGACCAGGACAAATATGGTAAGGCGACGGGGTTGGAAAAAGGCGCTTATATATTGTCGGAGGCAAGCAACACACCGGTAATAATTCTGATAGCCACCGGCTCCGAAGTTTCATTAATATTACAGGCGCAGGCAAAGCTTGAAGAAGAGGGCATATCAACCCGCGTGGTAAGCATGCCATCGTGGGAATTGTTTGAAAAACAGGACGCGGCTTATAAAGAAAAGGTATTTCCGAAAGCCCATAAAAAACGCCTGGCCGTTGAAATGGCCTCGCCCATGGGCTGGCATAAGTATACCACCGATGACGGCGACATGTTAGGCATGACCACCTTCGGCGAATCGGCTCCGGCAGAAGATTTATACAAACATTTCGGCTTTACGGTGGACAATGTAGTTAAAAAGGCAAAAGCATTGTTATAGGAACGAGATTAGAGGTTAGAGATCAGAGATTAGTTTTTTTCTGATCTGCAATCCCTAACCTCTAACCTCCAGTCTCTAATCTCTAACATAAATGAACTGGCAAAGCAACATAATAAAAAATCTCTCCTGGTCTGACACCATTATTAACCGGGAGGCTAAACAAAAGGTTGCTTTAAAAATTGCGGAAAAAGTTAAGGACGGCGATGTCATCGGCGTAGGTTCGGGTTCAACATCGTTCCTTGCATTGATAGCCATAGCCGGGCGGGTTAAGGCCGAAAAATTGAATGTAAAAGCCATAGCCACATCCATTGAATTAAGCATGGCCTGCAGCAAGCTGGGTGTGCCCTTAACAACGCTCTTTGAAAACCGGCCCGACTGGCTGTTTGACGGTGCGGATGAGGTTGATCCCGACCATAATTTGATAAAAGGCCGCGGCGGCGCAATGTTTAAGGAAAAACTAATGATTGCTTCGAGCCAAAAGAATTATATTATTATTGATGAAACAAAGCTGGTTAATAAACTTTGTACAAACTTTCCCATACCAATAGAGGTTTTTCCGCAAGCTTTGCTGCACGTGGAAGAGCAACTGTTAGCATTGGGCGCCGGCAGTGTGTTGCTAAGGCCGGCAAAAGGAAAAGACGGCCCCGTGATTACTGAAAACGGGAACCTGATTGTCGACGCTAAGTTTGATGAAGTACCGGGCGACCTGGAAATAAAGATAAAAGCCATCACCGGTGTAATTGAAAGCGGGCTGTTCATGAACTACAATGTCGAAATTTTAATGGCGTAGGGCTTGAAAAGAACGGCCATATTTTCCGGTTAACCGGCAACGGTACACTTATTGACGATAAAGAATATACATGTTCACCTGAACAGATAATTAATTAAAACTACATTACAATGGAAACAAATAAAGTAAAACAAATACACAGCTTCGGTCAAAGCATCTGGCTGGATTTTATTGACCGGGACATTATCGCCTCCGGGAAGTTAAAGAAACTAATTGACGAGGACGGCGTTTGCGGCGTAACCTCAAACCCGGCTATTTTTGAAAAGGCCATTACCAGCAGCGATGATTATGATGATCAGATCCGCACATTGTCTGACAGCGACAAAACCAATGAAGAAATATTTTTCGGGCTGGCTATAACCGACATAAAAAATGCCACTGACGTATTCAGGCCGGTTTATGATAAAGCCAACGGCGCTGATGGTTTTGTAAGTTTGGAAGTATCGCCGTTTTTAGCACTCGATACTGAAGCAACTACCAAACAGGCGGCAGAGCTTTGGAAAGCTGTCGACCGCAAAAATGTAATGATAAAAATCCCGGGTACACAACCGGGTTTGGAGGCCATCAGGAGATCAATCGCAGCCGGAATAAATATTAATGTTACATTGCTGTTCGGGTTGCCGCGGTACGAGGAAGTAACTGAAGCCTATCTTTCAGGTTTAGAGGACAGGGTGGCCAAAGGCCTGCCTATTGATCATATTTCATCGGTAGCCAGCTTCTTTTTAAGCCGTATTGATGTATTGGTCGACCCGATGCTGGATGGCAAAGGCCTTGGCGATATAAAGGGCGAAGTTGCCATCGCGTCGGCAAAACTGGCCTATGAAATTTACAAAAGGGTATTCAGCGGGCCGCGCTGGGATGCATTGGCAGCTAAAGGCGCTAAAGTACAACGCTTGTTATGGGCGAGCACCAGCAGCAAAAACCCCGCTTTTAAAGATACCAAATATGTTGAGGCGCTTATTGGCCCCGATACTGTGGATACCGTGCCTTTAGAAACAATTGAGGCATTCCGCGATCATGGTATCGCAGCGAATACTTTGGAAGATGACCTTGACAAGGCCACTCAAACCATGAACAGGCTGAAAAATAATGGTATTAATATAGACGCGATTACCCAGCAATTAGAAGATGAGGGTATCGAAAAATTCAATAAACCATTTGAAAAACTGTTGCAGGCAATTGAAGATCAAAAAAGCAAAGTATAAGTAAATTGGAAGCTACATCAGTAAAGATCCTGTTTTTCGATATTGGCGGGGTGCTCCTCAGCAATGGCTGGGGACATGATTCACGTAAGGAAGCCGCCAAAATATTCGGCCTCGACTACGCCGAAGTAAGTGATCTGCACACTTTTATATTCAATGTATATGAAATGGGCAGTATCAGCCTTGATGAATATCTTGATACGGTAGTATTTAATCACCCGAGAGATTTTGCGCGCGAAGACTTTAAAGAATTTATGTTCAGGCAAAGCGTTGAGCTTCCTGGCATGCTGAAATGGCTTAAAGAATGGAAAAAGGATTGTGGCTTCCGTATCATTGCCATCAATAACGAAGGCAAAGAATTAAACGATTACCGGGTTAAAAAATTCAAGCTTCATGATTGTTTTGATGCTTTTATATCATCGTGCGAAGTAAAAATGCGAAAACCCGACCCTGCAATCTTTAACCTTGCTTTAGGGGTGGCGCTTGCGCAACCAGGTCAATGTGTTTATTTTGACGACAGGCCTATGTTTGCTAACGCCGCTCAAAAATTAGGCATCCGGGCATTTCACCATACGGATTTCGAGACTACCAAAAAAATACTGGAAGAACTAAAAGAAGAAAATCAACCAAAATTAAAATGAGTAAGACACCTGATAAATACGATTTCGGCATGATTGGCCTGGGCACTATGGGCCGCAACCTGCTGGTTAATATGGGCGATCATGGGGTAAAAGGCGCAGGCTTTGATACCGATGCCTCCAAAGGCGAACTGCTTGAAAAGGAAAGCACGCACCATAACCTCAAAGGCTTTAGCGATGTAAACAAGTTTGTAAGCAGCCTGAAAAGCCCCCGTGCAATTATGATGCTGGTACCTGCCGGCAAAATTGTTGACGATGTTATTGCAGAATTACTACCCCTGCTTGATAAGGGCGATATACTAATTGATGGCGGTAACTCTCATTTTACCGATACCAACCGGCGCGTGGACGAGCTGGAGACAAAAGGTTTTCACTTCTTCGGGATGGGCATATCGGGCGGCGAAGAAGGCGCGCGCAAAGGGCCGAGCATGATGCCGGGCGGCGATAAGGATGCCTATAATGTTATGAAACCAATCCTCGAATCTATCGCTGCAAAAGTTGATGGCGCCCCATGTGTTACCTATATCGGGCCCGGTGCATCGGGTCACTTTGTTAAAATGGTGCATAACGGTATAGAGTATGGTTTAATGCAATTGATAGCCGAAACCTACGAGATCCTTAAAAAAGGATTAAAAATGGATAACAAAGAAATCCGCAAAGTATTTACCAAGTGGAACAAAGGCAGGTTACAGTCGTTTTTATTAGATATTACAAAGGATATTTTCGCCTATAAAGAACCGGGCACTGATCATTTGCTGCTGGATGATATAAAAGATGAGGCAAAAGCCAAGGGTACCGGTAAATGGACATCGCAGGTGGCAATGGACCTGCAGGCGCCAATCCCGACCATAGATACTGCGGTATCAATGCGCGACTTGTCGAAATACAAGGAGTTAAGGGTACAGGCTGCCGAATTGTACAGCAAGAAACAGCAAAAACTTGATGTTGATGAGGATGACTTTTTAACGGCGCTGGAGGAGGCTTTTTATTTTAGCATGATCATAACCTATTCCCAGGGAATGCATTTGCTGGCAAGGGCATCGGAAGAATACAAATACGATTTGAAACTTGGCGAAATCGCAAAAATATGGCGTGGCGGATGTATCATCAGGTCGGAATTTTTGAATGATATTTTCAGCGCTTATGAAAAAGATGCAAATCTTGCCCATTTATTGCTGGACAAGCATGTTCATGACCTGGTGAAAGATGCCGTACCCGGCGCCAGGACTGTACTGTCAACAACCATTGCAGCAGGTATCGCCACATCGGCATACGCAGCATCTTTAAGTTATTTTGACACCTTCCGCAGTAAAAGGATGCCATCAAACCTTACCCAGGCCCAGCGCGATTATTTTGGCGCACATACTTATGAACTGGTTGGCAAAGAAGGCGTTTTCCATACGCAATGGGTGGAAAAGAGTAATGATTAATTGAAAGAAACAGGTTAATTTTAATATAGTTATATTTGTGATATGGCAACATTAACTGCGAAGAAATCAATTTTTGACATGAGCCCTGAAGAAATTCATGACCATTTAAAACCTATGGCTCAAAAGTTAAAACAAACAGCCCTGGATAATGGGTCGTGGTATTCTTATAAGAATGAACTTTGTGTTGAACCTGATATGTTTATCCACGAGTTTAAAGATGGCAGAAAAGAATTAATTCAATTAGGCAACGAGACAGGTGAATTCAAGGTTTTGAAAGTGCTATAATAAATGCCTGATTTCACTATTATCGCGGGCCCAAATGGTGCAGGTAAAAGCAGCTTTTCTATGTTATTATCTCCGCTTGGGTCCCTAATTTTTGATGCAGACAAAGTTAAAGCTATAAAAGAAAAACAATACCCGGATCTTCCCGACGAAAGTATTGGAATGATGATAGATTCGGCCTATTGGGAAGCAGATGGTATGGCTATTGAAGGGAAAAAGGATTTTACAGTCGAGACTAACTTAAGAAATGACTTTTTAATCAATAGAGCAATTTATTTTAAGGGTAAAGGTTATACTGTAAATTTAATATTTATGCTATTGCCTGATCTTAAAACTTCGATGGATCGTGTGAATTTAAGGGTAGATCAAAAAGGGCACTTCGTTGACCTTGAAAGTATAAAATATAATTTTGAGTATAGTCTGAATATGCTTAAACAACATTTCCAAAAATTTGATTCTTTATACGTGTTTGATTCTTCTTTAAACAATAATCTTTCTATTCCAGATCCATTATTAATAGTAAAAAACAACAATGTCGAGTTTATTGATTCAAACGCGCCATCCTGGGCCAAACCGACGATCGATGAAATAATTCAAAAATTAACAACCAACTAAAATCTATACCATTAGCAAACAGAAAAACATACCATGGATTCAACTATAAAAACACAACCCACCGTATTTGTTATTTTTGGCGGCACCGGCGACTTAACCTCAAGGAAAATTGCACCGGCACTTTATAATTTATTTTTAGATGGCTGGCTGCCTGGTCATTTTTCAATAATCGGGACCGGCCGTACTGAGCTTACTGATGATCAATTCCGGGAAAATCTGTTAAATGATATTAACCAGTTTTCGCGCAGCGGCAAAGCAGCAAAAGCAAAGTGGGATGAGTTCTCAAAAAATATTTTTTACCAGGTTTGCGACATCAAAGATGCCGAGGCCTATAAAGAATTTGGAAAGCGGATAGAAAAACACAATTCCGAATGGAAGCTGAAAGCCAATGTAATTTATTATCTCGCCGTTGGTCCCATCCTCTTCCCAATTATTGCCTCCAATATTTCGAAGGCAAAACTGGCTGAGGATACCAAAAAAGTAAGGATAGTTATCGAAAAACCATTCGGTCACGACCTGGAATCTGCCAGGGAGTTGAACAAGCTGCTTTCCGGTATTTTTGATGAATCCCAGATTTATCGCATCGATCATTACCTCGGTAAAGAAACTGTTCAAAATATCATGGCCTTCCGCTTTGCCAACTCTATAATGGAGCCTTTGTGGAACCGTAATTATATCGAGCATGTGCAGATTTCTGTTACCGAACAACTGGGCGTTGAAGAGCGCGGCGACTATTATGACGGCGCCGGCGCCTTGCGCGATATGATACAAAACCATTTACTGCAGCTGCTTTGCCACATAGCAATGGAACCGCCGGTTAGTTTTAGCGCCGATGAGGTACGCAACCGTAAGGTAGATGTATTAAGAGCAATGCGCAGGTTTAGTCCCGATGATGTGCGGATGTCGGCAGTAAGGGGGCAGTATGCCAGCGGATGGATGCAGGGCAAGGAAGTACCTGGCTATCGTGAAGAGCCAAAAGTTGACCCTGATTCAAATACAGAAACCTTTGCCGCCGTAAAGTTCTTTGTTGATAACTGGCGCTGGCAGAACGTTCCCTTTTATGCCCGCACAGGAAAACGAATGCACCAATCGGCATCCGTTATAACCATTCAGTTTAAGGATGTCCCCCATTTAATTTTCTCGACTGAAGCCGCTGAAAGCTGGCAGCAGAACCGATTAATTATTAGCATACAGCCCGAAATGAGCATCCGCTTACAGGTGCAGGCTAAACGGCCAGGACTTAATATGGTATTGAATACGGTGGATATGGTGTTCGACTATAAAGGCACTTATACCACCCAGGCACCCGAAGCTTATGAAACGCTGATACTGGATACTATGCTGGGCGACCAGACTTTATTTATGCGCGGTGATCAGGTAGAAGCAGCCTGGGAATTGATAATGCCGGTTTTAAGCACATGGCAGGCCAAAAAGAGCCTGAATTTCCCCAACTATTCAGCAGATTCATGGGGACCGGAGTCTGCAGAGGCGCTGATAGCACGTGATGGATTTAACTGGTTCACTTTACCTATCAGTAAAAAATAGTTTATTAGTGATTAGAGGTTAGAGATTAGGTAATTTTAGTCCGAAAGTCAGTAAAGTCCGAAAGATAAAAATCAGACTTACGAAGTTTCAAAAACTTCGTAAGTCTTTCTGAAGCCAGGAAAGTCCGAAAGAATTAATCAACATTACTACCTCCCGATAGCTATCGGGACAACATTACAATCTTCCAACAACTACACCACATGGAACTAAATATTTTTAATACTGAAAATGAAGTGCTTGCCGGTTTAGCGGAGCACTTTATAAAAATTGCCAATGAGGCGATTTCTGCCCGTGGAAAGTTTTCCGTGGCTTTGTCGGGTGGCAATTCACCCAAAAAATTGTATGAGCTGCTATCGTCTTCCCACCATGATAAAGTAAATTGGGAAAACGTTTATTTCTTTTTTGGTGATGAACGGAATGTGCCGCAAACCCATCCCGACAGCAATTACCTGATGGCTAAAAAGGCATTGTTTGATCCGTTGCACATAAGCGCTTCACACATTTTCCCGGTTGATACGAGCCTTAGTCCAAAAGACGCCGCGCAAAAGTATGAAGAAGAAATTGAACAGTTTTTTGATGATGAGGAGTTGAGTTTTGATTTGATTTTACTTGGCCTCGGCGATAATTCACACACAGCTTCTTTATTTCCTTTTACACCTGTTTTGCACGACAGGACACCCGGAGTAAAAGACGTTTTTTTAAAGGATCAGCAGGTTTACCGCATTACGCTAAACGCGCCTTTGATTAACGAGGCCCGAAATATTGCGTTTTTGGTTTATGGCGAAGGGAAAGCGATTGCCGTGCATCATGTGTTGGAAGATGATGAGGATATTGAAGAATTTCCGGCGCAATTAATTGATCCGATTGTTGGGGAAATCCAATGGTTTTTGGATGATGCCGCGGCGGCGATGTTAAGGCACAAATAAGCTGTAAAATGATCATACTATAATTTGAAAATTCTTTTATCAAAAGGGAATTTTTCAGATGAGATAATCTTTATTTTTTTGCTTTCATGATGATGTGGGTTAATCAGGTAATTGTAATCTCCTTGTGTTACTGCGGAGGGTGCTTGTAGCATGCAAAACTGGTTATCAGCAATAAATTGGTCGCCTATAGTTTGTGTAGATGCAGAATAAGGAAATGTATTCCAAAATTCAGGTAGCTCTTTTTCAGATAGTTTTTTTATAGAAGTATTATCAGGAACATGAATTATCAGCATCAAATAATCCTCAGGTAATGTTGCCAATGTAAAATGCACGGCTACTTCTGCCATAGCAAGAGAACGATTGCCCGCTGTATAGACCAATTCTACTCCTTGAGAATTCCATCTTGCTCCCTTTTTTGCAGCACCTTTTCCCGAAAGGACATCGGAATACATTTCCCTTGAGAGCCGGAATAATTCCATTTATGCTAAGATACCGTAGTTGATTCTTGTTAATTCGCCGGTTACCATTTCTTTCCCGTATGAATCTTTTAGCAATTCCAGTGGTGCTAAATTGCCAAGCGCATAATTTGGTGTTTCAAGCCATAATTTGAATTTATCCATATTTCCAAAAACTTCTAAACCCAGTTGGGTTACTTCGGCCATTTCAATAATTTTTTCGGAGTGGGAGAGCTTGAAGTGTTTTAGAGATTTTTTATACCTATGCAGGGATTTTGTAGATATCTCTAATAAATCTGCCCAATATAATTCACTGAAAGGAGAAACTTCCTTAATTAAATTAAAGAATGAATAAGGAATTCCTCTGCGTATTGAAGAAATTATTAACAATTTATCAGAAAGAAAATTTTCAAAAGTTATGCGATCTGCATTATCGTCCCCCGGATGCGCAATAAAGATATGTACGGGGGAATTCTTCAACAACATCCTAACCTCATTATCTAATTTTTCCTGGATTTCAATATCTTCTGTATACATAAAAAATGCTTTTTAAAGGACAGTTGTCCAAATAATGTACATGTAATGTCTATATATACTAAGATACAACAATATCTTATAACTGAAAAGACATAAATGGAAGTTCTTTTTAATTAGGCTCTTTTGGCGCCTGCTTGATCAGCCATTCCGCTACATCATTGGCAGCTTTATCATTTTCAAAATCTGCAGGCAGGCGGCCGTTGGTGTATTCATTATAAAACCATGGATCGCCTACGGCAAAAACAGTCCCTTTACCGTATTTTGCAATAGCTATAATAACCGCGCCGTTAGGATTTTTTAGAGCACCCTTAGCCGGGTATTTTACAGCGATAGAGCAAACATCCTTCATGAATATTTTGTGGGCGGTTTTAAAAATGGGGTTACCGGTTGTAACTACGGCCCCATCGGCAAAATGCTGATCGTTTATTACATGATTTTGCAGATCATCGTTAAAATGCATTCCAAATTGTGCCGCGAGTGTGTTAAAATGCGGCAGTTCAACATTCGCACTATCATTCGCCATCATCACTAACACCCCCCCGCTTTTTACCCAGGCGGCTATCTCCTTAACGTCCTTTGGTTCGATATATTTAGGATCAGGGCTCTCCTTTTTTGTGTCCGGATCGACGATAATGTATATAGCGGTTCCTTTTAAATTTCCAGCTGTTGGCGCTTCGCCCAAAGTATCCAACCGGGCGCCCGCGTTAATGAAAGCATTACCGAAAATGGAAAAACCTGAATTGGCCTTATCCTCCCAGGTATAATGAAAACGTTCCACAGTGCCCAGCGGGGTTTTGTGCACCTCATGATTAAAATAATAATCAAGGGTCACTTTTTGGGCCTGGGCGCAATAATGGCCCGATACCATAAAACCAGCCAACAACGTAAAAATCCCAAACTGTTTTACTTTCATCGATAATTAAACAGGCCTTATTTAACTTCGAAAGTAAAATATTGGACGCCTGCATTTCCTTTCGCCGTAATTCCTTGTACCACCCCCACGTATTTACCCGGCTGGTCGGAAGTATAAAACGTCGCGATGCCTTTACCTTGAGTAACTACCGAAGGCGACCAGTATAATACATTCCTGAAATCGGGTATCCTGCTTGCAGTCTGTGCCTCGGTGTCATAAACCGGCGAATAAAACACCCTGTGCAGCTGAAGTCCTTCATAGTCAATCACTACCGCATGAGGATCGAGGTCAACGCCACCCAGATCGCCTTTGTAAGTAATAAAACTAAATATACCTTCGGCCTCAGCAGGGCCATAGAAATACCTGTACGGCACTACTTCCAATTTTCTAACTTTTAAAGGGTCCATGCTAAACACTTTATCGATATTAAAAACAGGGATACCATCAAGCAATACCAATGGGTCGCCATCCAGGAAGCCCCGGTCGTTCAGTACTTTTATATGAAACTTCCCTTTTGATTTCACTATATTATCTTCAGATACGTACTCGCGCAAATCTTCTTCAACGGTGGTAAAGCGGGTAAAATCATCCAGTTTATACGTTTTAAAAGGCTTACCATAAAATGCACTGCTATCAGCCAAAGGATCGTAGAACCGTTTTATCAAATTGCCTGAATAAACATTCAACACCTGCACACCTAAGCTGTGCTCCTGCAGCGCGCTTGCCATCCCGGCGCTAAACTCAAATTTTGGTAATATTGTTTTGTTATATTGTTCCGAAAAGGGGCTCAAAACATCAATACGGTAGGTACTGTCAACCAGCTGGTTTGTTTGGGCAATGATTTCGCTGGGACCATAAAAATCTTTGGTATTGTATAGCAAATGACCCGACGAATCACTTTGTGATGTATACAGCTGCACTCTTTTCCCCGGGATGCCCAGGTAGGTAATGATATTTTTAGCAGGCGCGCCGCCTTCTGAAGTAACTATCTTTGCGTTAATGATATGGCCATCATATTCGGGCAAAAAACTAAATCCTGCCGGTTTGTTGTCCAGTACCTGGTCCCACTGAAATCTTCTCCATCCCTGGGTAAGCATCAGGTTATCCAAAGCGTCGTCGGTTTCGGCATTCGCGTTTTTGAAGTAATAATCGGCTGATTCAATATTCCCTCTCAGGTCAGCGTTTAACCATAAATAATTAAAAATATTACTTCGGTCAATGTCCTGCACCGAGTCGGTCCGGTAAACCGACATCGACAAATCGGCGCTAACGGCTGTGCCCGACGGGTCGCTGGCTAAAACAGTGACATTAACCTTTTTTCGAATATCATATTGTTGCTGATCAGTTTTGGCGTCTATAGACAGCTGCTGAACGGGCCGCTTAAAATAAAGTCTTTCGCAAACGGGTTGTTTTGCATTATTAAAAACAGTAAAGTGCGATATGCCTTCGCCAAGCTCGTTTTTATTGACTATAAACAGGGCAATCCCATTAGCAATGGTAACCGTTTCTGCTGCTTTTATCATTTGGCGGGTATGAACAAACAGGTAAATATTGCCGGCCGAATTATCGGTGCTTTTTACCGTTACCTGTATTTGCCCGCTGCCATTATCAGTTAGCGACATCACATAACCCTGGCTGTGGATTTCGGGAAGGTCTTTTGTAATTGGCGCGTTATCGCCCACTGTTACAATAGCCTTATAAGCATTGCCGGCCGCCGGCGTGAACGAAAAGCTCCCCATGCCAAATTTAAAAGATTTAAAGTGCGCCACGGTATCGTTATGCCCGCCAACCACAACGCCGGTAAAGTTTATGCCCTTACCGTTTTGATCAACTGCCTTAAAGCCCACCTTGCTTTTTATACCACTTACCAAATTTCCACCTTCGGGGAAAAACTGTACATCATAGGCAGGCGCCGTTCCCGCGGCAATAGCTTCGGGCGATTTCAAGGGGTTTATAAGTGTTAACTGCTTTTCAAAATAGTAGTCGGGGCTAAAATTTTTCATCCAGTTGGTGTAAGCCCTTAGCTTACAATTACCGTTACTGATAGAAACCGGGATATATAATGAACCATTGCCCGAACCGTTTTTCATCTGCACTTTTGCCTGAACCACCGGATTTTGATTGTTATCCAAAATATCAATGTAAACAACTTTACTCAGGTTAAGCGGTTTATTATCGTTGCCATCAACACAATAAACCTTAAACCATAATATTTCTCCGGGCAGATAAGTAGTTTTATCAGTATGTACAAATATTTTCTCAAGCAAAGCGCTTTGCTTATATAAGTTAAAACTGTTTTGTACCTCTTGTATTACCTGCGCCTTGCTGCTTAAAAAAAGCAGGGAAAGCATTGCTGTCAACAACGTGGTCTTAATGGTATGTAGGATATTTCTCATAATCGGGACTTGGTTTTATGATTGGTTTGCATCAATTAGCTAATTTACTCAATTGATTTTTAAAGTTTATAATTTACAATTTTTTTTATTATCAAGGTCAATTTAATTTTTCCAAAATTGGGCTTACAGCAACTATTTCCATATAATTCTTTCATTTCCAAAAGGGTGGCGGCGTTTTACTTCCCCTTAACGTGCAATCAACACAGTCAGGGGTTGAGTAAAGAATTTTCGCAGGGAGGCCTCCCCCTACCGGCGGCGGGCCGGTGCCTATAAGGGTTATTTTGCCCAACACCAAATCATTATAAAAGTCATATGAATAAGTGGTAACTGTATCCTGTTCACAGGTATAAGGATAGGTCGGCACCCATATCGGCAACTGGGCGCTCGTTATAAATATCCTTTTTGATGAAACCGTGCCTACGCTTACATAACCGATAACCGGCTCTGACGGATTGGTTATGCAATGAATATTGCCTTGTATTTCTGATGGCTGGGCGTCAAAAATGCTGCCCAACTGTTCGGTGTTCTTTTTCAGGTTTATCCAAAAATTATAAGCATCGGCTGTTAAAGCATATTCACGCAGCAGGATGCTGTATTTAGCTTCTATTTTTTCCGACGTTGAAGGAATAAAAAGTATTGGGCTTTGATAAAGTATATCCTGCTGTAATTTGGCCGATGAAGCTAAAACAACGTCGCTCGAAACATCGTTTGAATAACAAAAATATATTTGCTGATTAGCGTTCCGGATTCCGAGCATGTTATTTTCGGCAATATAATACGAGATGTATTTTGCATGAAACTGCCAGGCTTCGTCGTAATCCCAGCGATAGTATTTTACCAAATTTGCAGGATCGCGCGTATTGGCATAAATTTGAATGCCGGTAACCGGAATATTTACTATGTTAAAACCAATGCTATCAATTGGCGGCGTTACGTTTACCGGAACCAAATCAGACTGATACTGCTTATTATCCGAAGTTTTTATATTTAAACGATAAGTATGGGAATTATCCAGGTTTAATCCTGCCGCAACATATTTACCATTGGCGGTTTCGGCTAAAGGGTATGTCGTATTCTGATCGCTTACCACAGATACCAGGGCGTGCAGTTCCGGGTTTGTAGTCACTTTGGCTGATATGTTTACTGTGCGGCTTAATGTAATAGTTGTAGAATCGGCGCCGCTGTTGATCACCCCTTCCACCACAAGGTAGCTCCCGTTATTGGCAATGGCAGGCGGGTTATATAGTTTTCTGCAAGCCATAAATGAAATTATTAAAATCAAAAAGCAGGTAAATCTTTTCATATAATTCTTTCATTTAAAAAAAGGCGGCGGTGTTTTGCTTCCCCTCACCGTACAATCTACACATACAGGGGTCGAGTAATAAAAAAAAGGTGGAAGTCCCGTCGGCGGCGGCGGCGGCCCGGTCGGGATTAGCGTATTCGGAGGATAAACCAGGTCATTGTAATAATTATATGTGTAAGTTTTCAGTGTATCCTGTTGGCAGGCATAGGGGTAAACCGGTACCCATCCCGGTAATTGGGCGTTCGAGATAAAAAATCTTTTTGATGAAACCTTACAAACGCTTATATAACCAATAACAGGCTCCGCCGGATTGGTTATACAATGAATATTCCCCTCAAGCTGCGATGGCTGGGCATCAAAAATACTGCCCAGTTGTTCCGTGTTTTTTTTCAGGCTTACCCAAAAGTTATAGGCATCGGCCGTTAGGGCATATTCGCGCAGCAGGATGCTGTAATCGCTTTCAATTTTTTCTGACGTTGACGGAATAAATGCTATCGGGCTTTGATAAAGTACATCCTGCTTCAATTTAGCCGACGAAGCAATAACTATATCGCTCGAGACATCACCAGTATAGCAAATGCTTATGTTTTGGGCCTGTGTCCGTTCTACAAGGGCCGTGCCGTTGGATACCCAGTAGGAAAGGTATTTTGAGTGAAAGGCCCACGTCTCATCATAGTCCCAGCGATAATAATGGGTATTATTATCCGAATCGTGCGTATTGACATAGATTTGTATGCCGGTGTCAACAACCGTTACTATATTGAACCCAATGCTGTCAATAGGCGGCGTAATGTTTACCGGGACAAGATCAGATTGATACTGCTTGTTATCCGAAGTTTTTATGCTTAAACGATAGGTGCGGGAATTATCGAGGCTTAAGCCGGCCGCAACATATTTACCGTTGCCGGTTTCTGTTAAAGGGAAAACAGTATTCTGATCATTTTCAACAGCTACCACAGCATGCAATACCGGGTTTGCCGTCACTTTGTTCGAAACATTAACTGTGCGGCTTAATGTAATAGTGGTTGAATCGGCGCCGCTGTTAACCACGCCTTCCACAACAAGGTAGCTCCCGTTGTTGGCAATAGCGGGCGGGTCATAAGGTTTTCTGCAAGCCATAAATGAAATCATTAACACAAAAAAAAGAGCAGCTCTTTTCATACAATTCTTTCATTTAAAAAAAAGGCGGCCGTATTTTGTTACCCCTGATCGTGCAATCTGCACATTCGCGGGTGGTATATTCAAACTTTCCCGGAAATCCCGATGCCGGCGGAGGCGGTCCGGTTGTAATAAAATGGGCCGAATCCAGCACCAGCAAATCGTAATCAAAACCTGTTGTATCCTGTTCGCAGGCATAGGGATAGGTAGCCACCCATGCCGGCAAATGAGCGTTTAATATATTTAGTCGTTTTGACGAAACTTTGCAGACGCTGAGATACCCTATAACCGGCTCGGATGGATTGGTTATACAATGAATATTGCCGCTAAGCTGTGATGGCTGAGCGTCAAAAATACTGCCTAACTGTTCTGTATTCTTTTTCAGGCTTACCCAAAAATTATAAGCATCGGGGGTTAAAGCATACTCGTGCAGGAGGATGCTATATTCGGATTCGAGTTTTTCTGACGTTGACGGAATAAACGCTATCGGGCTTTGATAAAGTACATCCCGCTGCAATTTGGCCGAAGACCCTAAAACGATGTCGCTCGAAACATCGTTTGTATAACAAAGGGTTATGCTTTGAGCTTGTGTCCGCACAACAAGCGTGGCGCCGTTGGATACCCAGTAGGAAATGTATTTTGCCTGGAATGCCCATGCTTCGTCATAATCCCAGCGATAATATTTTACCGCATTGGCAGGATCGTGTGTATTGGCATAAATCTGTATGCCGGTAACAGGAATGTTTATGATATTATAGCCTATGCTGTCGATGGGCGGCGTAATGTTTACCGGGACAAGATCAGATTGATACTGCTTGTTATCCGAAGTTTTTATGTTTAAACGATAAGAATGAGAATTATCAAGGTTTAAGCCTGCCGAAACATATTTGCCATTTACGGTTTCCGTTAAAGGGAAAACGGCATTCTGATCATTTTCAACAGTTACTATTGCCTGCAACACCGGGTTTACGGTAATAACGCTTGAAACATTAACCGTTTTGCTCAATGTGATAATGGTTGAGTCGGAGCCTGTGTTAATCACACCTTCCACAACCAGGTAACTCCCGTTGTGGGCAATGGCGGGCGGGTCGTAAGGCTTTCTGCATCCTGCAACCGCAATTATTAAAAACAAGAGTTGTCCCGCTCTTTTCATATCGCTGTGTCATTTCCAAAAACTCGGCTCCTGTTTGGTGCCCCTTAAGGTACAATCCACACAAACCCGGTCTGATGCTGAATATCCGATGGGCGGCGAACCTGGCCTGCCAATCGGCGCAACAGGTATTAGCGGATTAACAGAAGCGCCTTTATTATAATTGATCAGTTCATCCACCTGGTTATACGAAACTTTAGACCCTGCAGGATAATAAACATATAGAGCAGTGTCGAGCTTACAATTAGGATAAGGGTTGGTCGGAAGCCAGTTGGGTAATTGCTGGCTCGCAATAAATATCCTTTTGCTTGCAGTGCCGCCAACGCTAATATACCCGATAACCGGTTCCAAAGGATTGGTAACCGAATGCATATTGCCATTGATCTCGGAAGGCTGCGCGTCAAAAATGCTCCCTAATTGCTCTGTGTTCTTTTTTAAATTCGTCCAAAACGTGTAAGCGTCAGCTGTTAAGGCATATTGCCGCACAAGTATGCTATACTCTGAGCCTATTTTTTCAGATGACGACGCAATTGATGTAACCAGGTTATTGTCGATCACATCCCGCGCCAGTTTCGCGCTCGAACCTAAAATAATATTACTCGAAACATCGCTGCTCCAGCACGTGTAAATTTGTTGATCCGCCGTCCTGGCCAATACAGTATCTCCGTTGGATATTACGCCCGAATCGAAATTTGAATGGATTATCCATGTCTCCTGGAAGTCCCAGCGATAATATTTTACGGCATTAGAAGGATCATGTGCCGAAGAGTAAATATTCAGGCCGGTGTTTGTTATGCCGTAATACAGGCTGTCAATCGGCGGCGCGTTTAATACGGGAACGTAATCGGAATAATATTGTTCATTATTGGTTTTTATGCTCAAACGGTAAGTGCGTGCATTATCGAGGTTTAAACCCGCAGCAACATAATTGCCGTTGGTAGTTTCGGTTAAGGGGTAAACAGCATTCTGGTCACTCTGTACAGATACAACAGCGTTCAGCACAGGGTTAGCGGTTACCGCGCTCGAAAGATTGACAGTACGGCTCAGTGTAATGATAGTAGAATCCGCCCCGGCGTTAATTGCTCCCTCAACAACAAGGTAACTGCCCGACGATGCAATAGCCGGCGGGTCATATGGTTTTTTGCATCCTGCGCCTATGATCATTATCGCTAAAACCAATAAATAAGTCGTTCTGTTCTTCATTTATCTAATATTTCCAGTATGCCGGTTGTATATTTGTTCCACGAAGGGTGCAATCCACGCATATCGCAGGCGCCGCCGTAAATCCAAGTATTGGACCGCCCGGCTGCGCAATCGGGGCAATAGGTATTAAAGGCGCCGTGGAGCCTCCCTTGTCGTAATTTATATATTCGTCTACCTGGTTAACGGGGATAGTGCTCCCTGGCGCATAATAATTATAAAGGTAGCTCACAGCCTCACAATTAGGAGGGTAATCTTCGTTAGGCGGCCCATAGGCGGGCAATTGCTGGGTCGTAATAAATATCCTTTGGCTTGCTGTACTGCCAATACTAACATAGCCTATAACCGGCTCCGAAGGGTTTGTAGCCGAATGTATGTTCCCGCTTATCTGTGATGGCTGGGCATCAAAAATGCTTCCTAATTGTTCGGTATTCTTTTTTAAATTTATCCAAAAGCTATATGCATCGGCAGTTAGTGCGTATTGCCGTACAATGATACTGTATTCATTAGCTATTTTGGGCGACAAACCTGGCAGAGCGGTAACCGGGTTATCAACAATTACATCCCTGGCCAGTTTGGCTGATGACCCCAGAACAATAGTACTTGAGGTTTCGGTCTGCCAGCATTTATAAACCTGCTGTGCCGGGGTCCTTATTAATACGGTGTCTCCGTTAGATATAAACCCTGAATCGAAGGGCGGGTGAATTATCCAGGTCTCCTGGTAATCCCATCGATAATATTTTATCTTATTGGAAGGGTCATGCGTTGCCGAATAAATATTTACCCCGGTGCTTGTTGCAGTAAAATATAAACTGTCAATGGGCGGGGAGTTTAAAACCGGAACGTAGTCCGAATAATACTGTCCGTTATTGGAAGTCCTTATACTTAAACGATAGTTATGGGCATTATCGAGGTTTAAGCCCGCCGCAACATAATTGCCGTTGGAGGTTTCGTATAAAGGGTAAACAGCATTTTGGTCGCTTTGGATGACAACAGTAGCATTTAACTCTGGGTTTACCGTTACCTTACTCGAAAGGTTGACGGTTCGGCTTAGGTTAATGATCGTGGAATCCGGGCCGGCGTTGATCACACCAGCCACTACAAGGTAACTGGCCGATGCGGCTATAGCAGGCGGGTTATATGGTTTTTTACAACTACAGATAGTCATAACCAATATAATATATAGGATACCTTTAAAACAATATTTCATCGGCTTTAAAACCTGATATTATAATTTATAAATGGAATAGGCGCTGCGAATATGGACAGTTTGTAACCGCTTATCGCCCCCCCCTGTTCGGTAAAGAATGTTGAGTAAGCATTTTGCCGGCCCGTTAAATTGTAAACACCAACTGTCCACGAATTGTGTGTTTTTTGATGTACCCTGTGATTGCCTTCAATATTTATTGAAAAATCGGATCTGAAGTAATCCGGGATACGGTAAGCATTCCTGTCCGAATAAAATACCCTTTCCGATCCTGCATAATCATATTTTGCAATCGGTAACGTAATCGGCCTCCCGGTGCTGTACGCCACATCGAGCGAAACACTGTAACGATGGGTAAAACGGTAATTCCCGGTAAAGTTAAAAGCATTAGGCTTGTCCCAATTCGATGGGTACCACGATCCGCCGTTTATTAACTCCCCTGCATTCGGGTCATCCTGCCTTAATAAAGTACGCGAGTAGGTATAGCTAACCCATCCGTTTAATTTTCCTGCAGTTTTTTTAACTAAAAACTCCACGCCGTATGCCTTGCCTTCGTCGTTTATTACTGCCTGTTCAATATGCTCGTTTAATAACAATTCGGCTCCGCTTTTATAATCAAGGTAATTTCTTATCCGTTTATAATAGCCTTCTATCGACATTTCGATAGTATTTGCAGCCGCGTTTTTAAAAAGCCCCAATGATACCTGGTCGCCATATTCCGGTTTGATATTCGGATCGCTCAGCTTGTACACATCGGTAGGTGAAATAGAAGTTGAGTTTGATAACAAGTGAATATACTGGTGCATAGTATTATACCCGGCTTTTACGGACAAGTTGTCGTTTAATAAATAACGCGCAGAAAGCCTGATATCGGGTGCAGCGTAAGTATTAATTATTTTTCCGCTTTTGTAAGCAGTACTGTCAAGTACATTATCCGGTTCTTTTGGCAAATTCGGCGCATAAGTATCCACCGTTTGCGGCCCCAGGTAATTATAAATATTAAGCCGGACGCCTGCACTGATGGACAGGTTTGAAGTAACATCGTATTTGTCGCCGAGATACAACGCACTTTCCAGCGCTTGTTCAGTAGCAATTACCTGCGGTATAACCAATGACTGGCTGCCGTCGGGCTCGTAGTTGCCCGCGTTGTTTACATATAGAATTGAACTTAAGCCAAAATCGATAGTATGTTTACTGCTTAAATAATAAGTGAAATCGGCCCTGAAGTTGCCCTGGTTAATATTATAGGCAAGATCATAACCGTTAACCGGATTGGCGGTGCTGGATATAGAATACTGATACCTGTCAAAGCCCCCGGTAATTAAACTGAATAGTTTGGTACTGTAATTATGCTTCCACTTTAATGAAACGCTTTTGTTGCTATAGTTATAGGTAGTATCGCTGTTAAGCCTGAACTTATCATTGCTATAATAGGTTGACAGGTAAATATTGTTTTTATCGTTTATCTGGTGGCTGATATCAAGGTTGGCGTCTGAAAAGGAAGCCGAACTGTTTTTGTAAGCCTCGGGCAGTAATTTTAGCAGCCAATCGGAGTAAGTGGTACGGGCGCCAAATATAAACGAGGTTTTGTCCTTTACTATCGGCCCTTCAATATTAAACCGGCTGGTTAACAAGCCTATCCCGGCTGAGCCTGTAAATATCTTTTTGTTGCCTTCGCGATTGGTGATCTCTAATACTGATGATAAGCGGCCGCCGAATTTTTCAGGAATACTGCTTTTATAAAGTTCGATATCCTTTACTATATCCGGGTTAAAAGCGGCGAAAAAACCAAAAAAGTGGGCCGGGTTATAAATGGTTGCGCCATCAAGCAGGATGAGGTTTTCATCTGCAGATCCACCTCTTACGTTGAAGCCGGTGGTCGCCTCGCCCACTGATGTAACGCCCGGCAGGGTTAGTACCACCTTTAAAACGTCGGCTTCGCCAAACGCGGTTGGTATCTGTTTAATATTTTTAATATCCAGCCGTGTTATGCCCAATTCAACACTACGCACATTGGCAACCTTGTCTGCCGATATTTTCACTTCCTTTAAACTGTTTACCTGTTCCTGCATTTCAATATTCAGTTTGCCGTCGGTGTACAGTATAATCTGGCGCCTGGTATCGCGCATACCCAAACCGCGTACGTTCATGGTGTGCCTGCCACGTGGTAAGGACATAGTAAAATATCCAAAATTATCGGTCGCTACCCCTGTTTTTGTATTTGCCACATAGATGCTGGCCCCAATTACAGCCTCGCCCGACTTGATATCGCGCACGTATCCGGACAATATGGCATTGCCCGGTTTTATGGTATTGGTTTTTATACCTATTTCGTAAATTTTATTTTCGGTTGTGGCGTCAGGCACCTTTTTGTCTCTGTCGTCGGTGTAATCGGCAACCGTTGTGGTTTGTTTTTCCTGCACGTGCGCAGTCACCAGGAAGCCAGGCGCCAAATCTGTTTTTATTTGCCTCCCTCTGGTTAAAAATACCTGCTGCTGTGTAATTGCGTAGTGATAATCTGTATTTTTAAAAGCCATATCCAAAATGGCTGTCAACGGCTTATCATTTACCTGTAAGGTAACCTTTAAGCTATCAAGTGATATAGGGTCGTAATAAAAATGGTAACCTGTTTTCGATTCGAGGTCATTCACAAATTGTGTAACGCCGGCTTGCTGGAAGTTAACGCTGATTAATTTTGTACTACCCTGCTGTGCCGAGGCTACGTGTAATAAAAACAAAAAGCAGAAACTTAAAAGGAAAGTTTTTCTCATATTAGTTGATTAAATGGTCATAATAAGATGCTATTTTGACCATAGCCTCTTCAGGTTCTCTACTAAAATTAAGTTGATTAGCTCTTATATACTGTTTAAGTTCCTTTTTCTTATCCTTCAAAACATCCAACAGCGATCCCTTGCCGCTAAAACTATAATAGATGTTTTTCTTTCGTATAAAATATTCTGTTTTGGAGTCAAAATAAGATTCACTTGTTTGCCCGCCTGTGCTGGTTTGAATATTTTTTGACCTTTTAGCCAAAATCTGCGATTTTCCGTTATAAAGCTCATCATAAAAACCCGAGCTTATAACTGAGTTAGCAGAGAGGGTATCGGCATTGATATTTATAAAATGGTGATCTAAAAAATCGAAATTTTGTACCTTTTGCTTTATTAAAGCATATTTCGAAAAGTGGTTGTACAACAGCACCACAAGTTTATCGCTGTATAAATCATATAACATAGGCACGCCGGTATACGCTAAGCCATCATAATAGACAGACCCGGGGGTAAATGCCTTTACATCTAAAAAGTAGGCGCTTCCTTTAATGGAAGGATCATAAAAATAGTACTCCGTTCCGTTATATAAGGGCGCCTGCCTCCCGATGGACGCATAAAAAAGGGTTAGCGTGTTATTCAATGCATTTTGCTGCGAACTGCTATCCCGGTTCACAACTTGTGCAAACGAGTTTTTGCTGACAACCAGGCATAAGATGATTACGACGGTGGATAGGTAGGTACATTTTCTCATGAATTCAGGTTAAAAATGAAAATTACATTACTTTAAGTTAAAAACCAAAAAGTTAGTTGAAAAAACTGTTAAATTTTTTATCCTTGGGCCAAATCTATTGTAACAATTTTATGGTTATGGTATAAGTAAAACCCTAAGTACGTCACAAATACTTTTTTAATTACAGCTAATAATAATTATTTTTTGAAAAACAAAGAAATCGTCTCCTATGGCAACTAACGCCTGAATATAACGCCGGTTAAGCATTAGTCGGATGAGCAAGATAATAGTACTATAAAAAAATGAAAAAAAAAGTAAAGAAGTTATCATGTGACCCACTGTCATAAGAATATTACAGGGATAAACGTTTCTATAACTCAATAATCTATCGTAATATTGAATTAATAAAAAATCAAGAACCATTTTATGAAAGCCTCAAAAGTAATTGCAATTTTACTGTTAGCTATGTTCAGCTACAGTGCTGTAAGCGCGCAGCCGCATCACAAAAAACATCACAGAAGACATCATCATCCAGTTCACCACAAACATTAACAAAAAAGCCCCCGATAAATCGGGGGCTTTTTTGTTAATGCCTGGTTTGGTTATTTCCTTTACATGGAAATCATTAATTTTAGCCCACAAATTGTTAACAGACAACATGGCTAAAAAGAGCAAATTGGTGGATACAAAGGAAACCATATTAGATTCACCGGTCGATATGCTGGAAAATATGCTCACAAGTAACTTTAATTTATCCAGACAAGAGAAAGTTGAAATTATTCATTTGCTGAACAAGGTAAAGGCGAACAAAGAATATATGCAACTGGTTAAAGGGAATTTGATAAATGATCGGGCGCTTGCGGATATGCGGGCTGCATCCGAACGGATGGCGAAAAAATCGCAATCGGCTTTTGAAATTGATTGATGTAAATTCTGTTATAGTTCCTGCAAGCCTTAACATTTCCTAAGCCTCCACAATATTTCCAATTTCAATATCTTAAAGCTATGTACGTTGAAGCCCCGCTTCGTCCCAGCGCTAACTTCTTTGACATTTAATCATTACCTATTTTAGGGTAGCGTTTGTCAAATAAACTCTTTATTTTTATAACGATATTATGGCTGACGATAAAAAACCTAAAATATTCTTATCATATGCATGGGCCAACGGAACTGTCGCCGATGAAATTGATGCGGATTTTAAAAAATTCGGCATCAATCTAACCCGCGATATACGCGACCTTACTTACCGTAAAAGTATTAAAGAGTTTATGAATACCATCGGCGAGCATGATTATGTGCTGATGCTGATTAGCGATGAATATCTGCGTAGCGAAAACTGTATGTATGAGGTTACCGAACTCTTAGGTACGCATGAATTTAAAAAACGCATATTGCCCATACTTCATGATAGCGCATTGCACATATTTGAATTGATGGGAACTGCTGTCTATTTTGATTATTGGAAAGCCAAAAGGCAACAAGCTGCTATATTTAACAAAAAAAACGCTAACCAGGTTTCGGTTGATGCGCTTAGAAAAATTACAAGTATATATAATTTAGTAGATGTTTTTTTCACACAACTTACTGACCTGAATACCTATAATTTAACCTATTTAAAACAACAAAATTACCTGCCTTTGCTTTATGTTGTTGGTATTGAAGATAAATCTGATAATGAACGTTTGCATTATGCGACTATTCGCGAAAATCACGTTGACCTCTCCCGTGGGGATTTTAAAGAGGAAAAAAACAGAATATTAGCAATTAATAATAAAGAATTAGAAGAGCAAAAAAGAGTCGAGTTAGAGAAACAAAAAGAGAGAAATCGCTCGTCAATTGGAAAAAAGAATAATCTTATAGCCAATCAAAAGCAAACAAAGCAACTAAATAAGCTGCTTTGGATTGCAGTAACGGTTTTGGTAGCATGCATTATCATTTTCGGTATTAGACTCTACATAAAAGACAATTATATTGTAACACCACTTTATAAATTAACAGACAATTTTAGTAGCAATAAAAACAATTGGCCTCTTTTGAATGACTCAATTAGAAAAATGTCTATTAAGAATGGTAAATTTATGATTGTGAATTTACGGGATATTGAAACCCATTCTCTACTAAAATCAAATGTCGATATTGATGAAGATTGGAACTGCGAACTTACAGCGCGAAATATTGATGAC
>Ga0206849_1014_pt1 | contig 40879 bp, 27 predicted proteins | sample Alteio_BWOrgCont_15_FD_152892 | JGI IMG/M metagenome (GOLD analysis project Ga0206849, IMG submission 152892) | Enriched cells from forest soil in Barre Woods Harvard Forest LTER site, Petersham, Massachusetts, United States -... | ecosystem: Environmental > Terrestrial > Soil > Temperate forest >...
CCAAAGGTCACGGAGACAGCTTTTAGCAGCTTGGCAATAATCACCGGCGCAATGCACAAAGCGCCAATCGGTTTTTTGGCCTCATGCATGGATCGCACGGCCCGCTCGACTTCCGGAAGAACGGTCATTTTATCACCATCCTTGGCAAAAGTACAAAGATTATACGCCACACCGTTACCTCCCGGCATGACTAAAATATCAAAATCTTGCGGTTTAAAATCAGTCAACGGCTTGATCTTGCTGCGGGCTATGCGTGCGGCTTCAAGCAGCACATTACGCGTTTCAGGCATTTCCTGATTTGTAACAAAATTAATGACCCGCGCTTGAGGAATATTAGGGGCAAAACATTGGTATTGATGGCCGGCACGGTCAATGCTTAAAAGTGTAAGCACGGATTCATGGATCTCGGCCCCATCTTTATTGCCGCAACCAGCTAAAATAACCGCGAAACGTAGTATCATAATTTCTTCAAGATACGCCAAAAGAAAGGGCTTGTCAACTGGCATTATCGAGGTTCATGGGGTATACTTTGAATAAGTTATAGAAGTTCGATCGAGAAAGGCAAACTTGCTGTAAAGCAGGGACGTCCCGCCAATCTAGAAGCTTAAGGTAGGCGGGACCCCGCGCAGGTTGGCGGGGCAAAGCTAAAGGGTCCAAAGAGGGATAGGACAGCCTGGCCGCCGAAACAGATAAAAGCGATCAAGGTACCTATTCCAAGCAGTATTAAGGAATAGGTTTTTTATTTGTTAAAACGAAAAATATCAAGGAGATCAAATCATGGTTAATTATAATCCCCTACGTGTCATCCTTGTTTTTTTCTTCCTTATATTCATGACAGCTTACTCTCAAGCCGCCCATATGGCTGATATGGTCAAAGCCAATACCCTGATCCATCCCGATGGACGTGGTGAATTACTAAACCACGTTCCCATGCTGGTAGCCCGTTCTTCCATGTTAGGGCATTTGGACCCTCAATCCCCCATTCATCTTCTTATTCCAGTCACCTTACCGCCAGCTAAAGAAGATGCCCTTGTTGCCTTTATTGCTGATGTGCATAATCCTAAAAGCCGTAATTATGGTAACTTCCTGGGCCAAGGACAATTTGCCCAAATATACAGCGCCTCACCCAATGATCTTAATGTCGTTAAAAAATATTTGCAATCTCAAGGAATGCAGGTCAATGCCGTACTTAATGGCAGTATTTTGGATGTGACAACCACCTCTGGTAAGGCTGAAGTAGCTTTCAATGTAACACTCAATAAATACCAACGCCCTAGTGATGGCTTAATTTACTATAGCAATCAAAATAACCCTACCGTCGATGTTAATTTGGTTGGCAGGGTTGGGGCCATTATTGGACTGAATAATATTCCAGTTGATCATAGCCCGCTTAATCCCATTCCTGCGGCAGCGCCAAGCCCTATTAATCCATCCAATGGTACAAATCCTAATATCAATCCCACTGGATTAGTCGCTTCACAAGATATTTACACGGCCTATAATCTTTCCAATATTCCTTCAGATGGAACGGGACAGACGGTGGCTATTATTGATGCCTATTCAGGATTTAACACCAATGATTTATACACCTATGAAGCTACGCATAATCTACCTCATTTGACGGTAGGGTCACAGTTTCAATTTGAATATGAAAATGGCTCTGTACCTAGCGTCGATTCAGGCTGGGATGAGGAAGAGACCTTGGATGTTGAAACTGTCAGGGCCTTTGCCCCTGGCAGCAACATAGTCCTTTATGAGGCCAACTCTTCATCTAATGTTGATTTGTTAAGCATGATTGAGAAAGCAGCCACAGATGATACGGCTAAAGTAATCAGTAATTCGTGGGGGGAAACTGAATTTTCATTTGAAGGATATTACGATTCTCTTCTTAATCTAGACCAATTTGCCGCCCAAGGTCAAACCATATTTTTCTCTTCTGGCGATAGTGGAACTGTCGAATGGCCTTCTTCTTCACCCTATGTCACATCTGTGGGTGTCACTAATTTAACTACAAATAGCAATGGAACCTGGAAAAGCGAATCGGCATGGGATTCCGGATGGGCCTCTGGCGGTGGCGCAAGCGTTTATGAAGCTATTCCTTCCTGGCAACTAACCATGGCCAAGCAAGCAGCGCAAGGGACCAATGTTTCAGAGACCGATCGTAATACGCCTGATATTGCCCTTGCCTATGGAGGGTCCGCATCAGCAAAAATTTACTTTACTAATCCTAGCAATAAAACAGGAAGTTGGGCTTCTGTCGGTGGGACCAGCGCCGCCTGCCCCATGATGGCTTCCATTATTAGCCGGGTCAATGAAGGCAGGATCAATGCCCAATTGCCTCCAGTTGGCACAAGTTTAAACACAATGCTTTATCAACTTGCCCAATCCAGTAATTACAGTACTGATTTTCATGATATAACAACGGGAAAAATCAATTCAACTTACTCTGCCGGTGTAGGGTATGATGCAGCTACAGGCCTTGGTTCTATGAACGGCCTAAATCTCTACAATGATCTTGTGCCTTCAGTCTATACCATCACTATCACTGATCCTAACGGTTCAGTTGCTGAAACAGTCAACGGAACATCTAACAGCGGTCCATACTCCGCCGGCACGGTTGTTACCTTAACAGCCACTCCCGCTAACGGATATCAATTTAGTTCATGGTCTGGGGCTGCAAGCGGTACTTCTAATACCACCACGGTGACAGTCAATAGCAATTTAAGCGTCACTGCCAATTTCACTCAAATTCCATCTACCTATACATTAACCGTATCTGCAGGCAGCAACGGCAGCATCTCTCCGTCGGGGACTGTAAAGGTTAACTCTGGCACGAGCCAAACCTTCATCGTCACCCCTAATGCAGGTTATACAGCATCCTTAACTGTCGATGGCAGCGCTGTCACTCTATCTAATAATTCCTACACCTTAAATAATATCACTGCTAATCATACTGTTGCCGCGAGCTTTGCTTTGCAAACCGAAACCATCACTGCTTCTGCCGGCAGCGGCGGTTCTATCAGCCCCTCTGGTTCTGTGAGCGTTCCTTATGGAGGCAATCAAACATTTACCGTCACGGCCCTTGCAGGGTATACTCCGACCTTGACGGTGGACGGCTCTGTGGTCACATTGACTAATAATTCCTTTACCTTAAGCAATGTATTAACCAATCATACCGTTACTGCTAGTTTTGCATTGCAAAATGAAACCATCACCGCCAGCGCTGGAACAGGCGGCTCGATCAGCCCATCTGGAGCGGTGAGTGTCCCTTATGGAACAAATCAGACCTTTACTGTTACTGCTAATTCAGGCTATACACCCTCGTTAACCGTCGATGGCAATGCTGTAACTTTGACGAACAATACCTATACTTTGACCAATGTAATTGCAGCCCATACCGTTGCTGCCAGCTTTACATTGATCCCAAATACCTATACTTTGACTGTTACCGTTTCTAACGGAACGGCAACAATTAATCCTAACCGAACAGCTTATACTGCAGGATCCGTGGTGACTGTCACTGCAGATTGTAACAGCGGATATACTTTTAACGCATGGACCGGGGACTTCCCAGGAAAAACTAACCCTGCACAGATCACCATGACCAAAAATACGAATCTCAATACAATTTGTAATGTCCACCAAGCTCCCTATCTTGGGCTTGGAGATAATCCTGATTTCGCCCCAGCCAGTTTTCCTGCGACATTGACAATTGTCACACCCACCGTCACCGACGATGGTAATGTCAATCCTTCCAACGTAACAGTGACCTTTGCCCAAGCTTCAGGACCAGGGGCCTTGACCCTTCCTGCTAGTCAAACACTTGCCATCATCCCTAATACAGCAATGCCGCTGCTTGGCAACACAATCATTGCTCCGGCTCCTGGCGTTTATACGATCACTGTAACTGCCAAGGATGAGCAACTGTATGGTAGCAAACAGGAGCAATTGACTGTGCTTGGCGGCACCGTATCAGTGAAAACCAATGGCAGCGGTACTGTCAGCTTAAATCCTCCTGGCGGTAATTATGCGACAGGGACTGTAGTGACATTAACAGCTACTGCCAATCCTGGATCTAGTCTTACCGGATGGAGCAATGCTTTGCCCTCATCAAGCAATCCATCAGTTGCCACCGTGACGGTTAATGGATCGACGACCATTGTCACCGCGAATTTCGCACCATTATCAGTCAATGCTGGTCCTAGTCAGACATTGACTGCAGAATTCCCAACCAATGTCAGCCTTCATGGAAGTGCAGTAGGTGCAACCTCCGTTGCTTGGAGTGTGGACCCCTCATCTTCAGGTCCTGCCTCTGCTGTAACATTTGCTAATCCTGCGAGCGCTGTGACCACCGCTCAAATTTCGCAAGCAGGGACCTATTTATTGGATTTGACCGCTTACAACGGTTCAAATTCAGTTGTCAGCCAAGTGACAATTACTGTTAATGCTGGATTCACCTTAAACGTAACTCCTACTGGGACTGTTACCAAAAGCCCTAACATGGCGGTTTACCCTGCTGGGACTTCGGTTACTTTAACGGCCACTGCTCCCAATGCTAGTTCACAATTCCTCTCATGGAGCGGGGATTCTGTTTCAACATCCAATCCTCTGATCGTGACCGTGAACAATAACATGAATATCAATGCTGTATTTAATGAAGCTCCAGTGGTCTCTGTCGGTGGTAGCCAAACTCTTGATATGCCTTCCAACGGTAATCCTGTCACAGTTACCTTGTCAGGTAACGTCAAGAATTTGAATACTACTCCAAGCACCGTTAATACTTCATGGACCGAAGTCTCTGGAACTCAAGCCGTGATCAATAATCCTAATCAAACATTAAATGTCGGTGCTAATGCCAATGCATCAGTCCCAACCACAGCAAGCCTGCCAAGTGCTGGCACCTATGTATTCAAACTTTCTGCTTCTAGTGGGGCAATGACCAGCAGTGCAACTGTAACAGTCACTGTTAATCCAACAGGCACCTATACTCTTACTGTTAATATCAATAAGCCAGCTGCTGGAGACGTGAACGTTTATCCTCAACCACCTTATACGGCCGGCACCGAGGTCACTGTAACAGCCGTTCCTAATGCCGGTTATGGATTTTTTTCCTGGAGCGGCGGCGCCAGTGGTAGTGATCCAAGCATCACCGTCACTATTACTAAAAACACCATCTTGAATGCAAACTTCAATACTGATGATACTGCTCCAACGGCCTATGCAGGACCATCTCAAACCATTCCCTGGCCTTCTTCTGGCAACGCCACTGTGACACTCAACAGCATTATCGGCGGCAGTGGGATTATGCCCAATGCCCTGACAGCCACATGGAAGGAAATTTCCGGGCGCCCTGTGATATTTAATCCTGCCACCACATCAACGGCCAACACAAACAATGAACCGATTAGCACCACGGTCAGCTTTCCAGCGGCAGGGACCTATGTCTTAGCATTAACTGCTTCCGACGGCCTATTAAGCTCACCGCCGAGTGATGTCACCATCACCGTCACTCCTCCACAAACTTTTGATTTGAATGTTACAGATAATGGTTGTTCTGTGTCTTTAAGCCCAGCCCCTCCTGCCGCGGGATATACCGCAGGCACTGTTGTGAAAATGACTGCCAGACCCAATGAAGGCACTGTGTTTGCCTCTTGGGGTGGGGATGCTGCTGGCTCAACCGATATTAATCCGACCAACTTTACCATCAATGCTACCAGCAATAATGTGATTGCTAATTGTGAGCAACCTACTCCGGCCGTCGTATTACCTGGAGTTTATGATAATTCTGAGTCTGTTAACACTCCTGTGCCTCTCAATGGTCAGGTCATTACAGCATTGTCTAGCAGCTCTGTGAATATTAAATGGTCAGCTACCGGTCCTGGAAAAATCACTATTAGTGGCGGTAGCACTACTGCCGCAACCCAGGCCAAGACGCCTTATGCAACAACTCCTACAATGACATTCTCAAAGGCAGGGACCTATGTGGTGGATTGTACGGTCACTTATGAAGGGCTAATAACAAGCAGGACGGCGACGGTAACAGTGGTCGCGCCGAGTTAATCAAAGAAGATTAATCTCTCCAAAAATAGAGGGCGGCGCAAAGGCCTAAGCCAATGGCAATAGAAAAATAAGCATTTGAGACAAAATAAGGGTAGACCATCAGCACAATACCAATCCCCATCGCACGCCACTTTTGTTCTTTCTTCCCATGCCAAAATGCATACCAGCCGACAATCCCAAAAACAAATCCAAATAAAAGGCTCCACCAATTAAATCCACCACTCCCTCCAATCAGGCCGGAGACACCATAAGCACTCGCAAGACGATTGATTGTTTGGTCATCAGGCATGTCATTACTCCAGTATGATCACAGGGTTTTGTTTATTTTCAAGCCAGCTTAAAATCCTACGCAGATACCGCGGATTTAATGCCACACAGCCAGCTGTCGGACTGTGGTAACTACGCCAGACGTGCATAAAAATCGCTGAACCTGCTCCAGGGATAATGGGATTGATATTATAATTAATCACAACCCCGTATTGATAAAGACCATCAAGCCGCTTCATATGTTCAAAAGAATTGGCCAAAGGTTTTCCAGAGACCCATTGATTATATTGCAGAGAATGCACATCATCCACCCAAAAATCATGATCTGTAGCTTGACGGTAGCTTAAGCCAGTATCGATCGAAGAAGCATAGCCAAACGCTGGACCTAAAGCATAGGTCCCGCTCGGTGTCTTGCCATCTCCTTCTTTTTTCTCTCCTAATGGGGCCAAACCATTTCTTCCAATCACAACACTTACATATAAAAGGCGATGCCAATTCTTTCCTTCTTTTTGCCAGGTGCTTAATTTGGCTTGAATAGAATTCTTCTGGATCGGATGGACAATGATGGCCTGACTAATAGTCCTATCAAGACTGTTAAGTTCCTTTGGCAAAATCGTAGAACAACCTGAAAAAATCAAAACAAAAAAACAAAATATCATCCTAGGAAAATTAATCATAATGATAAACCTTGTCAACCCCGGGGGTTGACAAGGTTATGGGTCATCCAATTCTTACCATATAAAATGCGTGCGGTGATCATGCAGCAAATATTATCCCCCGTTGCGTTGACCATCGTTGCTGGAGGGTCAACCAAGGTGCCTACCATGGAAATAATAGGCAAGGCCTGGATGGGAAAGCCGTACATGGTCACAATCATCAGTTCCCCTAAAAATCCCCCACCGGGAATACCACTCATCACCGTGCCGCTTAACAAGGCAATACCGATGGCAATGCTCAGGGTATGCCATCCGGTAAAGGGCGTATGAAATAACCCAAACAAAAGAGCGATTTTCAAAATGGCTGAAAGGCATGAACCTTCCAAATGAAGGGTGGCTCCCCCAATGGGGATTATGACCTCACGCAACTCTTGCGGCACACCAATGCGTTTGGCGGCGTCCATATTCGCAGGAATAGAGGCAATGCTGCTCCCCGTTCCCCAGGAGATCAAGGCCACGGGCATAATATTTTTCCAGAAAATCTTAATCCCATGAAGCCCTCCGGCAACATAGGCATACACAGTAAAGGCTAGGAAAAAATAGAGGAAGGCAATCGGATAATACAATTCCACGGCACGGACATAGGTACCCAGCAACTGTGGACCAAAAACACCAACGAGATACGCAAAATAAGCCCCTAAACCAATGGGCGCATAAAGCATGATCAGAGCAATCATTTTCTCCATCACCTGATTTCCGGCCGTGAGAAAATCAACAAAGGCGCGGGCCTTTGGGCCTGCTGCTGACGCGGTCACTCCCAACAGCAAAGAAAAAATGATCAATGGAAGCATGTTCTTCTTGGAGAATAGGTCTGCAAAATCACTGACTGTGAAAGCCTTAACCAGCGTATCCCCGAGGCTCAGCTGTTGATTATCTGCCGGGGCTGATAAATGAAGAGTAACCCCTTCTGCTGGAGGACAAAGCTGGACCGAGGCTATCATCACCCCACAGGCAATCACGCCGGTGATAATAAAAACAATCATCATCCATATTAAAATAGAGCTCAAGCGCTTTAAATCCGTCATGGCCGCAATAGTCGACGATAACGAAAAGAATACGAGTGGAACGACGAGGGTAAAAAGCAGATTAAGAAAAATATCGCCAAATGGTTTGAAGACAACGGATTTTTCTTTGAATATCAGGCCTAAGATGCAGCCGATGGAAATGGAAACAAGGAGGGTTAAAGATTTTTTCATTAAAGCCAGCCGCAGTGGGCCAAGGCACAGATGCTTTTAGCATCCATAAGTTTACCTGTCTTAAAGAGCTTTTGCACCTGCTGTTTGGTCATGGGAATTGAATTGATCACCTCATATTCCTCCGGCTGGGCCTGTGTCATGGTCAGACCCTCGGCTTTAAAAATATGGATGATTTCAGTTGAATATCCAGGCACTGGATAAATCTTCCCTAGTCTAGTTATTTTACGAGGCTTAAGGCCGGTCTCTTCCAACAGCTCCCGGCGCGCGCAGAATGAAAATGATTCATGGGGATCAAGCGTTCCTGCAGGCAATTCGTAGATGTATTGCTTCAATGCTGGTCTAAACTGACGGATCATTACAATGGTATTTTTGTTCAAGAATGGAATAATCAGCACCGCACCTGGATGATGGATGCAAGTAATCCGGACCGTAAGTCCGTTGGGTAACTTCACTGGCTGGTTCTGACGAATATCGAGTTTACGACGGGCCATAATTATTATTACGCCATTGGTATGGTTTGGACCATGCTGGGACGTTTGGAAATCTCCTCAAACCATTTTAACAAAGCGCCCTGTACTTTTAAAGAAGGCACGCGAAAATGTATGTAGCCAATCGCCGAAGCCACTGCCACTGGTGCTAAATTAAATTCCTTCAGCTTCGGCAGACTTGTTTCAATATAAGTATAAGCTGATAAGATATTCTTTTCCAAATTGATTGTAAAATCTTTATGAAAATCTTGTGGGTGACGCACCTTTTCCATATAAAGATTAATGGCTGTGGTCATCAAATCATCCGAAAAAGCTTCCCACTTGAGCACTTCAAGACGACTATTAGGATCACGCGGAATCATCAGCACTTTATCATTAAGGTTATCTAAATACTGGCAGATCACAACACTGTCAAAAACTGTTGTACCATTATCTAAAACAAGTGTTGGTACCTTACCTAATGGGTTAGCCTCAAGTAAGCGTTGAGACTTTTTCTGAAGGTCTTCATCAATTAATTCCAAATTGATGTTCTTTTCTATTGCCACCACCCTGGCCTTACGGGCATAGGGTGAACGTTTCGTATAAAGTAGTTTCATGATCTATCTCCTTTTGACCTCCACAACCCCGGAGATTGTAGAGGTTTTTTGAAGCTCCACCACCACCCATGAGGCATTATCCAACGGAAAATTCCCAAGTGAAGTCCTGGCACTGGTCAGAATTCTCTGCGGGTCACCTAATAATCTTAAAGGAACCTTGATCGTAATTTCATTAGCTGTTCGGGCGACCGCAACCACCTGTTGATCTAAGCGCTTGGTCTGATCATAAACAATATAGCTTAAAACACCCAGGCGCACATTGATTTTTGGCATGAGTTTAAAAGGCACCTGACTACTATAACCGAAGAAATAAATGGAAGCCTCCACATCCTGGGCCAATGGTTTGGATAATCCGATGGTGACAATCAGATTATCATCCTGCCAGCGCAAGGACTTCCAGTCGACTCCAATAAATGCCGAACGCTCTTGTTCATTTAACTCTTCGGGTAATTCCATCGTGGACATCAATCTTTTCTGGCCTGAAATAATAGAAATACTTTCATTCAAATGCAGTTTAAGCGGCGGAATATTTCCAAAAATTTCATTAAATTTCACAAAAGACAATAAATACCTGGGTGAGGAAAAAAATTGGGTCTTGTGGGCCTCCAAAGCTTTTTCCTTGGTTATCATTTGGGTCGGATTCAAATGAAACTGACTCCATATTTCATCCGTAGCCAAGGCTTGTGGAGGTTTAATATCGACTTCCGGATGAAAACCTTTGGGCTTAGGCCATGTCAAATAATGAATAAGATATGGATAGAGCTCAACTTTATCAGACATCCCTTCATCCCAAAGGGCCACACGCAAATAAAGGTATAAGGCCATATGGTCACCGTTATGGTCAGCCGGATGCGAAACAAAAATTTTAGTGGGCTTAAAATCTCTAAGCACTGACCTTAAGTCCTGCAGAACTTCTTCACCTTTATAAGGAGCACCATAACGATAAGCATCCTTGTATGGTACTGCGATCACACGTGTCATGATGCTGCGGTATGCCGGACGTTCATTCCAATGGTAATACCACATGTTTAGGGTGCCAAAATCTGGATAGCCAAAAAATATTAAATTCTCCGGCCCAACCCCCAATATTTTAGAAGCATTCACAGCCTCGTCATGCCTGATCAAGCCCATATTTTCAACAGCAGCTGGAAAAATCACCGGGTGTTTGCGGTATAGCATAAACGACCACTGATTACTGTCCCCATACGTCAGAAACGCAACCTTAACAGGTATCTTCATGGCCACAGCCTCTTGAATAATACCCCCTGCACCAAGCACTTCATCATCAGGATGCGGCGCTAAGACCAGGATACGGTCAGTAGACTTAAGTACTACTGGAGCAATGGAATCTCCGGCATAAGCAGCACTCACAGCACCAATAAGGAGACTAGAGAGCAGCGCTAACAAGAGTGTTTGGTGTTTGAATTGTTTTACCATAAATAAATGAGTAATAGTGTTCTTCCTTGCCATTACGGATAATGACCATTGAATTGCGTTCACGGACCACAAATCCTTGTGATTCAAAAAAACTGACTGCTTTTTCATTGCCCCCATGGACAGATGCAGTTAACTCATCAATGCCCCTTCCTTGCGAATATTCAATCAAGGCAGAAACCAATTGCTTGGCCGCACCCTTGCCGCGTGAGTCAGCTGCAATGCCGATATGTATATGGCCCTGATGGCTATGAAAAGACTTTTTACGCCAGCTAAAAAGCCTGCGCCAATTCTTGAGCGCCCCTTTGAACATTTCCTGGACCTGAGGCTTGAAAAAAAGGCCGCGTTTTATTGCTTTGGCCAGCAGTTGGGGCATTAAAATCCACAACAATACCAGACCATAACGGCGATTGTCAAGAGAGCAGTTAATATAACCAACCACGCGCCCTTGATTAACCGCGACAAAGCTTGACTGAGGCTCATAATCGGTATAATACTGAGTCAGCAAGTCAGCGGCTATCTCTCGGTCAGGGAAGAAACTTTCAATAGGGCCGCCGCGGTCTGCCACATCGCAGCAGATCTGGCGCAATGCCTCTCGGTCTTCCTTTTGATAGGGTCTAATGGAAATATCATGCATAAAATATTGTAGAGAATATAGATGCTTAAGCTCCTAGAGTCAAGAATTATTGCGGTTGTTATCTTCATGGCCATAAGCGCCAATGCCTGGGGCCAAACTAACCTAATTGATCATATCAAGGAGACTGAAAAATCCATTGTCACTGTGCGGACCGAGTTGACCCGAGTGATGCCAACCACACCACCCCGTGTTGCAACCTTTTACCGTACTGGTGCAGGCATTGTGCTTTCCCGTACCGGAATTATAGTCACAAATACCCATATTATCATTGACGCGCCTTTTGTCTTTATCATTTTACGTGACGGTACCAAACTGCCAGCCCGCGTGCTTTATGCCTCTGGTGAATATGATTTCAGTTTTCTTAAAATTGACCCACCTTATCCCTTGCAACCTGTGCACTGGGCTGACTCTTCGCTAGCCAACATTGGGGACCCCGTCATTGCGATCGGGAATTCAGATTATGACAATCAATCCATTTTAGAAGGTCATATTAAAAATATCCTGCAAAGCCGTTCAATGATGACCAATGATTTTTTGGAATTGGACCTTGATCTATATAAGGGTGATAGCGGTGGGCCTATCCTGGATGAAGAAGGTCGGCTTTTAGGCATGGTGATGGCCAAGCGCGAATCCGAACCCAACTCCAGCATTGCCATTGCTTCCAACAAAATCAGGCTGCAATATTTGCAATATCTCAAAAATCTGCCATAATCCTCTGAATATTCAATGGACTGTAAGAGATAAGATTTATTGCTTCTCGCTCCTGTGCCCGATTTTTTAACGGCGACGGTCCTCGCTCACAAGGCGCCTCGGAAACTCGGTTGATCATTGGGAAACCCCATTGGAAACCAAGAAATAGGGGATATACATCCTCGGCGTTGCTCGCCCTACGGCTCGCAATACCCTTGTTCGCTCGGCGTGCGTCGCCTAAAATCGGACAGTCGCTACGAAGCAACAAACCTTATCTCTTACGTAGCCATCAATCTTGAATCTTATTTGACCAGATTCAAATCACGATCAGTGAAAAGGTTTGGAACTATAGATGACACAAAAAAAAGCTAAATTTTGGCCGTGGTTGGTGGCGGGGCTTATCCTTATCATTTTAAGCACCTACATCCGCCTCTATCCCCTACGCTCCCACATGTGGGACGATGCCCGTGACCAGGCCACCATGATGGTCATCTACAAAATCAAGCAGACCTTTTTACAGCAGATCTTGACCCAAGCACCAACCATGCCGCCACCCTTGGCCAATCAACTGGCTGAAGAAAAGCTCAATGCCACCATCCACACTGACAATCACGAATTTTTGGCTGCCATTGACCGGGTCACAGACGGCCTGATGAATCAGCCAGGAGCGCCTCCTCAAAAAATTTATCTCCTGGAATCTGACCCTTTTGACTTTTATAACCTAACGGAGAATATCGTTAACACCGGACGCATTGCCGAAATCATCAAGGGAAGTAAATACTTTAATCCGCTCATGGTAGCACCCTTTGGCTATTGGCAGCCTTTTACCCTGCATCCTTATTGGGGCTTTGTTATCTACAAATTCTTACAGCTTTTTAATCCCCAAATTCCCCTGATGACGGCCGTGGCCTTCACTCCTTTGTTCACCTATGGCTTTATTATCGTCGCATTCTTGTGGGTCTGCCGCGTGCTTAACTATTCGCTAGTTTCTGCTTTTGTCGGCTGTTTGTTTTTAATCATGGCCCCTATTAATTTAAAACGTGGTTCTCTTGGATGGTATCGCACTGACCCGTATAATATCCTTTTTCCGCTCTTGCTCTTAGGATGCCTTTTTCTAGCCCTACGGCCATCATCAAAGAAAGAAGGATACCTCTGGGCCGTTATCTTTGGTGTGATTGCCTCTGTTTATGCCCTATTCTGGCAAGGCTGGGGTTTTTCATTTCTTTTAGGAGTGGCATCTGCCATCGCTGTTGCGATCTTTAATGCTGTCATCAAAAAAGATTTACCTCATGCCAAACAAAATTCGCTTTTCATTGGGATTATTACAGCCACCAGCCTTTTGATGGTGAGCATGTTTTTCTCCTTCCAGGATTTCTTTATCCTTTTTAAAGAAGGCTTTGGAGAACTGCTTAAATTCACCCACCGCGGGCTTGATCTTTGGCCCAATTTATTCATGGCCGTCGGAGAAATTGAACACACAAGTCTTGTCGATATTGTCAAATCTGCCGGAGGTGCTATTTTTGTGCTCTTGGCATTTGGGGGTTGGTGTTACAATTTGCGGCTATCAATCAAAAATTTCCGCCAAAACAAGACCATCGATACCATCATCCTTAGCATCTTCCTGATTGTGACAATCGTTTTAAGTGTCAACGGCGAACGCTTTGTTCTTTTTACCACCATCCCTTTAAGCCTCTTGGCAGCGGCTGCTTGTAACCGCTTTGTGGGCCTTAAAACTGTTGGGCTTCCCTTAGCAGGAATTCTAGTTGCCCTCTGCCTCTTTAACGCCCAGCGGGACATTCGTACCATCCTCACCCCTATTTATAATTCAACCTGGGATGAGGCCATGACTAAAATTAAAACCGATACGCCATCTGACAGCATTATCAATACCTGGTGGGCGCCAGGGCATTTTATCAAAGGCATGGCCCATCGCCGAGTGCCCTTTGACGGGGCCTCCCTTGATCAAGGGTCCATCGGCTACTGGATGGCCAATATGTTCCTTGCCCAGGATGAGGCCCAGGCGCGTGGTATTTTGCGTATGATCAACAGCAGCGGGAACAAAGCTGCAGAATATTTGGTCCAATGCGGACTTAAACTTTCAGATGCCACCAATTTGCTTTTAGCTATTGCTCCCCAAACGAGAGAACAGGCTGCTCTTACGCTCAAAGGCATTATCACTGATGATCAGATCAATACGCTTTTATCCCTCACGCATGGGAGTAATCCGCATAGCTATGTGCTGGTGTACACGGAATTGATGGATGCTAATTTGATGCTGGCCTTTTACGGCCACTGGAACATCAAGAAAATGGAAGAAATCAATGCAAATCCGGCACTGCTTAAGGCCATACCCGCTCGAGGCTCTCATGACTTCGTTGATTTTCTTTGGGGCACCATGGGAGGACCACCCAAATGCAGCGATCCTCTACCGATGATGGGAACAAATAATGGGCAACTCGTATTTCGTGAGAATTTGACCATTGATATTAACACCATGGATGCCAAGATCCAGTCATCACAATACGGCGAGGGCGCGCCCTACAGCGTCTTTTATCTCAAGGACGGCGCCATCCAAGAACATGTCAATCCTGATGGAGATTTAAAATATTCGGTGGTGCTTTATCAAGAGGATGGCCAATATGCGGTACGCCTCATGGACCATGATTTGGCCAATTCCATGCTCATCAAACTCTATTACTTCGATGGAGCTGGCCTTAAATATTTCAAACCTCTGGTGCTAAGCCATGACTTAACTGGCCGCACCCGCATCAAAGTTTTTAAAGTGATTTATTAATAATCTGAAAGTTTGCCGCGAAGGTGTACTTGAGTGCCGGTAGGCGCATCAACAGTGGCAGGCAAAGGCCCTAGGCCCGGATGCTGTGAGGACTGATTGACATCTTGAGCTCCTGCGTCTGTGTTAACGTAGGCATTCTCCCGCATCGACTGTTCAAGCTGCACGGCTAATTTTTCCTGGCCTAACAGACGCAATTGTGTGATCATCTCCAGAGCTTTTGTCCGCTGATTAGAGGCAAAATAAGCAGAACCAAGGCCATAGTAAATCTTAGGGTCTTGGCTTACCTTTAAAACCTCTTTAAAATATTTGATTGCCAGCTCTGGCTTGGAAAGCACTAAGAGATTAATCCACGCCAAACAGATTTGAGCACTGGCCAAATTAGGGTCATTCTGAAGGGCCCTCTCAAAATATTTCTGGGCCTGGTCCATATCCTGCCGACCATAATAAATCCTTCCGAGATTATCAAAGGCCTGGGTCATATGAGGATCATAACCGACTGCCATTTTCAAATATTCAATGGTCTTATCTTCATCCCCACCTTCTGCCTGGTTAACCAAGGCCATGCCATTATAAGCCGGTGCAAAATTAGGCACTGCTTTAATAATCTGCTGATACAAATTCATGGCTTGGTCATATTGATGGTTATTAAAAGCAGCAATGGCCTCTTCATAGTCTTCTTTGAGTAATTCCATCTGTGCATGAACCGGCGGGATTAAAGCAAAAAAAAAGAATATAAGGAAAAGAATTTGATTGGTCACACTGTTGTTATGCCGAAGCAGGGGCGGCGGCTTGTGTCGCATTGGCATCTGGGGCCTTGGGAGGCATAGGCTTGTCAGGCACCACGATTTTTTCAATGGTCATGGTGGCTTTGATTTCATCAGTATCAGTCCTCTTGCCGTTGAAGCTGAATTTATCTACTTTCATCAAATCGGTTGCGGAATTAATGGTATGCATAAAGCTAACCAGATCAGACAAAGTACCTGAACAATCCAAATCAGCCTGATACTTCCAATATTGAACATCTTGTTCACCTGGCATAGGATTGATCTTGATGATGTTGATATTAGACACGCTGGCCAAATTCTGGATTTTATTTAAGAAGGCTGCAATCATCTCATTGTCTGAAAGCATATTCTTGGTAATGTACGGATCAACTTCTTCGGATTCCTGATTAACACGGTCCTTATAATTTAGAAACCGCAGATCTTGCTTGATGGTAGCTTCTTCCTTGGAGATATCCTCTTGGATGGAAGATAAATGGGACATGGTGGGTGCAATAAAAAGACGGTCAAGCAAGGCTGCCACTACAAACACCAACGCAATAATCAATAATTTTCGCTGATTATCATTTAAACTAGCAATAAATTTATTAATGTCGTTCACGCCTGCTCCTTTACTATTGGCGCAGAAGGATCAAAGACTTTAAACTCAATTTCAAAGGAAGCTACATCCTTGCCATTGTCTTTTTTGGTCGTGGCTGACTTCAATTTTGCCGCCTTAAACATGGAGGAATCATCTAACAGCTTCACATAGGAATAAACCAAGGCCATGGAATCAGAAACCCCGTCAATGGTGACCGTGCCATCATCGTCCACCTCAATATTGCTTAAATAGGTGGTGATCGGTGTCACCTGGTAAAGCTCATGGATGATGTCCAGTGACATCATGCGCCCTTTGATATACTCACGCACAAGCTTGGTCTTGTTCATTTTTTGTTCCAAGACCTTTACTTCCTCTTTTTGAGGAGCGTACTGTTCACGCAAATTTTTATTGAGATAGGTATCAAGGAAATAAATCCTTCCTAAGGCCATGACAATGACAAGCACCATGATCACCACAGCACAAACACCGGTTTTGATAGCTTCCTTGCTCTGGCGCTCAACGGTCTTTTTCAAAATCATCTCTTCGGGCATCAAATTGATTTCAGATTTTGAAACCGCTGTTGCCGGTGCAATCACATCAAGGAATGAATCATCACCAAAGGAGCTATCTAATTTTTTACGTACATCACCCGAACCTTTGATAAAGCCAGAAAATTCTCTGACCTGAAAATCAACACCCAAACCTTCTTTAAGAACCGGCAGGATAGTATTAAGGGCTGGACGAGCTGTTGTGACAAAATATGATGTTGGTGCTGCACTGCCTTCTTCCTGGGCAAAAGCATCCATGGATTTTTTAAGCTCTTCCTGCAATTTGACTGCAGCATCGCCACCTTCCACGAGCGCTTTGATCCCAATGGGAATATGGCGTACAAAACTCAAATTTCCTTTGGAAATAACCATATAGGAAGTCGAGTTCAAAGCAAAATCAATAACCCCGCCATCTTTTTTGTTAAGGGCCTTGGCGTAAAAACGGGCTTGGGACTCTGGCACAAATAAAATCTTATCGACATTTAAACCAGCTTGTTCCAAAAGCGTGATGCGTTCCTTAACAATATTGCGATGGACAATGGCCAACAACAAACGTGTATTGTTAATGGCATTGAGACCTAAATTAATATAACTGATCAGTACTTCTTCCCGTGAATACGGTGTGTGACGGCTGGCTTGCAAATTAATAATCGATTTAATTTCTTCGGGATCAGAAGAAGGCACTTCAATGGTTTTAGCTGTGGCTGCACTGGCAGGGATCAGGCAAAGCACCGGGGCTTGACGGTTAAAAGGCATAAGCACTGATTTCAGCGCCTTGCCAGCCTCTTCAATAGAGGTATAAGCGACCCGTGCTATTTTTTCAACATTGCCCGAAGAGTCAGCCTGAGCGACCTTGATGATGCCATCATTAATGGATATAGATAGGTATTTCATGAAGTTAAAAATATTATAACTACTTTTTTTTGCATCACCATTAGAAAAAGAAATATTTTATCGTTCATTCCAATACACAATTTTATCATCGCGGGCCGAATAAATAGCATGCACTGATTGCGCTGTCGAACGGCTGGAAAGTTTGCCGGCCGCGGTAATGGAATAATAAAACGAATCCGTGGTCAAGAGCCCTCTCATGTTCAAGATATCAATCTGCCTGGCCTCAAGAAGATTAATTGGCACAACGTTGGCAATCACCGCGGTGATCTCGTAGGTCTTTGAAAAAATACGGTCATCCGCCGTACCATCGATACCATCTTTGCCCCGACGCACCATTAAAATTTTATCGGCCAACTCCTCAGTGATCCCCATCGCTTCCAGCACTTCCTCTGGGGCCGTATTAATATTGACCGCCCCATCACCGTAGATGGTCACATAATTGACAAGCTTGTCATAGATTTCCTTGGTCATTCCTTTGACCAGTAAGATCTCATCTAAGCATTCGTAGTCAGCACTTTTTTTAGGGTACGGGTGATCAAGGTTGGAGTAATAATCATCCCCATAAAAACCGGTAATTTCACTTGTCCCCTCCTGACGCCAGTCTAATAAAGAGAGCGCAAGTTTTGATGCATCCTCATCCTTCATCTTCAACACATTGGTCAATAAATTCGTTAAAGTAATATTGTCGGTTTTATTGAGATTGATTTTACTTTCTTCGTCGACCACTCCCCAATGCATTGATTTATCATCTTGGGAAACAGGGATATAGCCAATAGCTGCCCTATCATTTTTAAGCATGATATTGGTCAATTCACCCGTATTATTCAAAAGATGCATTTTGACATCAGGTGTGAATTCAAAATCAGACACCTCCATCTCCTGATGAATGTAGCCTGCAGCTTTTTTGACTGCCGAATGCAAGAGATTGTTCATGCGGCTACGCTCATCTAACCGTTGGACTAAAAAAATCTTTTGCCGGATACCGGCCGCCACACTGACGGCCAGAATAGTCAAAATCCCTACCACCCAAAGCGCAAAAATCAAAACCATCCCCCGACGGTTAGATAGCCTTCTCATACGCCACCTCCGACGGGAATAATCAAGAATCGACGCATGTGACGGATTTGGTCGTCGACCATAAATTCCACATCAATCATGACCCCTAAGGGCAGGCCCTCATCGGTTTCGGTTTTGATATCAACCCCGCGGTCAGCCTTAAAATAATACCTGAGCGTGATGCCTTCAATGAGATCAGCCGCGTCAATAGGGTCCGACCATTGATCTTTTAAGGCCTGGCCATAGGTGGCCTGATAACGAAGGATTCTTTTGTTTTCAGGATCATAGCTGTATTTGACAGCACCTAGCTGGGTTCCAAATTCTTCCGGGGCACGTGAACCATTAATATCGGTCGCTCCCCAGACAATGGCTGGAAAAGACAGATCTTCAGTGCTGCCTTTAAATGGGATTCCTGTAATGACAGCTGTTTGGCGTAAATCCTCGCCGATCTTCTCTAAAAAAATGGCCACATTGCCTTCGACTAAAACATGCTGACCCCTTGACCAAAGTTTAAAACCATTGGCAAAGGCGTTAAATACTGCCAGGCTGATGAGGGCAAACATCGCCGAGACCAGCAAAATTTCCGTTAATGTAAATCCGCGTGAATTTTTTTTCATAAATGAATTTCTTAATGAATCTGGTCAAATCTATGCTACGTAAGAGATAAGATTTATTGCTTCGTAGCGACTGTCCGATTTTAGGCGACGCAGCCGAGCGAACAAGGGTATTGCGAGCCGTAGGGCGAGCAACGCCGAGGATGTATATCCCCTATTTCTTGGTTTCCAATGGGGTTTCCCAATGATCAACCGAGTTTCCGAGGCGCCTTGTGAGCGAGGACCGTCGCCGTTAAAAAATCGGGCACAGGAGCGAGAAGCAATAAATTTATCTCTTACTTATGCAAAAGAATCCGTTTCTGGAACAATACAGGTTAACCATATTCACGCTACCGAATCATATACGCGCTACGCTCCATGTGCATGGCACGCGGGCCGTCTTGCCAATTTAAATTCACATCCACCTGCCAGACACTCTTGACATCACTCAACGGCTGCATATTAATGTTGTAGTCAAAATGCACGGCCCTACGATTGACATCCATGGTCACATCCATCTGGCCAAAGTCCAGCTCCTTGGCCGGCCAATCCGCAAAAGATTCTGCAATGTCCCCCATCTTTTCATCAATGAGGCTGGAAGCATACAGGCGAGTAGTCAAATTATTTAAGTAATCTGCGCAAAGAAAAAAGGATTTGTAAATCAACACAATGCCGCAGCAAAGGACCACTAAGGCAACCATCACTTCGACGAAGGTGAAACCTGATTGGGGATTACTGCCAGTTGTTGATTTCGTCCTTGTCGGAATTAGCATCCTTTCCTTTCGAGGAGAGATCATAATCTGGACGATGGACTCCGGGAGAAACGTAGACGTATGGATGCCCCCATGGATCTAAAGGATCTCTTTCAATATAAGGGCCGTTCCAATTTTCAGGGAGGGGATTGGTGTTTGGTTTAACGCGCAATGCCTCAAGGCCTTGCTCAGTGGTTGGAAAAGAACCATTATCCAACTCATAGAGCTTTAAGGCTGTGGCTATATTGGCATCAATATCTGATTTAGCGACCTTGGCCTTGGCCTCTTCTCCACGGCCGGATAGGCGCGGGATAATCATGGCGGCTAAAGCGCCAATGATGATGACCACGAGCATAATTTCAACCAGGGTAAAACCTGCTTTTTTAATTTTCATATATTGTCCTTTATAAATACTGTTTCGCATAATCAACCCATTTGTCTTGCAGGGTTTGCATTGAATCAAGGGTGGGATAATACGTACTTTTAAGCGCATCTTCGAAACTTGCCCCATCCCTTAGGTTACGGCACAATTCTTTAAAGGAATCCATACCATAAGTTTTAATCAAAAAATCAACAATGTAAAGACTTTCTACATAAAAAATTGACACACCTAGGGCATCATTCCGGTGGGCCATCAGATCGTAATTGAGCAAGTCTGGCAAAGGAATAATTTTACCGCCGACAATCATCTTGGCCATAATATCCATATGATCCAGGGAATCATCCTTCTGTTCCAATTGGGCCACCCCCTCGTCAAAAAAACGCGGGATCGGTCTGTCAAAGCCGATAAAATCATGCAGGATCAAATGGGTGATCTCGTGAGGCAGAATGACTTCGACGAAATTAGGCTGGCCGCGGTAGCTCACGATGATCTTTGATTGAAATAATTCAGAATACATTAAGGCAAAGCCATCAGACCAAGGCGGCTGGCCTGTGGTCTGTACGTAGGACTGCTGATCAGGGAATAAAATGATCTTGACCCGATTGTCCCAAGTCCAAAAATTCTGATATCTGGAGTAACCAATATCATCGGCGATATCAATGTAATACTCCTCAGCATGATTAAGGACATCATGGGCCAGGTCTTCATCATCGCTGGAAGAGCACAACACCTCAAAATGGTCGCCATCAAATTTGAGCCAGCCAGGCGGCTCAAATGAGGAGTCAAAAGCCCATGCGTGATTAGATATACCAAAAAACAAAAAAATGAATAAAAGAATATATCTTCTAATTTGCGTCAAAAAGATGTTGGGATAATTTTTAAAGCCAAAATGCGTGCTTCTCCTCCTAGACTGTCCAGGAATCAGTAAGTAGGAATTAGCATTTTGGCGGAAAAAATTCATCCCAACATCTTTTTAGTGAGCCATGATATCCATGGAAAAGATAGGTAACAACATAGCAAAAACAATAAAACCTACCACCCCACCAACCGCCACAATCATCACAGGCTCAAGTACGGTGGTGATCATCTTCGTGGTCTCAGAAATATCAGCCTCATAGGTATCGGCAATGTCTTTCAAGGATTCCTGCAAGGACCCCGATTCTTCTCCGACGGTGATTAACTCAACCATCATCGATGGAATCAAAGCGGATCGGGACAGGCATTGCCCTAAATTCTCACCTGCTGTTAAATTCTCAACGCAGGCTGATAAATCTATTTTTAACTGAGGATTATGCATGGTAGGAATGGCCATTTCAATGGAACGGATAATGGTAAGCCCACTTTCCAATAACAAGGCCATGGTCCTGGTAAAACGGGCCAAATCCGCTTTTAAAACAAAATCCCGTATCCAGGGAAGATTAAGCAAAAAATGGCCTGTGATGATCGATCCTCGGGCAGTGGAACGCCAACGGTTAAAGATAAGCGCACACATGGCCCCACCAATCAGCGTTAACGTTCCATAAGATTTAAAAAAATGACTGATACCCATCACCACACGGGTCGGCCATGGCAAGGCTTGACCAGCATCCATGAAAATAACACTCATTTTGGGCATGACAAAGGTCAGGATAAATATAACCGTGGAAACACCTATCACCAGCATAAAGGTCGGGTACACCATGGCACCACGGACCTTGGCAGAAAACTCGTCTTGCTCTTTTAGAAAATCCGCCACACTGTTAAGCATCTGCCGCAGCTTACCCATCTCTTCCCCTGCCCGCACCATGGCAATAAACAACGGCACAAAAATCGCCGGATAATCCGTCAGGCAAGAGGAAAAAGAACGGCCGCTTTTAACCCCAATGGTAATTTCATTTAATACCTTGGCAAAATAGGCGTTATTATTTTGTTCGGAAAGCACTTCAAGGCCTTTAAGCAAGGTGATACCAGATTTGAGCAGATTAGCCAATTGCTTACTAAAAAAATATAACTCTTTGGTCTTAACCTTGATGACCCTGATATTACTGACCAAAACCCCTTCAGATGTACTCTCTTCAATGGAAACAGGAATAAGCCCTAATTGATTAATAAGCTCCAAGGCATCTTCCTGATTAGGGGCGCTGATTTGCCCCGTGATAGCATTAATCGCATCTTTTTTGGCTTTGTAGATATAAGAAGGCATATTATTTCACCACAATTTCCCGTATTTCTGAATAATTCATAGACCAATCGTCCTTGGCCGTGACATACAAAACCTCAGCAACCGTTGTAAGCCCTGCCGCGGCACATTGCCAGCCGTTTTGCCGTAAAGTAGCCATTCCATTTTTCATGGCCATATGCTTGATCCGTTCTGTATTTGGTTTTCCAATCAACATCGTGCGGATCGACTCATCCATCCGGAGAATTTCGTAAATCGCGGTACGGCCATAATAACCGGTTTTATTGCATGTCTCGCAGCCGCGGCCATGATACACCTTGATCTGATGCGGCGGAATTTTAAGCGAACGGGACATTTCAATCCTCACCGCTTCTGGGACTTTTAAATTTTCTTCCTTACAATTGGGACAAATCAAACGTATCAGGCGCTGGGCCACAAAAGCCTCGACGGAAGAAGCAACTAGGTACGGCTCAAGGCCCATATCAACCAAACGGGTAATGCCACTGGCCGCATCGTTGGTGTGCAAGGTGGAAAGCACCAAATGGCCGGTCAAGGCCGTACGGATGGCAATTTCCGCTGTTTCCACATCACGCACCTCCCCCACCATGATAATATCAGGGTCGTGGCGCAGGATATTACGCAACCCTTCTGCAAAACTAAAATTTAATTTAGGGCTGATCTGGATTTGAGTGACACCCTCCATCTCGTATTCAATAGGGTCTTCAATAGTGATAATTTTCTGATCATCCTTATTTAACTCATGCAAACATGCATACAAGGTCGTGGTCTTCCCACTGCCCGTTGGACCTGTCACAAAAACGACCCCATGAGAAGTCTGGATCAATTCCCGGAATATTTTGGCATTAAGCTCATTGAGCCCCAAATCTTCCAGACGCGTGCGCATGGATTTGGTTGGCAAAATACGGATCACCATGCTTTCCCCGCGAAGGGCTGGCATGGTGGAAATACGCAAATCCAAATCCTGGTCGTTGGTACGTACAACGGTACTGCCATCCTGAGGAAGCCTCTTTTCAGTGATGCTTAAATTCGACATGATTTTAATACGTGAAAGCATGGGCAGCATAAAGTGTCGCGCTTCCGGAGGCAAATTCGCGTCCATCAATATACCGTCAATGCGGTAACGCAATCGCATTTTATTACGGTATGGCTCAATATGGATATCCGTTGCCCGTTTTTGATAGGCCTCAAGAATAATCTGGTTGACCAGTTTGGCGACTGAAGGGTCTTCACTTTTCTTCTCAATGTCCTCAACCCAGGTGTCTTGCTGCCCGTCGGATTTTCGCTTGCTTGGGTCCTTGGTCAAAATACGGTCAATGGTATCTGAAGCAAAACCATAATATTTCTTTAATGCTTCATTGATATCACTGCGTAAAGCCAGGACCTCCTGAGGCTCGAGCCCCAAATGCACCCGAATATCATCTTCGATACGGACTTCTAACGGGGACGAGACCGCGAGTGTCAGGACATTGCCTTCAATCGACAACGGCATAAATTTATAAAAAGAAGCAAACTTGACCGGCACACGATCAATCACCGCTTGAGGGATTTCTTTTTCTTTCAAATTAATGATAGGCAAATTTAATTCTTTGGAAAGGGCCTCAACGATTTCACTCTCAGTCAAAATACCCTGGCGGATCAAATAACTGCTGATATTTTTATGTTCTTGACGGGCGGATTGGACATAGCCGTTGGCATCCTCAGGGCTTAAAAGCCCTGAGCGGACCAGAACATCGACGAGGATTTTATTGGCAACAGGTTTGTACATAAGATCAATACCATCGGTAATTTAGCTTATTATAACACTAAAAAATACAGGGAAAGATTTTATGCAAAAAATATTTACAGCAAGGAAGGTATTCTAGATCCTCGGGGACTTGCCAATCATGTAAAAATCCTGCGCTTCGATGTGGTCGTAATCACCGCGCAGGATCCTTTCACAACCGATAATGTTGTCTTCCAGGGGGACGTACTCGCCTTTTTTGCCGGTGAAAACTTCCGAAACCGTAAAAGGCTGGGTCATAAAATTATAAAGTTTTTCTGCCCGTTTATAGATCTTTTGATCGTCCTTGCTCAACTCCTCAAGACCGATGACCGCGACGATACGTTTGAGCGAATTATGTTTGTTAAAATGCTGAATGACCTGTTGGGAAACTTCATAGTGGCGGCGTCCCACCACGTTGGTGTCAAGGTTGGTACATGAGCTCTGCAGCGGATCAATGGCCGGATACATACCACGTTGGACCAGGTCACGCGAGAGCACCACAACCCCGTCGAGGGTCGCGAAAATAGAAACAACCGCAGGGTCTGTCATATCGTCGGCCGGAACATAAACCGCCTGCATGGCAGTAATGGAACCGCCCCCTTCTACGGAACGGATGCGTTCCTGGACAGTGTTGACCTCAGAGGCCAAGGTGGGCTGATAACCAGTTTCCGCAGGGACACGGCCTAAAAGTGTAGAGACTTCCTGACCTCCCTGGATAAAACGGTACAAATTATCCATGAATAAAAGCACGTCTTTATTCTTACCCAACAAATATTCTGCCATGGTAAGACCTGCATTAACGACTTCTGCACGCGCACCGGGCGGTTGGTCCATCTGACCAAAAGCCAACATGACCTTAGGCAATAGATGGCTTTCTTCCAATTCATAATATAACTCATTGCCTTCACGGATGCGCTCGCCAATCCCTGTAAACACGCAGGCACCGCCGTGGGCTTTGACGATATTATTAATAAGTTCCAAGATAACGACAGTCTTACCGCAACCGGCACCACCGAGAACTCCAGTCTTGCTTCCCTTGATCATCGGATATAGCAAATCGATATATTTAATGCCTGTTTCCAATAGTTCAGGGATCTCGCGGCCTTTTTTCTTTAAATCAAAACCAACCTGGATCGCTGGTTTTCTAATTGGCCATCTTTCTGGGCAATCATACGGACCAGACTCATCTAATGGACGGCCAGAGGCATCCATGACCCGCCCAAAACAACCATCGCCAATGGGAATGGCCGTTGGCTGCCGGGTATTCGTACAAGCTGCTCCTAATTGCAAGTTCAACGTTTCATTAAATGAAATGCAACGCACCAAGCCTGGGCCTAAATGTTCTGCGGTTTGCAAGGTGATCTTTTTACCGTCGAAAGTCTTGGTCAATATACAATCATAGACGGCCGGAGCTTCTTCGTCCTCAGGAAAACGCACATCAACAACCGGACCTTGGACTGCCGCAACACGGCCGGAATCTGGGATCACTCCCGGTGGTAATGGCGGCTCGACGATTGGCTTATCTGATTTTGCTGGTTTTTCGTGGTGTTCCATATATGTACCTCTATTTAGTGACCATCATTCTAGCAGAGAAAACTTCCCGTAAGCTTTTATCAATGTCCCCGCGCTTGGCTTTGCGGTATTTTAGTTTGACCACGTCACGCTCTTTGCGCATCTTACCTAAAGAATTATCCAGCTGCTGGGTCTGGGCTGCAGCTGCGGCCAAATTTGTATCAAAGAAGATTTCATAAATCTTAGAAGATAGCCACAAATCAGCCAAATAACCCGTCATATCAACAGCATCAGACTCTTCAATCACCTGGCGGAATTTCTCCACGGTCTGCGATTGTTTTGGCAGCAGGTCTTCACAAGGCAATAATTTCACCGCACGTGGCTTTGTGACGGTGTAGTCCTTGGGCCAGGGATACACCATGGTCACCTTACCAATCCTGCCTTCCATGACTTCTTTGACCAAATAGGTCTTGATATCCACGGCCACTTCATAAAGCCCGCGGTCTTCCACATCTTCCCAGCCTTTAAGTATTTTTTGGCCCAAACCTTCGAGCTTTGAAATCCCTTTTTTACCAACCACCACAAATTGTGCTTGCGGGCTCTTTTCCTTCTCCTCCATGGCCCGACCAATGACCCGTGAATTAAGGTCTCCAACGAAACCTCGTTCGGTGGAGATCACTAAAATAAGGGCTTTAGGATTACTGTTATTGACCAGTGGATGCTGGACCTGGGAGAAACCAACCAGGCTAAAGAACTCTGTAAAAGATTCGTTGAATCGGTTAAATTTAACACGTTGGGCAGCCATGGCGTGGTATTTCATATCCGCCACGTCTTTTAAGACCTGGATCAAATCAACCAGGTCTCGGACTTCACCGACTTCGACTTTGACCTTACTGGCTTTACCCATTTTTTAGCTTGTATACTGTTTTTCTACCTGTTGCTTTAGGGCATTGGCTGATTCACGCAATGCGTTTTGCAAACTGCCATCCAGCTGCAGGCTTTCAAACATCAAAATGATGCCACCCGTGACCTTAGGATCAATTTTGGAATTTAATTTGATATCACGATTTAGCTTTTCTTTTAAAAGCTTACCAATATCGCTTAAAGATGATTCACTTAAAGGTGTGGCAGAAATAATATCCGCAATCTTGACATCTACCCCAATGCGGCTCATATCCACAGCCTTTAATTTTTCAATAAATTCAGTAATCAAATATTTATCCAGGACTTCTTTGACCTTCACACTTAAAATTTCGCTGGTGATCCCAGCCGCATAATCAATGATCTTGATTTCCATCGTCTTCTCAACTTCACGACGGATTTGCTCACGGGCGTTCTGGGCCTTGGTGATGATTTCTTCAGCCTCAGTACGCGCCTTGTTGATCATTTCTTCTTTCTGTTTGGTGGTCTGCTCTTCGAGCTCCAGGCGCATCTTCTTTTCCATCAGATCCAACTCTTTATTACGGCGCTGCAACTCGGCATCTGCTTCCTTGATCTTCTGATTTAATTCAGCTTCACGTTGACGGGCTGCTTCCGCATCACGGTCCAGACGCTGTTTGGCCCCATCAACCGTCCTGATCAAAACCATGTACAGCGCAAAAATGATCCCGCCGGAGATCACCACGGTCAAAATCAAAAATTGGATAATTAAATTCCAACCCATAGAAAGCTCTCCTTATTGGACCCCGCCGCTTGGCCAACTGGCCGGGCGGGGCTTCCTTCACTCACTCATTTTGAAGGTTATATAAAAATGCGTATAAGCCTATCAGTAAAACAAACGAAGCAATTTCGACCAACAATATTTTCCAACCAGCTGAGGCCTGGATCTGGGCGCTTTTGGATGGATGATTGCCCAAATCATTAATCATCTTTGAACCCCAAAGAGCAATAAAAAAACATGGCACAGCAACAGCAACAAAAAACATCCCAATCATTTCCAGACCTTGAAACCAATGCCTAAAACCACCCATCAGGATCTCCCCTAATCTCAGTGTCCCCGTGTGGAGAACAATTGAAAGATGATCAGGATAGCCACCACTGAAATCGCTTCCACAAAGACCAACATCACCGCCATGCCTACAAATATTTTTGAGGCAGCTGATGGGTTACGTCCTAATGCTTTAATGACCGCGTACCCAAGCACTGCAATGACAATCGATGGACCCATGACTGCGATGAACATGATTGTCAAAATGATAAATGTTTCTGCTACCATCTAAACCCCTTAATGTTTAACCGGTTGATCCTTGGTGCCGTGGCCTGCCGCCATTGTCTTCTCAGACTCTTCCACTAAAATCGTGCACTCGTTGGCAAAAAAACGTAAAATCCCTGAACGCACTGGTATCTTCCGTTTCCAATCAATGATAATATCGCCTTGCTGCACCAAACCTATCAGCGGATAGTGATAGGCCAAAAGTTCGTACTCAGAACGGTCCCCGATAATATAAAGGCTATTAACTTCACTTTCAAAAACCAAATTCTTAGGGCTTATAATCACACAACGAAAATTATTTTTGAATTTGGCCATATGCCCTATTTTTTGCCGGCACCTGCTGGCTCTGGCTTCTCATCCACATAATCATCCATCTTGTCAACAGCAGGTTTCTCACGACGTGATAAAATATCCTTAACATACATGCCAATCAGCTCAGTCATGCCCTTTTCAATCTCAGGCTCAAGTTTTCGTTTTTCACGGATTAATTTTAAAAGGTCAGGATTCTTGGATTTGGCATATTCAAAGAGCTCCTCTTGAAAAACACGCACCTCTGGAATGGTCAGGTCATTCATCATCTTTTTATTAAACGCATAAAAAATCATGACCTGGACTTCTTGGGGAACCGGCTTGTCTTTGTCTTGCCTCAAAATTTCCGTCAGAATGGCGCCTCTTTTTAATTTTTCAAGGGTTTCATCCGAATGGCCACTGGTTTTAAGCTTTGAAATGCGCAGCAATTCACGGTATTGTAAATATTCCAAACGAAGTGGGCCTGAAAGATTCTTGATGGCAGACCATTGCACCTTGGACCCGACCCGAGAAACAGAAAGCCCAAGGTCCAGAGCTGGTTTTTGGCCCTCACCAAACAAGGACGAGCTTAAATAAATCTGCCCGTCAGTCATTGACACAAGATTCGACGGTACGAAAGCTGTCAAGTCACCTTCCAAGATCTCCACAATGGGGAAAAATGTAATTGAACCACCACCACGTTTTTCATCGAGATAACAGGCACGTTCAATCATTTTTGAATGCAAATAAAAGATGTCACCCGGATATGAGTCACGTCCTGGAGGACGCCCCAACAGCAATGAAATTTCACGGTAGCACCAAGCATGTTTGGTGAAATCATCAAAACCGATAAATACATTTTTGCCCTGATGTAGGAAGTATTCAGCCACGGAGCAAGCCACATAGGGCGCTAAATACTGCTGGCCCGGTGGCGCCGAAGCGCCAGCTGAAATAATAATGCTGTACTTAAAACATTCATGATCTTTGAACAACTGCACTATTTTGGCCAAAGCTGATCTGGGTTTACCGATAGCGCAATAGATACAGATCACACCAGTATTTTTTTGGTTGAGAATAGTATCAGTAACAAAGGTTGTTTTACCTGTACTTTTGTCCCCCATGACCAATTCACGTTGGCCAAAACCAATAGGGATCATGGCATCAAGAACTTTAATACCTGTTTCCAATGTTTTCTTTAAAGGCTGACGCACCAAAATCGGTGGCGATTCCGGAAAAATCGGCAAGCGCTTGGCTTCCTCTAAAGGCCCCAATCCATCCAAGGGTTCCGCCAAAGGGCTCAAAATACGGCCAATAAATTTTTCACCGACGGGAGTCTCAAAAGGTTCGATAGAGGCAATGGCCTTGTCACCCGTTTTGATCTTGTCAGTTTCTTTAATAATCAAGACCTGGGCCTCTTGCTCGTTGAAACCCACAATCATCCCAATGGTCCCGTAACCAAATTTAATCAGCTGGCCATTAATACAATTTTTAAATCCGCGGACAAAGACAATACAACCGCGCATGGCCTTGACGGTACCCACTTCAGTATATTGTAATTTGATGCTACTCATTTCTTTTCTGGCGCCTCTTCTTTGATTTCTTTATTTTTAGAACGGATGAGCCATACAACAAAATTAATCAAGGTCAAAAGCCCGACAAAAAGCAGCACCCATCCAATAAAACTCCAGGCTGTACTGGATTCGAATTTCTTGTTGAACATGACCTTGGAGACATCGGAAACACCTTTGAGTGTTTGGATCTTTTGCAGCACATTCTCCACCTTGCTTTTTTCCAAATCTTCGCGGAAAACAGAAAGCAATTTTTCCAAGGTCTCAACATCACGCTGAACATCACCATAAATGGCCTGGTTGGCCCTATAAGCACTGATATGGTCCAGAATGGCCCTCTGCTGGGACTGTGAGGATTCAATCTGATCTAGATTGGCTGTAATACGGTCCATTAAAATCTTCGCACTGTCTTCAAAACGAGAATCTTTTAAGTAATCATACGCAGTCTGACCTCTTGTACGCGAATAATCCAAATCCTTTTGAGGAATGTTCCAAATATCTACGATGCCAATCGAATATTTCTTCTTTTCGCCAGGATTTACGTCCTCTTCTTTGAAAAGGAAGGACAATTGTTTGATTTGATCATAACGCACTTCGAAACCATCATCCTCGACGACATCTTCAGGCTTCACCTCGGCTGGCAAATAATCTTTATGGATAAAATGCTTAATTGCTTTAGTTGGGTTACTGATCTCAATGTTGAGATGGATCACCTTAGGTGTAGGTATATCGGTCGGATCAGAACGCCAATACGCCACATCGAGCGCATTATTTTCGATGCGCTTGAATTCCTTAGTATAGGTCCTATAGGCATCCATGCGCCGCTCAACACTGTCAGTATTGGTGCTTTGAAGATTAACGATGTAATCAATCCTGGATTCGAGCCGGTCTTTGAGGGCATCTGCCTTTTGCTCATCATGCGGTTTTCCCAAAATCTCATAGCCCTGCTCTATTTGTTTTTTAAGATCATCCACCTGCTCAGGTGTGATCATCCATTTGTCTTTAACATGGATGCGGAAAGTCTTTGATTCTTTGGGCTTTAAAGTGACATCCCCATAAACAAAATAATTGGCATCATCCACATTATAATCAAGCTGCAGGCCATTTGTATCTAGGATGTCCTCTGCAGTCAACTCACCGGGAAGATTAAATTTAATCGAAGAAGTTTTTGGGGTATCAGCGCCGTTGACAGCCACGACATTAATATAAATGTCGGCAAAACTTCTTTGGGTAACCCCAAGAAGAAGGAAGATGCTCACGAATAATATGTTCTTAAGGAAGTTATTCACTTTCATAGTAGCTCTTGACGACCACATCTTGAACGTTCATGGCCTCACGCAGCGCCTCGATCTTGGCGTTGATTTCTTCCAATTTCTCATTGACCTTCTCCATGTCGCCAGATTCTTTGCCTGACAATGATTGAACTGACAAGGTGCTTTGTAATCCAGCCAGTTTAGCTTGTCGATTAAGGAAGGCAGTCAGTTGGTCTATCGTTTGCTGGGTCAAACCTGGTTGATTATTGCCATTACCACCCGCACCGGTACCATTGACCAATTTGGTTGCAGCATCTTGAACGTTCTGGACCGCATCCAAAAGATTATTTAATTGACTGGTCACATCTTTCCCGTTGGTGGCATTGCCTAATTCAGTAAGGATTTGCTGGGCATAGCTTTGGGCAGCTGAGGCATTGCTGCTGGCAGTGTTGGCAACACCAAATAAGCTCGTATTGGAATTATCTTTAGCGGTGCCGATCAGCGTGACCAAGGATTGAATATTTCCAGCAACCGTGTTAGAAGTTGTACTAGTTCCTAAGGTCGCAGCAATGGCCGTCACTACAGTCTTGATCTGGCTGATGGGACTGTTGGGCGAAATGCCAGTTGCTTGGGCAATGATCTCATTTAAATCGCCAAACAAAGTACCTGAAGTGCTGCTGTCATTGGTTGAGCCAACGCGGGTAAATATTGTTTGCACAGTAGTCATCAAGGTATTTATTCCTGCCCAATTAATGCCGCTCGTACTGGAAACTCCCAGATCTTCCCAGTTGATACCACCATGGCTTTCAGAAGACACATCTTGCCAATTAATACCTGAGTTGCTTTCGACCGCAATATCCTGCCAGTTAACACCGCTATTTGAAAGGGCGCCTAAACTTTCAAAATTAATACCAGCGTTGGATAAGGAGCTTACCCCATACCAATTGACATTCGCATATGAAAGCACATCCAACCCTTGCCAGTTGATATTACTTGTCGTCAGTTGACCAAAATTACTCCAATTGATACCCGCATTGGTCATGATATTCATATCATTCCAGTTAATACCTGTATAGGTGATCTTTCTAATATCATCCCAATTGACACCCACGGAACTTAAGACGGCCACATCGTCCCAATTCACATTGGCACCTGCCAATACCGCGATACCCTGCCAATTGACGCCTGAAGCTGCAATATTATAAAGAGATACCCAATTAATGCCAGAATCAGCCAACAATTTCAGTGATTCCCAATTGACGCCTGCTTGAGACAGAGAACCGATGGCTGCCCAATTCACACTGCTAGTCGTCATGATTGTTAGATCCTGCCAATTAATGCCTGTGGTACTCAATGTTTGTAACGAGGCCCAATTAATACCTTTATTGGACATGACTCCAAAATCTGACCAGTTAATGCCAGTACGAGTCATCACTCTAAAATCATTCCAATTGAGACCAGTATGACTTAAGACATTCAAATCATTCCAGTTAATACCGCTGTTGCTTAAAACTCCAAAATCAGTCCAGTTAACGCCTGATCCGCTAAGGATTTGAATTCCTGCCCAGTTAATACCTGCTTGAGTAAATACGGCCAAGGCATCCCAATTAACACCTGAACTTGTCAGCCCGCCTAAGTCATTCCAATTAATGCCCGAATTAGTGAAGACTTGCATATCGTTCCAATTAATACCTGTGCGGGTCATCACATTCAAATCATTCCAATTAAGACCATTCTTGCTTAAGACAGCCATGTCGTTCCAATTAATGCCAGCCTTGCTCCAGACACCAAAATCATCCCAATTGATACCAGTATTAGACATGATTTGGAAATCATTCCAATTAATACCGGTCTTGGATAAGACGCCCATGTCAGTCCAATTAATGCCAGTGGTTGACATCAACGAGAGATTATACCAATTAATACCTGTACGGGTGAGCACATTGACATCATCCCAATTAATTCCGGTTTGTGAAATGCGATCAATATCATTCCAGTTAATGCCTGCCTTGGTCAAAACTCCGAAATCATTCCAGTTAATGCCTGTACGGGTAAGTACGTTTAAATCATTCCAATTAATGCCGGTTTGGCTCAAGACATTAATATCGTTCCAATTAATTCCCGCCTTGGTGAATGTCCCCACATCATACCAATTAATGTTGGTCTCACTCATAACCGCAAAATCATCCCAATTGACGCCAGCTCTTGACAAGACTCCAAAGTCAGCCCAATTGATACCACCGCCAATACTGGCACCGGTCAATTGACTCAAGTCAGCCCAATTGATACCTGATTCTGTTAAGACTGCGAAATCCTGCCAATTGACACCTGAAGAGCTTAAGGAGGCAATACTGTTCCAATTAATACCGGCCCGACCCATGACAGTCATGTCCTGCCAATTAAGGCCAGTACGACTTAACACATTTAAGTCATTCCAATTGATACCAGCCTTGGTCAAGACCCCAAAATCATTCCAATTAATACCAGTCTTGCTTAGAACCCCAAAATCTTGCCAGTTAAGGCCGGTACGGCTTAAAACATTCAAGTCATTCCAGTTAATGCCCGTCGAAGTCATCAAGCTGAAATTAGTCCAATTAATTCCTGCCTTGCTCCATACTCCAAAATCAGCCCAGTTGATGCCAGAAGTACTCAAAATCTCCAAACCAGCCCAGTTGACACCTGATTGACTGAAGACAGCCAAGGCATCCCAATTAACACCTGAATTGGTCAAGCCATTTAAGGCATACCAATTGACTCCGGTCGTAGTCATGACCTTCAGATCATTCCAGTTAACACCGGTCTTGCTCAACACCCCAAAATCTTGCCAATTAATTCCAACCTTGCTCATGGCTCCAAAATCCTGCCAATTAATTCCAGTATGGCCAACCACATAAAGATCATTCCAATTAATACCAGTACGGGTCAAGACATTCAAATCATTCCAGTTAACACCGGTCTTGGTCATGACACCTAGGTCACTCCAATTAATACCTGTACGGGTCAAGACTTCGACATCATTCCAATTAAGTCCGGTTTTGGTCAATACCCCTAAATCATTCCAATTAATACCAGTCTTGCTTAAAACGCCCATGTCATACCAGTTGATCCCTGTACGAGTCAGGACATTCATGTCATACCAGTTGATGCCGTTATCAGACATAACAGTCATGTCATACCAATTGACACCAGCCTTGGAGAGGACTCCAAAGTCTTCCCAGTTAACACCTGTATTACTCAAAAAGCTTAATGCATTCCAGTTGATACCTGCGGTCGAGAAGCTGCTTAAGCCGTTCCAATTGACACCTGAATTCGAAAATTGAGCAAATGCATACCAATTGACCCCAGTTCTGGTCATGACGGCCATGTCATTCCAGTTAACACCAACCTTGCTCATGACCCCAAAATCTTGCCAATTAATTCCAGTCTTGGTCAAAACCCCAAAATCATTCCAGTTAATACCGGTCTTACTTAAGACGCCAAAGTCTTGCCAATTAATTCCAGTACGGCTGACCACATTAAGATCATTCCAATTGATACCGGTCTTACTTAATACACCAAAATCATTCCAATTGATCCCTGTATGTGTCAAGACATCCAAATCATTCCAATTAAGACCAGTATGGGTCAAAACTTGCAAATCATTCCAATTAATACCATTGCGGGTCAAGACATTCATGTCATACCAGTTAACACCTATCTTGGTCATTGTTGCAAAATCATTCCAGTTAATACCCGTATGACCAAGCACATAAAGATCATTCCAATTAATTCCCTCACGGGTCAAGACATTCATATCATTCCAATTAATACCATCTCTAGTCATGACTGCAAAATCATTCCAATTAATTCCATTATGTCCAAGCACGTAAAGATCATTCCAGTTAATTCCCTCACGGGTCAAGACATTCAAATCATTCCAGTTAATACCAGTCTTACTTAGCACACCAAAATCATTCCAATTGATCCCTGTACGAGTCAGGACATTCATGTCATACCAGTTAATTCCATTGCGAGTCAAAACATTCAGATCATACCAGTTGACTCCAGCCCTGCTCATGACACCAAAATCGGTCCAATTGACACCAACATTACTCAGAGACCCTAAATCAGTAAAGTTAATACCTGCGCTTGAGAAATTACTTAAACCTGCCCAATTCACACCAGCTTGAGAGAAAGCGGCAAAGGCAGCCCAATTGACCCCACTTTTGGTCATGACAGCCATATCATCCCAGTTCATACCCACCTTACTCATTACTCCAAAATCATCCCAGTTAATGCCAACCTTGCTTAATACACCAAAATCATTCCAATTAATGCCGGTCTTGGTCACGGCCCCAAAATCTTGCCAGTTAATTCCAGTATGAGATAAGACCTGCAGATCATTCCAATTAATACCAGTTTTACTCATCACTCCAAAATCAGCCCAATTGATACCGGTCTTGCTCCATACACCAAAGTCACTCCAGTTAATACCTGTGCGGGTCAAGACATTCATGTCATACCAATTGATGCCCGCTTTACTTAATATACCAAAATCATTCCAGTTGATTCCAGAACGTGTCAAGACATTCAAATCATTCCAATTAAGACCAGTGTGGGTCAAGACTTGCAGGTCATTCCAGTTAATCCCGTTACGAGTCAAGACATTCATGTCATACCAATTAATACCGGTCTTGCTCATCACTCCAAAGTCATTCCAATTAATCCCTGTATGACTTAAGACTTGGAAATCATTCCAGTTGATTCCAGTCTTACTCAACACTCCAAAATCTTGCCAGTTAAGACCAGTCTTACTCAATACTCCAAAATCTTGCCAGTTAACGCCAATCCGGGTTAAAACGTTCAGATCATTCCAATTAATACCATTACGAGTCAAGACATTCATGTCATACCAATTGATACCGGTCTTGCTCATCACCCCAAAATCTTGCCAATTAAGACCAGTCTTGGTCATGGCCCCCATATCACTCCAGTTAATACCCGTCTTGGTCATCACTGCCAAATCACTCCAGTTAATCCCTGCCTCTGACAAAGTGTTTACATAGCTTCCTAAATCAACCCAGTTGATTCCGGTTGTCGTCAACACTTGCATGTCATACCAATTAATCGTGGCTTTGCTCATCACACCAAAATCATTCCAGTTAATACCAGTCTTGCTCATGACTCCAAAATCAGTCCAGTTAATTCCTGTATGGCTTAGAACTTGGAAGTCATTCCAATTAAGGCCGGTCTTGGTCAACACCCCAAAGTCTTGCCAGTTAAGACCTGTCTTGCTCATGACTCCAAAGTCTTGCCAATTAATGCCGGTACGAGTCAATACATTTAAGTCATTCCAATTAAGGCCTGTATGAGTCAGGACTTGAATATCATTCCAGTTGATCCCATTACGGGTCAAGACATTCATGTCATACCAATTGATACCGGTCTTGCTCATCACTCCAAAATCTTGCCAGTTGATGCCAGTCTTGCCTAAGACACCAAAATCTTGCCAATTAACTCCAGTCTTGCTCAAGACACCAAAGTCTTGCCAATTAACACCAATGCGTGTCATCACATTCAAATCATTCCAGTTAATTCCAATTTTGCCCATTACTGCGAAGTCGTACCAGTTAATCCCATTACGCGTGAGCACATTAAGGTCATTCCAGTTAATGCCATTGCGGGTCAAGACATTCATGTCATACCAGTTGATCCCTGCACGGGTCAATACATTCATGTCATTCCAATTGATGTTAGCCTTGGTCATGACTCCAATATCTGTCCAGTTGACACCTTCAGTACTCAATGCGCCTAGATCAGCAAAATTAATACCTGAAGTTGAGAAATTGCTTAATCCTGCCCAGTTGACACCAGATGTAGAGAAGGCTGCAAAACCATACCAGTTGACACCTACCTTACTCATGATAGCCACATCATCCCAGTTAACGCCAACCTTGCTCAAGACTCCAAAATCCTGCCAGTTAATACCTGTCTTAGTTAACATCCCGAAATCATTCCAGTTAATTCCTGTCTTGCTCATTACTCCAAAATCCTGCCAGTTAAGACCAGTACGGCCCAATACATCCAAATCATTCCAGTTAATTCCTGTTTTGGTTAATACTCCAAAGTCGTTCCAGTTAATCCCCGTCTTGGTTAATACACCAAAATCAGTCCAGTTGATGCCGGTATGAGTCAAGACTTGAATATCGTTCCAATTGATGCCGTTGCGGGTCAAAACATTCATGTCGTACCAATTAATACCAGTCTTGCTCATCACACCAAAGTCTTGCCAGTTAAGACCGGTCTTGGTCAACACGCCCATGTCACTCCAATTAAGACCAGACTTGGTCATCACCGCTAAATCACTCCAGTTAATGCCTGCCTCTGACAAGGTATTCACATAGCTTCCTAAATCAGACCAGTTGATTCCGGTCGTCGTCAAAACTTGTAAATCATACCAATTAATAGTGGCCTTGGTCATCACGCCAAAGTCATTCCAATTAACCCCTACCTTGCTCAACACGCCAAAGTCATTCCAATTGATTCCTGTATGTGTAATCACATACATATCATTCCAGTTAACACCGGTCTTGCTTAACACCCCAAAGTCTTGCCAATTAAGACCGGTCTTGCTCATGACTCCAAAGTCATACCAGTTAATCCCTGTACGAGTTAGGACATTTAAGTCATTCCAATTAAGGCCGGTATGGGTCAAGACCTGCAGATCGTTCCAGTTGATCCCATTGCGGGTCAACACATTCATGTCATACCAATTAATACCAGTCTTACTCATCACACCAAAGTCTTGCCAATTAATACCCGTATGGCTTAAGACATTTAGGTCATTCCAATTAAGACCAGTCTTGGTCAACACCCCAAAGTCATTCCAATTAATTCCTGTTTTGGTTAATACACCAAAATCAGACCAGTTGATTCCAGTATGGGTCAGGACTTGAATATCATTCCAATTGATGCCGTTGCGGGTCAACACATTCATGTCATACCAATTAATACCAGTCTTGCTCATCACTCCAAAATCTTGCCAGTTGATGCCAGTCTTGCCTAAGACGCCAAAATCTTGCCAATTAATTCCAGTCTTGCTCAAGACACCAAAGTCATACCAATTAATACCTGTACGAGTCAAGACATTCAAATCATTCCAATTAATTCCATTGCGGGTCAACACATTCATGTCATACCAGTTGATGCCATTTTTGGTCATGACTGCAAAATCATTCCAATTAATTCCATTACGGGTCAAGACATTCAGGTCGTACCAATTAATTCCATTGCGGGTCAATACATTCATGTCATACCAGTTAATACCTGTTGTGGTCATGACAGCAATATTTGCCCAGTTGACACCGTTGTTACTTAACGTGCCAAGGTCAGCAAAATTAATGCCTGCAGTTGAGAAATTGCTTAAAGCCGCCCAATTGACACCAGATGTGGAGAAGGCTGCCAGGCCATACCAATTAACACCGACCCTACTCATCACCGACATATCATCCCAATTAATACCTACCTTACTCATCACTCCAAAGTCATTCCAGTTAATGCCTACCTTTGTTAACATTCCAAAATCAGTCCAGTTGATGCCTATCTTGCTCATCACTCCAAAATCCTGCCAGTTAATTCCTGTACGTGTTAAGACATCCAGGTCATTCCAATTAAGACCAGTCTTGGTCAACACCCCAAAATCCTGCCAATTAATGCCGGTCTTGCTCATCACTCCAAAATCATACCAATTAAGTCCAGTATGAGTCAAAACTTGCAAATCATTCCAGTTAATCCCATTACGGGTCATCACATTCAAATCATACCAATTAATTCCGGTCTTGCTTAATACTCCAAAATCTTGCCAGTTAATGCCTGTATGGCTCAAAACTTGAAAGTCATTCCAATTAAGGCCGGTCTTGCTCATCACCCCAAAATCTTGCCAATTAATACCAGTTTTGCTTAACACTCCAAAATCCAGCCAATTAAGTCCGGTCTTGCTCATCACCCCAAAATCATACCAATTAATGCCTGTATGGCTTAGGACTTGGAAGTCATACCAATTAATCCCATTGCGGGTCAAGACATTCAGGTCATTCCAATTAATCCCGTTGCGGGTCATCACATTGAGATCATTCCAATTGATTCCGTTCTTACTTAAGACCCCGAAATCTGTCCAATTGATGCCTGTCTTGCTCATTACCCCAAAATCATACCAGTTAATGCCTGTATGGCTTAAAACTTGGAAGTCATTCCAATTTAGACCGGTCTTGGTCAATACCCCAAAATCTTGCCAGTTAATACCTGTCTTGCTCATCACTCCAAAATCTTGCCAATTAATCCCAGTACGAGTCAAAACATCTAAGTCATTCCAATTTAAACCGGTTTTGGACAAGACTCCAAAGTCATACCAGTTAATGCCAGTCTTGCTCATGACCCCAAAATCTTGCCAATTAAGACCAGTCTTACTCATGACCCCAAAGTCATACCAATTAATACCCGTGTGAGTCAATATATACATGTCATTCCAATTAATTCCGTTACGGGTCAAGACATTCATATCATACCAGTTAATGCCCGTCTTGCTCATGACTGTAAGGTCATACCAGTTAATTCCATTACGGGTGAGGACATTAAGATCGTTCCAATTCACACCATTCTTAGTCATAACTGCAAAATCATTCCAGTTGATACCGTTACGGGTCAACACATTCAGGTCATTCCAGTTAATGCCATTATGGGTCAAGACTTGCAGATCATTCCAATTAAGACCAGTGTGGGTCAAGACTTGCAGGTCATTCCAGTTAATCCCGTTACGGGTCAAGACATTCATGTCATACCAGTTAATACCGGTCTTGCTCATCACTCCAAAATCTTGCCAGTTAATGCCGGTCTTACTCAACACTCCAAAATCTTGCCAGTTAAGACCTGTCTTACTCAATACTCCAAAATCTTGCCAGTTAACGCCAATCCGGGTTAAAACGTTCAGATCATTCCAATTAATACCATTACGAGTCAAGACATTCATGTCATACCAATTGATACCGGTCTTGCTCATCACCCCAAAATCTTGCCAATTAAGACCAGTCTTGGTCATGGCCCCCATATCACTCCAGTTAATACCCGTCTTGGTCATCACTGCCAAATCACTCCAGTTAATCCCTGCCTCTGACAAAGTGTTTACATAGCTTCCTAAATCAACCCAGTTGATTCCGGTTGTCGTCAACACTTGCATGTCATACCAATTAATCGTGGCTTTGCTCATCACACCAAAATCATTCCAGTTAATACCAGTCTTGCTCATGACTCCAAAATCAGTCCAGTTAATTCCTGTATGGCTTAGAACTTGGAAGTCATTCCAATTAAGGCCGGTCTTGGTCAACACCCCAAAGTCTTGCCAGTTAAGACCTGTCTTGCTCATGACTCCAAAGTCTTGCCAATTAATGCCGGTACGAGTCAATACATTTAAGTCATTCCAATTAAGGCCTGTATGAGTCAGGACTTGAATATCATTCCAGTTGATCCCATTACGGGTCAAGACATTCATGTCATACCAATTGATACCGGTCTTGCTCATCACTCCAAAATCTTGCCAGTTGATGCCAGTCTTGCCTAAGACACCAAAATCTTGCCAATTAACTCCAGTCTTGCTCAAGACACCAAA
>Ga0206849_1018_pt1 | contig 40062 bp, 33 predicted proteins | sample Alteio_BWOrgCont_15_FD_152892 | JGI IMG/M metagenome (GOLD analysis project Ga0206849, IMG submission 152892) | Enriched cells from forest soil in Barre Woods Harvard Forest LTER site, Petersham, Massachusetts, United States -... | ecosystem: Environmental > Terrestrial > Soil > Temperate forest >...
GCCGATGATCCAATCGCCTTCAAAATTAAAAACAATTTCGCCAGGCTGGTAGGTATGCCTTTGGACCAAGCAGCAGGTATTGTCAATAAAACCCTGACGGGCTTGAGCAAGGAGCCGTTGTACGGGTCTATTTTGCAGAGCATTTTGCGCGGCAAAGAAAGTGAAATTGATTTTATCAACGGCGAGGTGGTGCATATGGCCAATAATCTTAAATTAAATGCACCGCTTAACACCAAGATTGTTGATATGGTGCATGAGGTGGAGCGTACTCATCAGTATTATTCAGTAGAGGCGGTCAAGAAAGCTTTTGAATTAGTGCCAGCCAAGGTTTAAAGATAGGAGAATAGATTATGGCAGGAAAATCTGCAGAATCATACGGTCTTAAACGCACTTCATGGGTCCCGGAACATTGGACTGAGAAGGAAGTTGATGTCTGGAGAAGTATCGATGAGCATTGGGATTTGTTGATCAATAAGAAGGTGGATGAGTTTATCAAATACATTCATCCGGACATGATCGGCTATGGACATGAAGCGCCAACGCCAGTTGACCACCCTTGGCTTTATAAATGGGTGGGTTTTTGGACCAAAACTACCAATATCGCCATTGCAGAAATCAGGCCTATTCAAATGAAGTTCCATGCGGCTGATTTGGTGATTTTGCAATATATCATTTATACGGTTGAGATTAATGCCGAGGGCGGCAAGCGGGTTGTTCGTCGCTATACCATGACCTGGAAGAAGAATCCACAGATGGGAATCTGGCAGGTGATTGGCAGTCATAATAATTTGATGGAAGAGACGATCAAGGGATAAAACAGAAGGGGAAATTTAAGTGCATAAAAAACGTAGAGTAGTTGTTACCGGTGTAGGCATTGTATCGCCTAACGGCATTGGCAATGAAAATTGCTACCGCAATATGATGAACGGCGTTTCTGCTGTCCGCCGGGTGACGGAATTTGATGTGTCTATTTTTAATACCAAGATTGCAGCCCAGGTTTCTGATTTTGACCCAATCGCATTAGGATTAAATTTTGAAGAAGCCATGCGCATGGACCGCTATGTGCAGTTTGCCTGTGTGGCGGCACGCATGGCGCTGGAAGATTCACGTTTGAATCTCTCCAAGGTTGATCTTGAGCGCATGGGCGTCTCTCTGGCCAATGCGATTTGCGGTACCAAATACATGGAAGAGGAGTTCGCGCTCGTCACTGACAGCGGCAAGAAGCCTATTGATCCGCGCATTGTGCGTCCTGACCTGTATGATGCAGCCATGTTTAATACACCTTCGAGTGAGATTTCGGCCAAGTATGGCCTTATGGGTGTTTGTAATACGATTTCGACCGGCTGTACGGCGGGCACTGATTCCATTGGTTTTTCTTACGAAGCCATTAGCGATGGTGATGTGGACATTATGATCACTGGTGCGTCAGAAGCGCCTGTGACACCAATCACTTTTGGTGCTTTTGATACGGTGAATGTTTTATCCGTGCATAACGATGAACCGCAAAAAGCCAGTCGGCCTTTTGATAATAAGCGCAATGGTTTTGTGATCTCTGAGGGTGCGGGCCTGCTTGTGGTGGAAGAATTGGAACATGCATTAAAACGTGGTGCGCGTATTTATTGTGAGATCACGGGCTTTGGCACCACCTGCAATGCCTATCACATGACTGATTTACCGCCGGAAGGTGACGCCATGGCTGATTGCATCACCTTGGCCATGAACGATGCTGGTATCAAGCCTGAAACGATTGATTATCTTAACGCGCATGGTTCATCCACGAGGCAGAACGACGTGTTTGAAACCAGTGCGTACAAGATGGCTTTGGGAGCATATGCCTATAAGCTGCCAATCTCGTCGGTCAAATCCATGATCGGGCATCCTTTGGCTGGTGCTAACGGCATTGAGATTGCTTTAAGCTCCATGATTTTTGAGCGTAACATTTTGCCTCCAACGATTAATCAGGAAGAGCGCGATCCGGGATGTGATCTGTATTACATTCCGAATAAGGCGATTGAGAAAAAAGTAAATTGCATTCTAAAAACTTCTAGCGGATTCTCTGGAATCCACTCTGCCATGGTTCTTGAGAGGTATAAAGGTTAGATATGGAAAAGATTGCTATAACGGGCTTAGGGATTATTTCCCCGAGTGGAATTGATAAACGGGTCTTTTGGGCCAATATAAAATCTGGACGCAGTGCGGTCGAGAAAATCGAGCGTTTTGATGCGTCTCTTTATCCTTCCCGCATCGCCGGGCATGTCAAAGAGCTCGAAGGCTACAGCAATGTATCATCACGCTTGCTCAAGAAAATTGATTTGTTCTCGCATATGGCGCTTGTGGCCTCGGAAATGTGCTTGGAAGATGCCAAGATCAATTTGGCGCAAGAGAATTTAAAGCGCGTTGGAATTTTTATGGGCAATGCCATCGGCGGCTGGCTTTATGCTGAAACCGAACTGCGCGATATGTATATGGAAGGCCGCGAAGGGGTAAGTCCTTTTATGGCCTCAGCCTGGTTTCCGGCCGCACCTCAGGGGCAGATTTCTATTAATTATGGGATCAAGGGGTTTAGTAAGACCATCGTTGCTGATCGTGCTTCTTCCTTGATGGCCATCGGGTATGCGGCACGCACCATTATCCGCAATAAATGTGATTTTATTTTGGCGGGTGGCATGGAAGCTCCGGTGACACCATATGCTTTGTTGTGTTGCAACACATCTGGAATGCTGACTCATCAAAATGAGCATCCTCATTCTGCGTATCGCCCATTTGATAAGAATCGGGATGGTCTGGCCATTGCCGAGGGTGCTGGGGTTTTGACCTTGGAGCCGCAAACGCGTGTGGCCAAACGTCAGGGTGTGCATGTTTATGCCAATATCATTGGTTATGGCACAACGACAGATGCTGTGAATCGCATTGAGCCAAGCAATGACGCCAAGCAATTGGCGCGTGCTATTAAAATTGCCCTCGATGATGCTGGTCTTAAACCTCAAGACATTGACTATATCTGTGCCGATGGGGCAGGAACGCAGATTGGGGATTTGACTGAGGCCAAGGCCATCAAGTTGGCGTTTGGTGATTACGGCAAAAAGGTTTTAGTCTCAGCGCCAAAGTCGACCTATGGGAATATGCTGGGTGCAAGTGGGGTCTTGGATGTGATTACAACGGTATTAGCCATGGAACATAACATGGTGCCGCCAACGATTAATCATGAAACTCCAGACCCAGAATGTGATTTGAATATTTGTTTTAACCATGCGCAGGAAAAGAATATCAAGAATGCCATGATCATCAACCGTGGGCGTGGAGGTATCAACTGCGTTTTAATTTTACAAAAAGCTTAAGGAGAAAAACATGGACACACAGATAGACATCGAGAGCAAGGTCAAAGGTATCTTAAAGAAGGTGTTGGATATTAAGGAAAACGAAATTGTTCCTGGTGCCAAGCTTGATGAGTCTTTGGGGATTGATTCAACGGAAATGGTGGAGATTTCCGTGAGCATCAAGAAGGAGCTCGGCATTGTGCTCAAGGACGGTGAACTTAAGAAGACGCATTCGTTTAATGATATTGTCAATATTCTAAAATCTAAGTAAAACACTGGGTATTTTTTGTCAACACCCGGTGTTGACAGGGTTTTAATGAAAATAGTAGATCTTAGTCTTCCAATTGATGACAGTTTGGTTGAAACACATGCAGCCACGATAGAACGTATTACGCACAAGGCAGGTGTGGAGCATTTTAATTGGGTTGTTATGAAGAATCAGCCTAATGGCCAGGAACGTTTTGACCGCGGGGAACGTGTGGCAACAGCTGAAGAGATTCCTGACGGCGAAATGCTTTCTTTGGAAATTGTTAATTCATCGGTACATATGGGCTCGCATGTGGATGCGCCGTTTCATTATGGCTCAAGCTGCGAGGGGAAGCCTTCCAAGCAGATCATGGATGTACCGCTGGAATGGTGTTATGGGCCAGGCGTGGTTTTGGATTTTACCCATTTGAAGTTTCCGGATGCTATTGGTAAAAAAGAAGTGGTTGCGGCGCTTTCGAAGATTAACTATAAACTAAAACCCATGGACATTGTTCTTTTATATACAGGTGGAGATAAGCTTTTGGGGACAGATGATTACGTGAATAAATATGTGGGCTGCACGCCCGATGCGATTGAATATTTGCTTGATTGCGGTATTAAGATGATCGGTATTGATACGATTGGGCTTGATCGTCCGTGTTTTTTAATGTTCAAAGAATTTTTAAGCACCAAGGATAAAAGTAAAATCTGGCCGTGCCACTTTTTGGGCCGCCGTCGTGAATATTGCCAGATGGAACGTATCGGAAATTTGGGAGCTATCCCAAAACCTTTTGGGTTTACAGTTTCGTGCCTACCTGTGAAAGTAAAAAATGCCGGGGCGGGCTGGTCGCGCGTTGTCGCCATTATATAAGGAGATTGATATGATTGGATATGTGACTCTTGGGACAAATAATAAACCAAAAGCTGAGAAATTTTATGATGAACTTTTTAAAGAACTCGGCGCTGGCCGTGTGATGGAAACAGATAAATTTACAGCATATGGAAAAGATATGCACTCCCCGGGGATCGGGATCACTAAGCCTTTTGACGGTCAACCTGCTACTGTTGGCAATGGAGTGATGGTGGCTTTGAATGTTGAGTCTATTGAAAAGGTGAATGCTGTTTACAATAAGGCGATTTTACTAGGGGCTAAGGATGAAGGCAAGCCCGGTCCGCGTGGTGACCAAGGTTTTTATGCAGGCTATTTTCGTGATTTGGATGGCAATAAATTGAATGCGTTTTGTTTTGTGCCGAAAAAATAAAGATGGGTCGCATTTCTGCGACCCAATTAGATAACACGCATCTCTGACGTTTTAAGTATATCAGAGTAATTGTTCTTTTCAACTAAAAAGTGGCCTTAAAGACCGCTCTGACTCGATCTCTAAAGCCTTCAGTACCCCGAGCGAGATTCGAACTCGCACCGCAACCTACGTCAGAGATGCATGCTCATCCATTACAACATCGGGGTACTAATTGATAAATATAATAATATATATTAATTATTTATCAATAATTATTAATTCGGATTACGGTGGATGGTACGGAACTATTTAGGATTAAATTTATAACATCACTATGATTAAAGATAAATTTTTACTTAATTTATTAGAGCATGGTTCCACGCATCTTTTTCACGAACCAGAAGACCTTAATGAAATGGTGGGATATTTAACTCAGCGTAACTTTAAAGTGCATTTATTTGATTGTTCTTCTTGGTCAAATACAAAAATGATGGGAGAAGATTTTGACAAGAAGCTTGATTTTGATATTTGTTGTGGTGGCGGTCTTCCCTCCCTAGAAGATTGTTTAAGGGATGTGATTATTTCGCCAGAAGAGGGAAGGGTTTTGGTTTTTAAGAATTTCGACATTTTTTTTCATCAAATGCCGGAATATGCTTGGAATGTTCTTGATATATTAGAATTAAAGTCACGGGATCATCTGCTTTATGATCAGATATTCGTAATGTTTTTGCAAAGCAATGACGAAAATTTATGTGCATTTTCTGGTTCGTTAAAATTCATTGGAGGGACACGTGTCAATTTTCGCGATATTAGTTATTTAAGAAAATTAGCTTTAGGAAAAATAAATTAAGGAGGATGTAAAATGGGACATACGGTTAATTCGATTGTTATTGCTGCACCATACGAATTGGTTTTTGATATTTCTAACAAGATTGAACGGTGGACTGAGTTATTTGGCGATGAGTATGCCAAAGCCGATGTGCTGGAACGCAAAGGTAACGAGATTACTTTTCGTCTGACCGACGAAGATGGTAAGTCTTGGGTATCGAAGCGTTGGCTTTATAAGGATTTGAAATTTGCTTATGCCCAGCGCTGGGAGCCGTTGTTTCCTTTCAAATATATGAAAATTGTTTGGTTCTATACAGAAACCCCTGAAGGTATTAAAATGACTTGGATTCAGGATTTTGAAATGGACCTAGGTTTTACTAAATTTACACCTGAACAAATCGAAGGCTTTATTAATAAGCATTCGCAGGATAATATGAAGATTTTTAAGCAGGTCATTGAACAAGAAGCATCGGTGGCTAAATAATTTAACACAAGCTAATGAAAAGATTCTATTTAACATGTTGCATCTTGCTTGGCATATCAGGAGTTGCTTTTGCTGAGCGCCAGACGCCAGTTCAAGTGGCTTTATTCCGTCCAGTGCAAGTTTTTAATCAAGATTATAAGGTTGATGGCTTGAGGTTAGATCTTATTTATGGTGCCAATGTTAATGTCGACGGTTTGGATTTAGGCTTTGTTAATCAGACGATGGCTGATGAAAATGGTGTGCAAATAGGGGGGCTTAATATAGTAGATGGCCATTTTTATGGATGGCAAGACGGGGCTTTCAATCTTGTTAATGGAGATTTTGTTGGCTATCAAGAAGGTTTCATGAATTACGTCGACGGTAATTTTTGTGGTCTTCAAGATGGCCTGGTCAATGTGACGCAGGGAACATTGACGGGGTTTCAATTGCCCGGATTTTGGAATTATGTAGGCAAGGATATGAAAGGGTTACAGTTTGGTCTGGTTAATATTGCCGGCGATTTAGATGGTGTACAAATAGGGCTGGTTAATTTGAATGGAAATAAGCGTCCTTTTGAGTTTTTTCCTATCGTTAACGCTTCTTTTTAATAGATGAAAGGAAATATATGTCACATACTCAAGTAGATTTAAAAGGCAAGGTAGTGCTTATCACTGGTGCCAGCCGCGGCATTGGCAAGGCGGTGGCTATACGCATGGCCTCCCATGGGGCTAACTTGGTCCTGGCGGCACGCAGTCAGGGGCCACTGGATGAAGTGGTGCATCATTTGAAAGATAAGTATGGCATTGAAGCTATCGGCATTCCAACCGATGTCGGCAAATTGGCTGATTTGCAAAATTTAGTCACCAAGGCCAAGGCTTATTTTAAAAACATCGATATTTTGATCAATGTCGCCGGTGTCTCCAGTCAGCATCCTTTTCATCTGCAGCCTATTGAAGATTTTGAAACTTTAGCTAATACAAATTATTTAGGATATGTGCGTTTAATCCGCCTTGTTATCCCTGACATGGTTGAGCGCAAAAGCGGACATCTGATTAATGTGGTTTCAGGATCGACGCTGGTTGATCCTATCCCGCGCGGATTTTTGGCGTATAGCTCGTTAAAGATGGGCTTGCGCGCATTCCTTAAAGGTCTGTTCTGGGAGATGCGTGAGCATAATATTAAGGTCACTTCATTGTTGCCGGGTGTGGTGGCTTCTGATTTAACCGATCATCTCAAGGACGTGGCACAAACTCAACGTGATCGCCTGATGGATCCTGTGGCGGTTGCGGACATGGTGAGTTTTGCCTTGTCAGTGCCTGCGAATGCCTGTCCTTTGGAGTTAGCTGTTATAAATCAATTAACAACCTGGACAAAACCCATTATTGATTACCAACAGACACAGGCAAAATAGCTTGCCTCAAGGAGCGGGTTTATGGATCAAACCGTATCCGTATTTCCCAAAAACAAGTTTCAGGAAGTGCATGTAGGTATCAGAGAGTTTAAGGGCATTGATTTAGTGGACATCCGTATCTGGACAGTTTCCCAGGGAGCGGAGCAGATGGTCCCCACGGCCAAAGGTGTGACGATTAACGTCTTGCTTTTGCCTCAGTTAATTAAGTCCTTAAACGATGCTCAAAAGATACTTATCGAAAATAAGATGTTACAACAAGCATGACAGTCGACGCTCATAGCCATTATATGCCGCCAGAAGTGGCGGTTAATACTGCCTTTTTCAAAGAACATTGGTCTGATGCCTCCAAGCAATTGAAGCTGATGGATGAGTATTATATCGATCAGGCGGTTTTACTATATCCTACATCTGATGCTCATTTGAAGATGGGTGGCTGGCAGGGGGTGTGTAAGGTTTATAATCAAAAAATTGCTGATTTGGTCAAAGAGCATCCGGAGCGTTTTATTGGGGCTGGAATTTTGCCTGTTGATGCTCCTATTGCGATTAAAGATGAATTAAAGCGGATTAAAGATTTAGGTTTGAAGGTTTTATCTCTGGCATCCAGTTATGATGGAAAATATTTAGATGACCAAATCTTCGACGAGGTTTTTGAATTTGCTGCTGCGAATAGAATGCCGGTGCATGTGCATCCCCAGATCATGAATCCGATTGGGACAGAGCGCGTTGTTGACCCTTTATTAAGCCCTGTGCTGGAATATGTGTTTGACGTTTCCATGTGTATTGGTAAAATGATGATGTCTGGGGTGTTTACCAAGCACCCTAAGGTGAATTTTATTTTTGCCCATTTTGGCGGGGTGTTGCCGATCGTTAAAGAGCGCTTTGACACGACCTATAATATGCTCAGGCGACGCCAATTTGTGAAGGATTTGGGCAAAAACCCAAGCGAGTATTTCAGTAATCTATATTTTGACATGAGCGGCACGCGTTCCTTGGGCTCTTTGCAGTTGGCTTTGGAAGTTGCTGATACTAAACATGTATTATGGGGAAGTGATTTTCCAGCCAATCAAAATTTTAAAGATTCATTAAGCGTAATTTCTCAAGGGATATTATCTCAAGAGACAAGAAATCTTATTTTAGGTGAAAATTTTCAAGCCCTGCTGTAGTTTGATCCTCGTCGGTGCGATGGTAGTTTTTGGCTGCTTGGCGGTTTTGGAAAAATAGTTAAAATAAATTCTTGACATCACAAATTTATCTGATATTCTTATTGAACCTTTGAAGAAGCTTTCGAAGCATTTTTATCTGATCTTTGACAATCTATTGTCCAAATCAATTTGAGAAGTTTTGCCAAAGTTTACAAAAAAGCCAAGTACTTTTGGAGAGTTTGATCCTGGCTCAGAGTGAACGCTGGCGGCGTGGATTAGGCATGCAAGTCGAGCGATCCAGCAATGGATAGCGGCAAACGGGTTAGGAACACGTAGATAATCTTCCCTTTATCCTGACATAGCCTTATGAAAATAAGGGTAATATCAGATGGTATCCTTTAAGGACATCCTTTTAGGATTAAAGTAGGGGACCGCAAGGCCTTACGGTAAAGGATGAGTCTGCGTAGCATCAGCTAGTTGGTAGGGTAATGGCCTACCAAGGCTAAGACGCTTAGCTGGTCTGAGAGGACGGCCAGCAACACTGGGACTGAGACACTGCCCAGACTCCTACGGGAGGCTGCAGTCGAGAATATTTAGCAATGCGCGAAAGCGTGACTATGCGACGCCGCGTGAGGGATGAAGGATTTCGGTTCGTAAACCTCTTTTGGCAGGGAAGAAAAAGTTGCAGTTAATAGCTGCAAAACTGACGGTACCTGCAGAATAAGCCACGGCTAACTCCGTGCCAGCAGCCGCGGTAATACGGAGGTGGCTAGCGTTACTCGGAATTATTGGGTGTAAAGGGCAAGTAGGCGGCTTGGTAAGTAGGGGGTGAAATACTCCGGCTCAATCGGAGAACTGCCTTCTAAACTACCAGGCTTGAGTATGACAGAGGAATATGGAATTCTCGGTGTAAGGGTGAAATCTGTAGATATCGAGAAGAACACCAGCGGCGAAGGCGATATTCTGGGTCATTACTGACGCTAAATTGCGAAAGCTAGGGGAGCAAACAGAATTAGATACTCTGGTAGTCCTAGCCGTAAACGATGAGCACTAGATGTCGGCTACATTAGTAGTCGGTGTCGCAGCTAACGCATTAAGTGCTCCACCTGGGGACTACGGTCGCAAGGCTAAAACTCAAAGGAATTGACGGGGGCCCGCACAAGCGGTGGAACATGTGGTTTAATTCGAAGCTACGCGAAAAACCTCACCAGGGCTTGACATATTGGAAGTAGTGAAATGAAAGTGGAACGACCTGTCAAGTCAGGAACCATTACAGGTGCTGCATGGCTGTCGTCAGCTCGTGTCGTGAGATGTTGGGTTAAGTCCCGCAACGAGCGCAACCATTATCCTTTGTTGCCACTCCAGCTAGCTTGCTAGTTTGGAAGCACTCTAAGGAGACTGCCTGGGATAACCAGGAGGAAGGTGGAGATGACGTCAAGTCAGTACGGCCTTTATGCCCTGGGCGACACACGTGTTACAATGGGTAAAACAGAGGGTTGCCAACCCGCGAGGGGGAGCTAATCTCTTAAATTTATCCTCAGTTCAGATTGGAGTCTGCAATTCGACTCCATGAAGCCGGAATCGCTAGTAATGGCAGATCAGCACGCTGCCGTGAATACGTTCCCGGGCCTTGTACACACCGCCCGTCAAGCGATGGGAGCGAGGAGTACCCGAAGTCCAGTGTAGGCTGGCCGAAGGTAAAACTCGTGACTGGCGCTAAGTCGTAACAAGGTAGCCGTACGGGAACGTGCGGCTGGATCACCTCCTTTCTATTCTATTATAGGGTAGAGAAATCCAGTTGTAGAAGTGTATCAAATCCTTCTTTGAGAGGATGTTTAAAGTTAGTTTCTTCTCTTCGAAGTATTTGGCTTTTTTTATATTTTTTGTAAAGGTAGAATTGGTGGATAAAAGTCGTGACAGGCACAACTTTTTATTAAAAGTTGAAAAGTCGTGCCTGTCACGACTTTTATCTCTGATTCCTACCACTGACTTTTGGGCCCGTAGCTCAGATGGTTAGAGCGCGTCCCTGATAAGGACGAGGTCAGTGGTTCGATCCCCCTCGGGCCCACCAGTATCTTGAGGGCGGCCATTTTGGGGCCGTAGCTCACCTTGGGGGAGTCAATCTCCAGATGTTGCTACAGCTTTATACGGGGCCGTAGCTCAGTTTGGGAGAGCGCCTGCTTTGCAAGCAGGAAGTCAGGAGTTCAATCCTCCTCGGCTCCACCAGTTTTGGACAGTAGATTCGAGCATATTTGCATGCCATAAAGAAATGTTGTATACTTTAGGGCTGCGTAAATTTTTCCAGGTAGGCCATGCTTACCAGGACTAGCTCTTTGACAATTATGAAATATAGGGTAATACAATATTGCCGAGATAGTTTTTGATCAAGCTACAAAGGGTTTATAATGAATGACTTGGCAGATAAAGGCGACGAAGGACGTGGAAAGCTGCGATAAGCCTCGGGGAGCCGCAATTGGCTTTGATCCGAGGATCTCCGAATGGGTCAACCCCATCAGGGTCATTCCTGATGATCTTCTACTGAATACATAGGTAGTTGAAGCTATACCAGGTGAACTGAAACATCTAAGTAACCTGAGGAAAAGAAACCGAATGGGATTCTCTTAGTAGCGGCGAGCGAAGAGAGAACAGGCTAAACCGACAAGCTTGCTTGTCGGGGTTGCGGGACCTTAATGTGGGATTGTAATGGAATAGCAGAAGAGTTTGAAAAAACTCGCTATAGAGTGTGAGAGCCACGTATGCGAAATTCCAAAGCACCCTAGAGGCATCCCAAGTACTGCCGGGCACGGGAAATCTGGCAGGAATCTGGCCCGACCATGGGCTAAGCCTAAATACTCAATCTGACCGAAAGTGGACAAGTACCGTGAGGGAAAGTTGAAAAGAACCCCGGGAGGGGAGTGAAATAGAACCTGAAATTATAAACCTACAAGCGGTTGGAGGGCTATGCCCCGCCTCGGCGGGGAATGCCTGACAGCGTACCTTTTGCATAATGGACCAACGAGTTATTATCTGCTGCAAGCTTAAGCACCTTTGGTGTGTAGGCGTAGGGAAACCGAGTCTGAATAGGGCGACCATAGTAGCAGATAATAGACCCGAAACCACGTGATCTATCCATGGCCAGGTTGAAGCTTGTCGAAAGACAAGTGGAGGACCGAACGCATTATCGTTGAAAAGATTCGCGATGAGCTGTGGATCGGAGTGAAAGGCTAGTCAAACGTGGCAATTGCTGGTTCTCCCCGAAATAGTTCTAGGACTAGCTTCGAGGAAATACCGAACAAGGGTAGAGTTACTGAATAGACTAGGGGCCCCACCGGGCTGCCAAATCTAACCAAACTCCGAATATTGTTCGGCTTATCTCGGAAGTCAGAGCAAGAGGGCTAAGCTTCTTGCTCGAGAGGGAAACAGCCCAGACCATCAACTAAGGTCCCAAATATAAACTAAGTGGTAAAGGAAGTGAGATCACATAGACAGCCGGGATGTTGGCTTAGAGGCAGCCATCATTTAAAGAGTGCGTAACAGCTCACCGGTCGAGTGATTTCGCGCCGAAAATGATCGGGGCTCAAGTTTATAACCGAAGTTATGGCTTTGATTGTCTTCGGACAGTCAAGGGGTAGGGGAGCGTAGTGCTATGCGTTGAAGGGATACTGAAAAGAGTCCTGGAGTTGGCACTAGTGATACTGTTGGTATGAGTAGCGAAAACTATAGCGAGAAACTATAGCATCGAAAATCTCAGGTTTCCTGGGGAAGGTTAATCCGCCCAGGGTTAGTCGATCCTAAGTTGAGGCCGAAAGGCGTAAGCGATGGATATCAGGTTAATATTCCTGAACTGACTACAAAGCGTTATCACCTTAATGTGACGGGGTAGGTTATGCATGCAGAGTGTTGGATGTCTCTGTCTAAGGCCGTAGCTGTGTCGTAAGACATGGTGAGAACCGACGGGGAGCTCAATCGAAAGTGCGAGCGAAGATGCAGATACCAAACTTCCAAGAAAAACCATTAAGGGAGTAATGTGGTCAATCGTACCGGAATCCGACACAGGTAGATAAGCAGAATATGCTAAGATGCTCGAGAGAATCCTCCTTAAGGAACTAGGCAAAATCACCCCGTAACTTCGGGAGAAGGGGTGCCCAAGTGGTGTAGTGCTCCGCGCATGAAGCCATGAGGGTCACAGTAAAGAGGCTCGGGTGACTGTTTAGTAAAAACACATCACTCTGCAAAGTCGTAAGACGACGTATAGGGTGTGACACCTGCCCGGTGCTGGAAGGTTAAGGGGAGAGGTGAGCCGCAAGGCGTAGCTTCGAACTGAAGCCCCAGTAAACGGCGGCCGTAACTATAACGGTCCTAAGGTAGCGAAATTCCTTGTGGGGTAAGTTCCCACGCGCACGAATGGTGTAACAACTTGAGCGCTGTCTCGAGGAGGAACTCGGCGAAATTGTAGCGGCGGTGAAGATGCCGTCTACCCGCACCAAGACGAAAAGACCCCAGAACCTTTACTGCATTTTGGTATTGGATTTGGTTATTGATTGTGTAGGATAGCTAGGAGGCTGTGAAGTTCCGGCGTTAGCCGGGATGGAGCCAACGGTGAAATACTAGCCTGTTGATGACTAGATTCTAACCTTGTCCTGTGAAACCAGGCAGGAAACAGTGCCAGATGGGCAGTTTGACTGGGGCGGTTCCCTTCTAAAGAATAACGAAGGGGTCCAAAGGTTCACTCAAGACGGTCGGCAATCGTCTGTAGAGTGCAAAAGCATAAGTGAGCCTGACTGCGAGATCGACAGATCGAGCAGGCACGAAAGTGGGGTTTAGTGATCCGGTGGTCGAATGTGGGATTGCCATCGCTCAACGAACAATAGGTACTCTGGGGATAACAGGCTGATCGCGCTCGAGAGTTCATATCGACAGCGCGGATTGGCACCTCGATGTCGGCTCATCCTATCCTGGGGCTGTATAAGGTCCCAAGGGTCCGGCTGTTCGCCGGTTAAAAGGGTACGTGAGCTGGGTTTAGAACGTCGTGAGACAGTTCGGTCTCTATCTGGTGTGGGCGCACGATGATTGAAGTAAAGATCTCCTTAGTACGAGAGGACCGGGAGATACGAACCTCTGGTGTTCCAGTTGTCCTGCCAAGGGCAATGGCTGGGTAGCCAAGTTCGGGAGGGATAAACGCTGAATGCATATAAGTGTGAAGCCCATTACAAGATGAATCATCGATTGACTTCGGTCATGAAGGCACGTTGTAGACTACGACGTTGATAGGCAGCAGGTGTAAGACTCGTAAGAGTTTAAGCTAAGCTGTACTAATCTGCCAAACGCTTGATCTTTAATTCTGTTATTATTTTTATGATCCGGCGTATTGTTTTACTCTATATTTCATAATTGTTGAGATTTTTTGAATTTCAAAAATTGAAATCCCGCCATAGGCGGGATCAATACATATGCGGTAACTTTACTGGTGGGGTTACACCCGTTCCCATTCCGAATACGGAAGTTAAGTCCACCGAGGTCGATGGTACTCTGGTCTCACGGCCACGGGAGAGTAGATCGTTACCGCTTTATATAGAAAGCCCTGGAGTTGCAAAATTCCAGGGCTTTTCTTTTTGCGTGAAAAATGGGGACAGGGCAAATTAGAGTGGGTAAAATTTAACTCTAACTTGATTTTTTAAAAAAAGTCATGAGATTTTCGATTGGGGCCAAGAAGACCATTTAGCCGAAGAAGATATCAAAGCCGGTCGTGTGAAGAAGTTTTCTGACAAGACTGAGGCTTTGAAATGGCTAAAGAACTGATCTTCACTGAGCGCTTCAAGAAGAACTACAGATCCCTGCCGCCTCACGTTCAAATCCAGTTTGACCATAAGTTAGACCTATTTCTTAAAGATCCTAGACATCCTTCTTTGAATATCCATCGTTATCACGGTAAGGATGAGGTCTGGGAAGGGTATATTTCAAAGCAATACCACTTCACTTTTTCAGTGACAAAAGAAAACATCATTTTTCGTAATATTGGGCCGCATAGCATTATTGATTCTGGCAAGGTTTAAATTCCGTAGTATAATCTTCCCATGCCCAAAACTTCCAAAACGCCAGTCCGAAAAGTCCCGGCATGCATTATCTGTGGCCAGCCTGTATTTGACCATTGGATTCCCGGTGATCCCCATAAAATCGTGCTTACATCAGCCTTGGTTAATACCATGAAATCCGACATGCTGGAAGATGAATTTTGGGACACTATCTTTCAGTTGGCTGACTGTAAAGGATTGGGCAAGCCCTTTATCAAGAAACCCATCATCCACTGGTATCGTCTTAACCCGCCAAAGGAGTTATAAAAGAAGAGATGAAACATTTAAAGGGTCATGAATTAGAGAACAGGCCAGACTGCTCCAAATGGTAGGTATCCTTTGATATTAAAAAGATTATTAAAAGGCGATTTTAACTTATGGGTCCTCATCGCCATCTTTTGTTTTTCACGAATATTTTATTATTGTTATTTTGGTCTGCGTTTTGATGCTTCCCCATTACCTTACTATTGGCAATATCTGGATATAGATCTGCTTAAACATCATCTTATTCAAAGTCTGTTTTATTTAAACAGCCTTACCCCTGGATTTAATTTTTTTTTAGGAGTGGTCTTAAAATTGTTTCCCAATCAATACCCAGAGGTCTTTCATTTGATTTATTTGGCCTTTGGTTTACTTTTTTGCATAACGCTTTTTTTGCTTATGATAGAAATAGGCCTGAATGTTCATCTGAGCCTTTGCTTAACGAGCCTTTATATCACAAGCCCCATGGTCTTTGAATATGAAAACTGGCTCTTTTATGAATACCCCTCGGCCGCCCTGTTGAGCTTGTCTTTATTATTCTTACTTCGATTTTCTAAAAGAAATGAATTCTCTGATGTCCTGACATTCTTTTCATTATTGGCAGTGATTATTTACGTTAGGGGTTTATTTAGTATTTATTGGTTTTTATTTGTATTATGTTTTTTGTTGGTCATTAAAAAACAAGAATGGAAGAAAATTGTTTTAGCTTGTGCGGTCCCATTCCTTTTAATTTTTGCCCTGTATTTTAAGAATTTAATGATCTTTCATTCATTTTCTATCAATGACGCCCAAACCGGCGTAAGCTTAGGCTATACCGTGATTCGGCCCTTGCCCGAAGCCCCAAGGCTCGTGGCAGAGAAAAAAATCAGCGGCTTATACCAAATCCTGCCCTTTGATACAGATTTTTCAAAATACGCTCCCTATGGGATTCAGCCAAGAATCACGGGCATACCTGCATTGGATGAGCAACAGAGGCCTTCCGGCTATCCTAATACTAATAATCTAGTCTTTATTGCAGTAGGTCAGCAAGAAATGAAAGATGCCTTATATGTATTAAAACATTACCCAAGGCCGGTTTTAACGCGTTTAGGGGCAATCTTTTTTGAAGGGTACTATGGGTTTAGCGATGAGTGTCGTCCTTTTTATGACCAAAGCCATTGGGGGACATGGGCACAGTGGGACGATTTTTACAAAGATTTTATTTTAGGAAGGGTAGTACCAATAAATTATTCTGTATCAAAAATAGGCTTCCAGTTGCTTTTGACGTATGGCTTTTTTTTAATCTTTCGTTCCTTTGTTGGCAGGAATTTAGATTCTACGCGAGGGCTAATATTTATCTTTATGGTCATGACCATCATTTATCTTATGTCCGGATCTTTCTTTATATGGCAGGATTGGCCCAGATACCGGTTTTTAGTGGACCCCTTTTATTTAATATTTCTAGGATTATTTTTGAATAATCGATTAAAAAAATATTTGGGATAGAATAGTAGAAGGGGATAGGGCAATAATAGGGATAATAGGATTGTTAAAGGAGAGATCAATGAGAAAATTTTATTTAATATGTTTAATCCTCATAGGAATGACGGCACTTTCGTGGGCCAAGGAAGATGCGGTGCAGATTGGCCTGTGGCATCCGCTTCAGCTTTTTAGTGAGGATGATACAGTCTCTGCTTTAAGGTGGGATATTTTTTATGGCGTAAATAGTGGTGTTGATGGGTTAGACATTGGGTTTGTGAATAAAACCAAGCTGGATGAAAATGGCGTCCAGTTCGGAGAAGTTAATTTAGTGGATGGTGATTTTCATGGTTGGCAGGATGGCTTAGTCAATCTTGTTGGAGGTGATTTCGTGGGGCTGCAGGAAGGTTTTTTCAATTCTGTGGACGGAAATTTTTATGGCATGCAGTATGGCTTTATCAATAAGGCCAAGGGGATATTTAAAGGATTCCAATTGGGTTGGCTGTGGAATACTGTAACACAGAGTATGCGTGGCCTGCAGCTGGGGTTGGTTAACACGACTGATGATTTAGATGGAGTTCAAATTGGACTTATTAATATTAACGGCAATGAGCATCCTTTAGGGTTCTTCCCTTTAATTAACGCTTCATTTTAAATATGCCTAACCAAAAATCATCTGAATCAAGCCAGGCTTTAATAGATGGATCGCCGATGTCAAAAGACCGGCTTGAGGCCTACAGTGACGGGGTTTTTGCTGTAGCATTGACCTTGCTTATCCTTGATTTACGGGTGCCACCTATTGCCAGCCATTCAAGCTTGAGCCAATATGCCGCGGCCATGGCGCCGTTGCTGCCCAAGATTTTTTGCTTTGCGCTGACCTTTGCCATGATCTGCATCCATTGGGTAGGACATCATTATTTTTTTGTCCGCTTGCGTCGTGTAACAGTAACCTTGGTTTGGACAAATAACCTGTTTTTATTATGGATATGTATTATGCCATTTCCAATGGCGATGCTGGGGGACAATCCAACCGATCAATTTCCCATTCTTCTTTATGCAGTCAATCAGCTGTTAGCTGCGTTGACTTTTTATGTCTTCAGAGACTATGCTAGTCGGCATAAGCTTTTTATCGATGATTCATCTGCAAAAGCCATGGGCCCCAAACACAGCATTCCTGCCATTGTTATATTTATAACGGCCATCTTGTTTGTGTTTGTGAATGTATATCTATCGTTGGCGTGTTTATTGCTGGTTCCGTTGCTGTATTTTGTGCCAACCCTGATTTCATTTTCATGATATACTTTCATCATTAATCCAAAAATAGAGAGGGAATCAATGAAAAAATGTCCATATTGTGCTGAAGAGATTCAGGATGAGGCCATTAAATGCAAACATTGCAAATCTGATCTAAAATCGCCTGTTAGTCCTCAGCAGCCTTATCCAACTCAAGCCCCCAATTCTTTTACTGTCTCAAACTCTGAAAAGAATCTCATTATTTTAATTATTGTTTTTGCCTTGGTTGGCGGCTGTGCTTTAATGAGGCTTCTTTCAGTAGGACCTTTGATCTGCTCTGGGTTTAGTTTCTCTCACTCAGGATCTAGTATTAATGCTAATAGTATCTATGTAGATCATAAAAGCGATCTCGATGCCATTAAAAATAAGTTCATCCTGAATCAAAATCTAGGTTTTATAAGTTTTATACCTTCTTTGAGCGATGATATTCTTGCTATTTATACGCCCAAAGATCTGAATTATCCTAATAACACTTCGGATGTTTATGATAGGTATATTATTACTGCTCAGGCCCATTTCGCTATTAATGGGGGTGGAAGAGGGACTCTCTATCTTAATGGTTCCCATGTCAAATGTTTGGTATATCAAATCACTGATGGGGTCAGATCTGCGATTGTGTTTATTAGGGATAACAGGTCATTTTAGAACATTAATAGAAGGGAAATATATATGAAAAAATGTCCGTTTTGTGCTGAAGAAATCCAGGAAGATGCCATTAAATGTAAATATTGCAGTTCAATGCTTCCTCAAAAAACATTTTGCCAAAAATGTGGTGCTGAAACAAATCCTCAGGCAGTGGTCTGTGTGAAATGCGGTTGTTCATTAGTCAGCGCTCCAAGCTATGTCCCACCATCCGTTTATCCTAAAGCTGAAAAAAGTTGGATCGCAGCCTTGTTATTATCTTTTTTCTTAGGGATATTGGGTGTAGATAGATTTTATCTAGGGCATATTGGTACAGGATTTTTAAAGCTAATTACCTTTGGTGGATTTGGGATATGGTGGCTGATTGATCTTATTTTGATTATCAGTGGTTCTATGCGGGATGCCGATGGTAATCTTCTAGGATAAAGAGTAAGCTTTATTAAGACCGAGTATGATGCTCATGAGTGGTAATTACACTAAATGAAGCCTGGCAGGAGGCAGTAGTACCGCCACTGATGCCGGCACATTCCCACGTAAATGGCCCTGATCCACTGACACTCGAAGCTGTTCCCATTGAGCAAAGATTTGCTGTAGGAGCACTGTTAACGGTAGTTCCGTTGGCGAGCCCACAGCTGCCATTCACCGGAGTTGACCCCGCAATAGCTATGTTAGGAGCAAATACATTATATAAACCTACATCCGTAGATCCGGCAGGGGCTTGATACGGCGTTGTATCCCATTGCAAAGAGCGTACCTGGGTCAACATATTAAGGATAAAGGAATTTGAGGTGGTTCCTTGATCAGGCGCATCAACCGCTGAGCTATTGGCTGCTCTACCCGCTTTAGACATAAATAGTCCAACTTGGCCTTCTTGAAAAAGTCGATTGAAATAACTTGTCGTACCGTTATATTGTGGCGCCACCTGAGGGGCAATACCTAGAAATAAGGCATTGGTCTGATTTGTTTCGGCGCCGATATCAAATCCCAAACCACTGGGGATTTGAGTTAGGTTCATCAGAGCACCAATAACGGTGAAATCGCCCTGAAAATTATCTAAAGAAACAGCAGGCATAGTAGAAGAGGTTGTTGGTGCTGGTGTGGCTGTGGTTGTGGCTTTTGCCTTATGCGTGTACGGTGCAAGCATGCCGCCCATATAGCTTAAGGTGCCTGAATTAATCTGATAAAGGTTGGAATCAACCCCTTCATACCAGGAGTCCATGATAAGAGTGCTTGAGTTCCATGACGAGGTAACAGGCCCGAATATACCATTAGCCATAGCAACGTAGTTTTGTACATTCGACACCGTTACAGGAGTTGTCTGACAGGCCTCGGTGTTGAGTTGGGTTTGCATTAAGTCAGAAGCATTTAAACCAATATTACTATGTTCGATAAAAATTCTTCCACCCGCCTGATCGGCATTCGTTATATTAAAATTTACAACAGTAGGGCTAACGGATGTACCAATCCGAAAATCTTGCGCTTTGACATAACTTGGGCCAATAAAATTGAACATGGGCCCAGATGGTTGACCACTCCAGTTGAGCACCGAATTGTTACCCTCAAATTCAATATGAGTTAGCGCGGGGACTGTGACGGTCTGGTCAAGCGTGGTAGTGCCGTTAGGAAAAAGGACAACGGGATTGACAGCACCATTATTCGCTGCTGTGACGGCCGCATCGATGGTGGATTGAACAATCGCGGAAGTTGCCCCTGCAGGCACTTCGAAAATTTGGCGATTAGCAAAAGCAGGTGTTGGGGGCAAAGAAGGTGGAGTGATATTAATGGCATTATAGTCTGTAATGGTATCATTAATTGAGACTAAGTGATCAGAGGAACTAACGACTTGATTGGCATTTGCTACGGTATAGGTGTTGTCAACCGATAAAACATCGCGGCCTGGGACCCAATCTGTCATTTTAACAACAGGTCCGCTTGAGCCTTGTGGGCTTTGGATTTGATTGTCGATCAAAATAGCAGGGCCCTCATTACCGATTGTAATAGCAGGGTTGGTATCACCAGACGGCATTTGGACAAGATTGCTTTCAATGATGGTGGGTGCAGAGTTACCACCCATGCCGGCAGCATTAAAAAATCGTTTTGATCCTCTGGATACGTTTTTATGCAGGGAAAACCACATCGTGTTGCCAATATCGAAATCAGCCACTGTTGAGTTTTCGAAATAGCTTCGATACACATACATGGCACCGTAACCAGTACTCATATTTGGTGCAAAGGATAGTGTGGTGTTCGCATTAAGAGTGGGAGCAATATATTGGACAGTGGTGTTATCTGTAAAGGTAAAATTATTGGTGACTCCTCGGGCACAGTCAATAAATTGAGAGTCAAAAATCCACCAATCCAGCGCATTGGGGCTTCCTGTATCAAATCCAGCGAAAGAATCATTGAGAAAGGTGACGCGTTCGATATAACCTTCAGAATTCATTTGACTATAGTTGGAACCTTCGCGTCCGGCCATAATCCCAATGGCCAAATTTTCAAAGACTTCGTCTTCATGCATGGGGTTAGTGCCTGTAGGATTAGGTTCGGTAGTATTAAACCAATGAGCAACCCCAATAGCGGCAATTCCTTGGCCATCCCATGTGATACGCTCAAAGGAGTCACCAGTACCATTATTTTCAATCAACATGGCTAGATTCGGTCGGCCCTTCCATTGAATTTTGACAGTGTTTGGATCAGCACCAATTAAATGTACGCCATTTAATTTATCAGGGGCAACAGTGATGTTGAGGCTTGAAGAGATTTCATAAGTGCCCGCGGGAAAATAAACAGTACCGCCTGTTGTGTCAGCTGTGTTAATGGCATTTTGAATAGCCGCTGTATCATCAGTATTCCCGTCGCCGACAGCCCCCAAATTTTTGACATTGATCCAAGAGCTAAAAGGCCCGAGTATTTCTCGATCATCCAACGCCACCGCAAAACGCGGGGACTGGGACTGGGCGTAACACGTGGATAGAGGGACGATGGCCCCAAGAAATAAGAGAAGTCTGGAAATAATTTTAAAAAAGGACTTCATAGAAATTTTGTCCTTTCAAGATATGCGCTTTTAAATTCAAAAAACAATCGGATCCTTCATGTGCCTCTACATATAAATATACACGAGTTATTAGCGTTTTGCCAGTCTCAAGAACGAAAGAATTTGTGGTGTACTTGCTTTTTACCTTTTATATGGTATCCTTTCATCAGATAGCGTTTTCTGAAAAAATAAATCCCAATTAGAAACAGATTTTTCGAGGAAAGCAAAGATGTTTAATCGTGTTTTCGCCCTGTTTATCCTGTTTGCTTTTGCTTTGAATATATTGGCCCCGTATCCATTTGCCAATGCCCAAACGTTTTTAGGCCTGCCTCAGCCGGGTGTTTTGGTCCAAACAAGTGAAGATTTTAGTCCAGATATCGTAAGGGCCATTAAGGTTTATCCTAATAATCCCTTACAATTTGATTTTATCCTTGAACATTCTGATAAGACCATCCCGCCATCCGTTCGTCGTGCCCAGACAGAACGCCTGGTCAAATATTTCCTGGCAGCATTGACTGTTCCCCAGAAAGACCTCTGGGTCAATCTTTCACCCTACGAAAAAAATCGTATTATCCCCCAAGCGCTTGGGATAACTGATATGGGCCGTGACATGTTGGCCCAGGATTATCTTTTGAAGGAATTATCCGCATCTTTGTTGTATCCCAAAAATGCTTTAGGCCATCGGTTTTGGTCTGCCATATACGCCGAGGCTAATCAAAAATTCGGCACAACCCAAATTCCCATCAACACTCTTAATAAAGTGTGGATTGTTCCTGACGTGGCGGAAGTTTACCAGCATGGCCAAATGGCTTGTGTTTCAAAGAGCCGTTTAAAGGTCATGATGCAGCAGGACTATATTGCCTTAAAGCACAATCATTTAAATAGTGGGAATCTTTCGACGCAACCGGCAGATTTATTGGCCTTACAGCTTGAACGTTCGATTATTTTACCAGCTCTTGAAAAAGAGGTGAATGAGGGGAAGAATTTCGCCTTGCTTAGGCAAATATATAATTCCACGATCCTGGCTGTTTGGTTTAAAGAAAATTTGAAAGAAGGGATCTTAAAACAGAATTACATGGATAAGTCGAAGATCAATGGCATTGACCTTTCTGATCAGACAATCAAGGACAAGATCTTTGATTATTACCTTAAAGCCTATAAAAAGGGTGTCTTTAACTACATTCAAGACAGCAACGACTCGCCAAGAAAATATTTTTCAGGAGGGCTGGGGTTTGATGACCTTCAAGTCAAACGATCGCAGCAACAACCCGCTTGGGTGACCCAAGATGATTTGGTGGTTGACCAATACCGTTTGGCAGATCCAAGTCATGCCATGATCGCTGATACTGTCCAAGGATTGGATAAAATCATTGAGCAAATCAACAGTTTTGATGAACGTTCTTACACGCCAGATGCATGGGAGTTCCGCCAGGGGGCAGAGGCCGCCATTGAACGGATCATTCCTGAGGGATTAACCTTAAAGATTGATCAGGAAAATGATTTGCAGACCATTATTGATTCTCGGGTATTTCAACAATTAGCCAAAACTGTTGTCACTGTTAGAATTGATGGACGATGGAAAGAAGTTCCTTTGCTTGGCGTTGCCTTGGGCGAAAGCCGTAGAAAATTTGCCCATGCCGCTGTTTATGAAACCATTGTGACAGAGTTATTAGCCGCCCGTTCCCAGGCCATTGCCTTGGCCTATGATGTTGTCAATGCCTTGACTGGCTTTCCACTAGATCGTTTTGGAACTAATGAACAAAAAAAGAAACTCTTGGATCCCCTTATTAAAGAAGGTGAGCCGTTTTTGTCCTTTGCCATCACAGAGCCTGGGGCAGGCTCTGCATCTTTAGTTGGGATGCAGGCCAATGCCATTGAAATTGATCCAGATCCGGTGACACAAAAACGGCGTTTTTTAGTAAACGGTAAAAAGCAGTACATCACACTTGGAACCAAGGCTAAATATGTTTTATTTTTTGCTATTACTGATCCAAAGGCCCATCTTGAACGCCCTCTTAATGGGGTGACATTCTTTGTGACGCCGTTAGACCCTTTAACTGAAGGGGATCAAGAGGCTTTAAATAAAGAGCGTGAATTTTTGCCTGATCAAGTCACTGTGACTGATGAGCATGGTCAAAGAACAGTGACAACGACTAAATCAGCTCATCGTGCTGCACAGAAAACCCTGTCGACACATCATGGTACAGGGACCACAGAGGTCAACGCGCAAAACGTCATTCTTACTGAGGATGATATCCTGGGAGGCATTGGTGGGCTTAATAAAGGCGGCAGGATGTATTTTGATATATTAAATTCCGGGCGTGTCTCGATCACATCAATTTCCATTGGCGGATTAAAACGCCTGCGTGATGAGCTATTGGCAGGATACCGTGAATTATTAGAGGATCCAACAACTCCAGAGTCTGAATTAACCAGATGGAGTGAGGAAATAGAGAGAGTGAACGCTGATTTATACGGAGATAGGCAATTGCTGATAGATGCTGCAGATAAAAAGGATATCAGTGAAGCTGAAAGTGACCATCAAACAAGTTTTACTTTTGAGGCTACCATGGCCAAGCTGCAAGGTTCTGAAGATGAAGTAGCGGCTAATAGAAGGGTCGTTGGTCTTTTTGGAAAGAAAGCGGTTCGTCGTGGCCGGCGTGCGCTGGCTGTCGAGGATAGCCGTTTGCATAATATTGGTGAAGGGACTTCAGAAATCATGCGTCATGTGCTTAATCAGCAATTTAGCCGTGATGTAAAAGAGTTAGGTTTGCAAGGTAATTTGAGTACGGATCAATATGTCCATACCCTAAGGGCGCTAATAGCTAAAAAACACAGGATTCCAGAGATCAAAGTGGGTGATATTATATTTTTAATCAAATATTATGAAGATCATCTTCAACAGATGCGAAATGAAGACAGACGGATCGTGCTTGAGCGACTCCAGGAAGATATAGCTAATTTGGTAACATTGGCAACTCGACTAAGTCTCGTACAAAAGAAAATAATATCAGGATTAAATCCTCCTGAGTATAAGCTGGCAGCAACGATCCTAAAGCAATTGATTGGAAATTATGAGGAGACCGCAACCAGTGTCGCTTCGGATTTATACAAGAATGCTGCGCGAAATTTCAATTTTATTCCAGATGATAAGAACCCTGACATCCAGGTGCCAGTTCCAGAAAGAATCGATATAGAAAATTCTGGTTTGACTGATGGGCAAGTGAAAGAAATGCCATTGATTGTTCAAGCTTTTGAATCGGTTGCAAAGGCTGTGCAAACCAGGGTCATTTCGATTCCAGTGCATAATGATCCAAAATTACAGGATGCTGTGTATCAAGGATTGAGTCAATTAAAAGCAAGTTCACTGTTGATGCTAGACACGCTTTTTGATGACGATCATTATAGGACTGTTATTCAGCGTGAATCAATTCGATCAATGGCGCGTCATAATCCTTCCTTGGCATTGTTGTATTTGGAACAATTAAAATCACTCGAAGTTCTTGGCCTTTTTCATTCCCCAAAAGCAGAAAGTATTAAAGAAGAATTGCAAACAGTCCCAGAAACGACAGCCATTGTGATTCCTTCAGGTAAAGATGAGGATTTGACCTATCATGAATCGAATGGCCAATATTTGATCAGTGGGCAAGCCAGGACAATTTTAGGTGGTAATAGGGCTGACGTATTTATTGTAGAAGCTAAAGATCGAAATGGTCAGAACCCGAAATTCTTTATTGTTGAAAAGTCTGATAAAATATCCACAACAGCCCTTGCCAAACCGCTGGGTTTAGAATCAATTGGTTTTGCGGATATCGCTTTTCATCGTAATCCTGCCATTGACAATGTCCCTTCGCAAGAAGCATTTGATGCTTTAAGAAAACTGGAAGGATTGGGCATTGCTGGTTTTGGTATAGGTTTAAGCGAAGGTTTGATTGAAGAAACAGAAAAACACTCATTTGGCCGTAAACAAGGTCCAAAGGGAAGTCAGGTTCCCAATTTGTATTATGCACCTGTACATCGTATGATTGAGACTATTGCTGACAATGGCAGAAGGATTGCTGATTTAGATCCCAATGATCCTAAACAACTGAGAAAAATGATTCATCTAATTTCCCAAAATGGAACGATAGCGGTCCAAGTTTTAGGCGGGGCTGGATTGGATATGGATAGCCGTTATGTCAATGGCAGCTGGCGTGCCTCTGTCAGCCTGCTTGGTTTGCAAACTGATTCGATTAACAGGCAAGAGCAGGATTATGCAGTGATTGCAAATACGAACGGTGGTATTGACTTGGGATTGAATCTCAACATTAAGCAAAGTGGTTTACCGTTGAATATGGGTGGAAGTCTGGATACCGCACGTTTTTCATCCACCGAGGGCTATTATCCACAACTGATCAGCGAAAAATCTATCCGCGATTTTGCATCATATCTCTCCTAGGATCTGCTTTTATTTTCGACTTTTAGCCGAAGATTAGGATTTTTTAATTCTAAATTCATTTTACCTTCATCAACGTTTTGATAAACTCTAATCTCCCCCTCGGTGTATATAGTGTGCATGATTTGTAAAGATGTCTAATAGATGGTATACTTTTTCAATATGGCGATCAAAGACAATGTCAGATTTGGAGATGTTCTCCTGAAATCAGGGTTGATTAATGAAGCCCAGCTTGAAGAGGCCCTTGCATTGCAAAAGGTGACTAAAAAGAAGCTGGGTGAAATCCTCATTGAAAAAACCTTGATCAAGGAGAGTGATTTATTAAAGGCCTTGTCTGAATTTTATCAACTGCCACTTATTGATTTGGATATCGTCACCATTGACCCAAAAGTGCTTGGCCTTTTTCCTATGGAATTGCTTGAGAAACACAATCTTTTGCCTTTAGAGATCAAGGACCAAAATGTGATTGTTGCCACCAATGATCCTTTAGATGTATTGGCCCTTCAGGAGATCCGCTATGTCAGCGGCCGCCAGGTCAAGCCTGTTTTGGCCGGCCACAAGCAGATCACTGATTATTTGAAGAAATCGTATGACTTGATGGAGAGCTTTGAGGTGGCCCGTCAGGCGCAGGACAGTAACAGCCAGGAATCACCCATTATTAAGGTCGTTAATAGCATTATCAGCAAAGCCATTAGGGAAGGAGCTTCAGATATCCATCTTGAGCCGCAAAAAGACCGTTTGCGTGTGCGCTTCAGGATTGATGGGATGTTGTTTGAAAAATTGAATGTTCCCCATAACATTTATCGCAAGGTCATTTCTCGTCTGAAGATCATGGCAAGCCTGGATGTGACTGAAAATAGAAAGCCGCAAGATGGGCGCATCTCTTGGTCAGAGGGCGGTCAAAATTACGATATCCGTTTTTCAACGCTTTTGGATATCAACGGAGAGACGGTTAGTTTACGTATCTTGAATGCAAAATCGATCTCGCACACCTTTGATTCATTGGGGTTAGAGCAGTCGGAAGTTGACCAGATCAAGGAACTAATCCAGAGGCCTTACGGGATTTTTCTGGTCACGGGCCCCACTGGTGCTGGTAAAACCACAACCTTGTATTCGATCCTTAATCACCTTAATCGGGTTTCATCTAATATTATCACGGTGGAAGATCCAGTGGAATACCAGCTGGAGGGGATCACCCAAACAAATATTAATCCTCATGTTGATTACACCTTTGCTAATGCCATCCGTTATATTTTAAGGCATGACCCGAATATTATCATGGTCGGCGAAATCCGTGATATGGAAACAGCGGAAGTGTCTGTCAGGGCCGCATTAACAGGCCATTTGGTTTTAGCCACCTTGCATACTAATTCAGCGGCTGGGGCCATCACGCGCTTGCAGGAAATGAATGTGGAGTCTTTTTTATTAAGCTCGACGGTGGTGGGGGTCATTGCCCAACGCCTTGTCCGCCGTCTTTGTCCTCACTGTAAGATCGAAGCAAAAGCTTCTGAAGAGATCCACGAGATCATCTCCAAGGAGCTGTCCATTCAAGGGCCGTTAACAATCGCACATCCAAAAGGATGTGACAAATGTTTTAATACGGGATATTCAGGTAGGGTTGGTTTATTTGAAATCCTTAAAGTCACTCAAGAAATACATAATTTGATTTTAAAAAAATCCAGCGAACAGGAAATTACAAAAATGATGGTTGAAAAAGGCATGAAAACATTACGCATGGCCGGCTATCAAAAGGTCATTGACCGGGTCACCTCCTATGAGGAAGTTTTAAGGGTCACGCTGACAGAAGGCGTGTAAGATGGCCCTTTTTTTATACAAAGTCAAGAACGATACTGGCCGTACCCTCGTGGGCTTGGTTGATGCTGCAAATGAAAAGGATGTAAAATCTTTTTTTCTGCAATCGTCCGACCTTTATTTCTTATCAGCCAAACCGTATGATATTAGTTCCCTGGCCAAGATCCGTCTAAAAGCTGACGATCTGTTGATGTTCACCCACCGTTTTTATCATTTGATTGAAGCGGGATTGCCCATCTTGCAGGCCTTGTATATTCTCTGGAAACAATCCGAACTAGAAGAACTGCAGATCATCAGCAGTTATATCCGTAAATCATTGGAAGATGGTTCTAACCTCCAGGAAGCTTTTAAACCTTTTACAGGTGTTTTTTCTCCCATGTATCTATCTTTGCTGGGGGTGGCTGAAATTGGCGCAGGCCTGGTCAAAATTCTTAAAAAAATAGTCCAATACCTGGAGGACCAGAAGCGTTTTGTCGATCGCTTAAAGCGGGCGATCATGTACCCACTGTTCGTATTGAGCTTTGCATTTTTGATATTAATGGGCATGTTCATGTTTGTCATTCCCATGTTTGAAAAGGTCATTTTGAGCCTGCATGGTGAATTGCCGGCCTTGACAGTTGTTCTTTTTGGTTTATCTAATCTTTTACGCAGTCCTTATTTTCTTCTTTTTATGATCGTATTGATCATCGGAGGAATTTTCGGCTGGAAGTATCTCAATAAGGTAAAAAGTTTTAAATATTGGTTTGATTCGTTCAAATTTAAAATCCCTTTGGCTAAAACAGTTCTTTATCCCATGTATGTAGGTCGATTCACGCGTTCCTTGGGGTTATTGATTTCTAGTGGCCTTACTCTAGTGAGAAGTTTGGAGGTGGCCAGCGAGACGGCGGGGAATCTTCGTATTGAATATGCTGCTAAAGAGATTAAGCGGCAAGTCACTGAAGGAGGTTCACTATACGATGCTTTTAAAACAAGTGTGATTTTTCCGGTTTCTTTGGTTGAACTGATAGGTATTGGTGAAACCACAGGGAAATTGCACCAAATATTGGATAATATTTCAGGCCAATTGGAAGAAGAGGTGGATTATGCGATCACTAAATTCATCACCCTTTTGGAGCCAATCCTGATTATTTTTGTAGGTGCCATTGTATTGGTTTTGTTTTTGGGGATCTATTTTCCGATTTTTGCGGTGCAAGGCGCGCTTCGGGCAATGTAAGTATTTGGTATTAATATGTTTATGGAATTGATGATTTTTTTTAAATTTGCTTTTTGTAATTTTAGATGGTATGCTTAAGAATCGGTTTTTTTTGAAAAAAAATAATAATTTTTGGAAAAAGGTTTCCAAAGATGGTCCGTTTTAAACAACATAAGGAGGGGCACGTGAAAAAAGGGTTTACATTAATCGAAATTCTAGTTGTACTTGTTGTCATCGGTATTTTAGTGGCAGCAATTTTACCCAATGCTCTTAAAGCAATTGAGCAGGCCAATGAAAGAAGTACGGCCTCCAATTTGCGTAATATTGATGCAGCCATCCAAGAGTGCTATAACGCTCAACCAGTCAATACTACTGATCCTTGGGCAGCTTGTGGTGAGAAGGGTGATCCTTCTATTTTAGCACCAACCTATATGGAAGCGATACCGAGTAATGATCCTTGGGGGACTGCTTATACAATTATTGCAGATCCAAATGGCGCTCCAGGTTATACGTCTTCTAAAACAGCGATTTTTCCTCATTGGCCTGATATAACATCACATAACTAATAGGTGTGATTAGGAAATAAAATGAAGGCATACTTAGCAATAGAAGTCACTGACCATAAGCTTAGATATGTGGTCATTGAGAAATCCGAAAAGATGGTCCACGCCACAAGGGCAGGCGTATCTAATTTAACATTAGATCCGTCTGCCCAAGGGGCATTGACCGCCTGTGTCCGGGATATTATTGCCAAGGAAAATCTTGATATTGCCCGTATTTTCTTGACCGTCAATTGCCGTGATACAGTGATCCATCAGTTGACCTTTGCAAAAATGTCCAAAGCTGACCTGGATGTGCTGGTGCATGGTGAGATCGAAAAAATACCTGCTTTTGCTGAAAAAGCCTTTGATTCTATTTATAGGGAACAGGAGTCTGAAAATCCAGCCAAGAGCAAGGTTATTTTTGCTGCGATGAGTGATAAATTACTGCAATATATTATCAATGAGGTGCAGCAAACCCGTATCCCTTGCCATGAACTTGAAATTGCCCCGCTTAATTTGACAGGACTTCTGACATCCGCGGATCTTACAAATAGCATTCAATCCTTTATTGTGCTTAATGAACATGCAACCAATTTAGTGGTTTTTGAAAATGGTCAAATTAAATATTTATACACCACCAACACGGGCACAGATGGTATGTACCCTTTTAATAGTGTCGGCCAAAAGCAGGGCATCACGTTAGGTTGGGCAGAAGAGCTTAAGCGTGTTTTAAAATCATATTCTTTGGAAAATAAAAAGTCGATTGATAAGATCTGGCTCTTGTGGGACAAGGAAGCGGCCCCGAAATTTGATGTTTATTTACAAGAACAAGGAAATTTTAGTGTCAAGGCATTGGACCTTTCACAAGAATGGGTCACGGAGCCGATTAATCCTATCAATTTATTGCCGATTGTGCCGGCTGTTTATTATTTCAATAAAATCCAACCTGCTTTTTCTCTTAAGCAATTCTTTAATACATTTGAATTTAATGATCTTATTACCAAAAGCTTGCTTGTTTCTGCCCTTATTTTGGCCATTGTCGGTGTTATTTCTGGCGGAATGATCCTTCGTTTTTCTTTGCTGGAGCATTCTGCATTCGTTCAGCTGAAAGATACACAGAAGAAAATAGCTATTTTACAGGAAAAATCTCCGGAAATAATTGACTTAAAAAATCAATATGATGAGTCCCGCCAGCAGCTATTATTTCAAGCGACCTATGTGAAGCTTTTGAACCGGATGTCCTGGTCTGAGGTTTTAAGTGAAGTGGCTTCAGAATTACCGGAAGAGCTGTCATTGACTTCATTTAAGGTGGATGATTCTGGGGAAGTGACCTTTACAGGAGAGGCCTTTACCATGGGTTCGATCGCGCATTTATTGCGTCAGGTCAACAGTTCGGTAATTCTCAAGAACGGTAAATTTAATTATTTGTCAGAGGAAGTGGTCAAAAATAAAAAGGTGTTCCGTTTTGGTATTTTGGCAGATTTAAGATTGGATGATCAATCATGATGAAATATTTTAATGCCAATAAAGTAAACTTCATCATCATGTCAGTATTTTTTTTGGTGATTGGTATTTTTGTGATTGCGGCAGCAGAGCGTTATTATGCCTACAAGGAAACCTTACAAAATTTAAGATTCCAAAAGACACAGTTGCTTGCATTGCAACAAGACCTGGATATGACCACCAATTCTATTGAACAAATTAAAAAAGAACAAGAGCGGTTCAAAGAGATCTTGTTTGAAGAACGTGATGTCCCTGCATTTCTTGATGGTATTTCAGGTTCTGCCCAAAAATCTTTGGTTTATATCATGGAAATGAAGACCCAGCAATTTAATCAAGTGCCGGTCCCGAAGTCCATATCAGATTCAAATATGCGGCCTGGACAGGCCTCTCAAGGCGCGCAAAATCAAGCGGGGTATAATTCCAGGGATGAGCAGGCCAAATTAAGCGATATGTTGACCTTGGCATCCATGCCCATCCATTTTAAAATCCACGGTACTTTTAATGCGATTGTTAATTTTTTAGGTTCCATTGAAAATTACCGTCAATTATTGACGGTGAGCAATGTGGAAATCAGCACCGATCAGAATTATCCTCAGCTGATATGTGAATTTACGATGGATATTTATAGTTTAAAGAAATTCAGGGACATATGAAAAGTAATTATTTGATGGTCTATATGCTGATGGGATTGATCGTGGTGTCAACAGGATGCCAGAAGCAAAGTCATCAAAGATTTTTGATGACGCCTGCTGCAAAGCCGGGGATTGAGTATGTGCAAAATCCCCAGTTGGCTGAAATGATTTTAAAACCAAAAGGCAAACAACTGTTAGTTTCTCGGGACCCTTTTAAACCGATTTTTACCAAGGAAGAGATGGGATATCCTGATTTTATGGATGTGGCCACCAATCAAGGTCCTAATTTGTCTACCAACGATATTGTTTTAGTCGGTGTGGCAAGAATGGATCATGAATATCAAGCATTAATCAAATACCATGATAAATCAGGCGTGTTTAAAGTTGAAGACAAAGTCGAGAATTATGTCATTAAAGACATCAATCTCGACCGAATTGTCCTGACGGACGGAAACCAAGACATAATCAAAAAAAGAGGCGAAATATGAGAAAGCAAATATTGACATATATATTATTAACGGTGTTTTTAGTTTTTAATGTACCGATCAGCTATGTTCATGCTGATTCAGAGAATAGTCCACCACAGGACATTGATGGGCTTCGTCCTGAAGTCCAAGGCATTGATAGTGCCGCGGATGAGGCGCGGGATGTGTCTGCGGCCCAAGAAGCTACAGAGGCTTCTCTTCAAGAAGAGCAGGAAGATCTGGAATACCAAACCCAAGACCAGGTTTTAGATAGCATCATTAAGCCTGAGGTCCAGACTAAAAAGATAGATTTGGATTTTGATCAAACCAACTTGGGCAATATTTTCCAGCTCATCGGTAGTGTTGCCGGGATCAATATTGTGCTTGATCCTGTCTTGAAGACCTATACCATGGACCTTCATCTGAAGGGTGTCAAGATCCATGAAGCATTAAGCATCATGTCTGATTCTTATGGCCTGGCGTATAAACGGATCGGGGACTCTCTTTTTGTAACGACCAAGGAAAAGCTCCGGGGTGATAATTTAATTTACCGCATCATTAAATTGCGCAACATCAAGGCTGAAGATGTTAAGTCTATGGCCCACGATATTGTTAATACCATCACCGTCAGTGCAGACACCAATTCCATTATTGTCATGGGCACTGAGGAAGAAATCGGCAAGGTAGAGGATATTGTCAAGAAAATGGATGTGCCTCAGCCTCAGGTGCTTTTGGAATGCAGGATCATTGAGATCAATAAAGACGCTATGAAAAATCTTGGTGTTGATTGGTCGAGCGCCATCACCACTAATTTTCAGGAAGCAGACCGTCCAACCACGTTTGGGACCACCCAATCACCGATTGGGCAGGCTTTCAAACTTTATTCCATCGCTCGCAGTCCGTTGCAATTTGAAAACACGCTCAATCTTCTTGAACAGGATGATTTGGCCAAGACCTTGTCCAATCCTCGGATCATCACCATGAACAATCAAAAGGCTGAGATCTTTGTGGGGGACCGTATCCCGTACACCATCACGACCTTTGCCGGTGGTGTGGCGACAACCGAAGTCCAGTTTGTGGAGCCTGGGATCAGGCTTCGGATAACACCATCCATTATTGATAAGGACTTTGTGGTTGTTAAGGTTGAGCCTGAAGTGAGCTATATCTTCTCTTTTATCGGCCCACAAAATCAATATCCATGGGTGAAGACCCGTGATGCCATTGCGAATGTCAGGATCGAAAACAATCATCCTTTCATTCTGGGCGGTTTGTTAAGCCAGGGAGATACCAAGAATTTCCAAAAAATCCCGTTTTTGGGAAGCGTTCCTTTTTTAGGCCATTTATTTAATAATCAAAATCATTCGGAGTCGACCTCAGAATTAATCATTCTGGTCACTCCTGTGATCATTAATAAGTAAAATGCCCTGCAGGCTAAATACTCCCCAAGCGTTCTCGCTCCTGGAAGTTGTCTTGAGCATGGTACTTCTGTTCGTTGTCAGCGCTTCCTCATGGATGGCAATGAATACGTTAAACCAATCAGCCCAAACTAATCGCCTTCGTCTGCATGCCGAACATTTGTTAATGCTAAGCCAGGAACAGGTATATGCCTTAGCCCAGAACCAGTTTCCCACGATGGACAGTTGTAATTTTCAGCCTGGGAGTAATTGTGGCATGCCCAATATATTAAATATATTTCCGGATATCACACCTCATTTGGATTTTATCAAGCAAAATACGACCAATCTAAAGCAGCCTCATATATGGTTGACCTGGAATGAAGAAGGTTTTCCAGAGCAGTTGGATGCATCAGCTTTCTATTCAACCCCCAAAGCGCCGTTACCTAGCAATATTATGGGGGAGGTCCAAGATACGGTAACAAATAAGATTGTTAGCGGGGTTACATTGACAGCCCAAAATACCCCTGGCGCTAATAATGCCACAACTACTTCTACATCTACAGTAACAACGGCTGACAACGAGCAAATCAATTATACGTTCGCGGACCCCAGTACGGCGCAGTTTATCTTGCCTTCCACAGGGACATGGCAGGTGACAGCGACAAGGTCAGGCTATACGACTTTTACATCAAAAACTTTTTCGATCCAAGGTACCGTTCCGTATGTATTGCCTATTCCTCTTACTCCTTTACCGGTTGACGCTCAGATCAATGTTTCTTTGGTCAATGCTAATGATAGCACTCCGGCTACTTTTAATAGTAATTCTCAAATTGATCTTTATCAAGGTGGAGCGCTCAAGCAAACAGTTAGTGCAGGAAGTGGTACAAGTTTTAACATTCCTTTTACAGATACTGATCAGCAATGTTTTACAGTGGCCACCAGGAATGCCTGGCGATCTGATTTGGCTGGAAATTTTTCTTGCTCAGGATTTAATTATCAAGCTGATGGTTGGTCTTCAGCGGTGGCGAGCGCCGGGGCAAGCTGTAGCACTTCAAATTGGTCGGGTGGAGGCAATGGTGTTTTTAATGGTACCGCGTCTACTCTTGATACTATCTGCGTCAATTCTGGTGATACACAAAACGTGACGGTGCCGTTGGTGCCTGTGCCCCAAACGACCATTTCAGGTTCGATTGCGGATGCAAGCGTTGATCCTATTGCTAATGAACCATTGACAATCACCGTGGATTGGCACAACGGAACTCTTTGGGGCAGTGAAAAAATCACCACTAATAATTCTAATGATACTTATTCCATTCAAGCTCCAGCGGAACAGGAAATGTTTCCTAATACGAGTAATTATTATGCCCAACTTAAGTTTCAATACAATGTCCCGCAGCTGCATTGCTGTAATCAACAAGCTTCAGAGACAATACCAGGCGATAATCCAGTTGGGCCGCTTCTCATCGGGGTCTTTCCGCACGATTTGTCTATCAATACAACATCTGCCTCTCCCTTAACATGCGGAAACGCGGCAGGAAATATTATTGATGCCTCCAATCGGTCTGATATTGTTGGAGCAACAGTTAAATTAACAACATCAGCTGGTATCAACCAAACAACTGACAGTTCCGGCAATTATATTTATCAATGCCCTGCCAACGAGACGGGGTATCTTGTTCCTACAGGCACTGCAACCTTGACTGTCAATCAAGGTAATTATTATGCATTTTCATCGACGGGAAACAGTTTTTATGCGGGGGTACCCATTCCTGCGGTGACAGCCACCAGTACAGATCCTTTGCCGAAAATCAGCCTTTGGCCTCTAGAGTTTGGGACGATATCCGGCACGGTCACCGATTTGGGGAGTGGTCTTCCAATACCCAATGAAATAGTAAAGATAAAACCTGATAACAATGTTCTTTTAGCCAACGATCCTGCCGCATTTATAGATACCGATAAAGTTGAAACGCTCGAGGCCATCACTGATAGTGGTGGGAATTTTAGTTTTCCCAATGTACCGATCACTTGGCCTCCGAGCATTCTGGCTGGTAACCCGTATTATAACCAAATCAGTTTGGAATATACGTTGACTGTTCTTCAGTCCCAGCTTTATCCGGCTTATAGCAGTGGGAGATTTGTTTTCGATCAGGGTGGTAAAAATTTTATCATTCAGCTTGAGAGCAAGGGGGAGATGTAATTGATGCAAACGATCAAGAATATGAATAACAAAGGATTTACCTTAATTGAGCTGATCACCTCATTAGCTATCCTGGGGATTATTATTGGCATTCTAGGCAACGTGTTTTTGCTTAATTTACAATCTTCAGATTATCTGGTCAGTAGGGCTGACATGGCCCAGGAAATGGACCAGATTGTTGAGTCTTTTAACCAGGATGTGCATGCGGCCTCCAGCAATGGGATATTTCCGTCAACAGGTGTTGATAATCAGCAATTACAACTTAAAGATGCGAGTGGTAATTTAGTCGCAACGTATATTATGAAACAAAATGGGGAATTTCATATCGTACATTATTATAATGGCAATAGTGATGATACTCTCATTACGACAAATCTTGATTATACTAATTCTTCTTTTAATACCCAAAGCTTTCCGATTGTATTGACCTTGGCGTTTTTAAAAAATCAGTTTTTAGTGAACTCTCCAGTAACCCTTACAACAACAACGGAAGTTTATCCACGTAATTGATATGAAACTTAAAGATAAAAATTCAGGATTTGCTTTAATCATCAGTCTCATGGTGGCTTTTTTCTTAAGTCTTTTATTTGTGGCGGCCTATATGCGTTCGGAAATGCAATTAAACTCAAGCAATGCCTTGATAGCTTCGCAATTGGCCTTTAACGCGGCAGAGGCGGGCATAGAACAGACAGTTTATCAGTTAAAGACTAACCCTAAGTATTTACCTAATGATACAACGCCACAAGTGATCCCAATATCAGGCAATGCCAGCTCTGTGCAATCTTATCAACGTCAATCTAAAGTTACGGCAAAATATTTTAATTTTAATGCAGATTGGGTTTTGTCAGTAGGAACGGGGATTTTCAAAGGTAAAACGGCTTACCGTTGCATTTTGGCCAAACTTGTGATTATTAATCCAGGTCAGTTCTTTGTTACCACACAGGGAGAGCTCAATATAGGAAGTGGATCTAATATCAATTCTGATATTTTTGGTAAGGACGTTAATTTTAATACGTTCCCTGGGGACACTAAACAGCAGATTACGGTTGGTGGTAATGTCTATTACAGCAACAGCGTCAATGGTCTTACCCCACCAGAAGTTTCTTTGGCACCTGGCAAAAGTACCATTCAGCTTTCAACAGAATCATTTGTGGGTGTTGACACCACCAGTTACAGCGATCTGGCCCAAAAAGGAGGAGACTACGTCACTGGTGATTTGATCGTAGATAGCAGTAATATCAATTCTCTTCCTACGGGTAATCAATTGGTGTATGCGACAGGGAATATTTACATATCAGGAGAACTGCAGAATCCCACCTTGTTTGTGGCCCAGGGGAATATCTATATTACCAATAGCCTGACCACTTCAAGCACGGCCCAGGGAGCTTTAGGGTTGATGGCCAACCAAAGCGTTATTGTTTCATCAAATGCGACAGATGATCCTATGAATATTGATGCCTATGTTGTGGCTGCTGGAGGTGCGAATTCTCAAAGACAGGCAGACCCTCTAGGTGGTGTTTTTATGTCCCAGGGCACCACACAATCAAAGGGTGCGCTTAATTTTACCGGGTCCATTGCCGTTCAAAGCAGTACAAATTCCTCGTCGGTGGATTTGAATGTTTATAGGACCCGTAATTACAATTATCTGGCTAATACATCCGTACCGTATGTTTCTTATGCAGTTAATATTATCAATTGGCAGGAGGTCCCTCCGCAATCGTCACTCCCAGCAAGTTAAAGTCAGCTCTTTTCGAAGGTCATTTTCCAATGCACGAGATAGGAAGGTAATACCAGTAAACTCAAGCAGGCGAGGCCCACAAGCCCGGCTAATTTGCTTTGGGCGAAGCTTGATTGGATGATTTTTAATTCATAGGTATGGCCTGTGGCATCACTTAAGAGGCGCAGGAAAAAGTAAAAGGGAGCGAGTCGGCTGATGCCGTTGATGTCATAAGCGTAACCGAATATAAATAGGCATAGGATGCAGTAAAGAACGGCATTTAGGATATTGAGGATGTAGGGGATGGTATACCAGTTATTAAAAATAATGGTGGTGTGGTAATACACCGTGAGCATTGAGTCGGAATCAAAGAATTGGCCGGCGTTTGTTGATACAAGTGCCAGAAAAAACCAAGCATATATTTTCCAGAACAGTTTCATACTCTCCATGCCGAGTACTCCTTTAGGTCGTACACGCATTATACAGAGTAAAAAAAATATTAGAATCTTTTTGAATTGAATAATGAGGATGATAGAATGCAAGGAATGGATGAAGAGTTTTATAGCATTATATCCACCATTTGTACCCAAGACCCCCGATATTATCCAGAAGCCTACGAATTTGTGATGGAGGCCTTGGCCTACAGTCAGCAGAAATTCAAAAAGGCCAAGCATATCAGCGGTGAAGAGTTGCTTGTTGGGATCAAGGCCCTATTATTAAAGAGATTTGGGCCTATGACCATGACTGTGCTTAAGCATTGGGGTATCAAGGCCACCGATGATTTTGGCAATATTGTCTTCAACCTGGTTGAAAACAAGGTCTTGGCCAAAGATACTCAAGATCATTATGATAGCTTTAAGAACGCTTATGACTTTGATGAGGTGTTCAATAAAGGCTATCGCAAAGCCCTCGCCAAACGCCTCAAAACCATGCGGTTTTAACCTTTCCGCTTGCTCTCTAGCATGAACCTTGTCAACACCGGGTGTTGACCAGATTCTAATACAATTAATTCTATCTCATCTGTTTTGTACCATCGATCTATCCTTATAGTATAATTATCTCATGCCTCAAGCTTTAAGTGAAATCTCCATTCAATTCATCAAAGGTGTTGGCCCGGCCAAGGCCAAATTATTGGCTAATTTGGGCGTGACGAGCGTCGAAGACCTGCTTTATTTATTCCCACATCGTTACGAAGACCGCTCTCAATTTATACCCATTGCCATGGTGCAGTTAGGCGAACTGCAGACCGTCTGTGGCAAGATCATCAGCGCTCGTCGGAATTTCTATTCTAAGAATCGCACGGTTGAAGTGGTGGTGGGTGACAAAAGTGGCAGAATCAGCTGTGTTTGGTTTAATCAGCCGTATCTGGTTAATATTTTCAAAGAGGATCAGGAAATCGTCCTATACGGCCGTATCGATCTCTTTGGCAAGCGCCTGCAAATGGTGGTGTCTGATTTTGAGCTGATCTCAGCAGAGGACAGAAGCCTTAACATGGGCCGTATTGTGCCGGTTTACCCATTAACCAAGGGTATTAGTCAGAGGTATTTACGTAAGTTAATGGACCAATGCCTTAATTTATATGCGGATCAATTGCAAGATATATTGCCGCAGGCTGTACGTCGTAAGAATCAATTAAGCCCTATTGCTGAAGGCATTAAACAGATTCATTTTCCTTCAGATTCACAGCAACAGCAAAAGGCCATTGATCGTATTGCCTTTGAAGAGTTTTTTTTATTCCAGATCTGTGTGATCTTAAGGCGCTTGAGCTTGGTGCATAAAACGGGTATCAAGCATCATATTGAAAAGAGTTTAATTGAAGAATACAGCCGAGCATTTCCTTTTCAATTAACCAATGCCCAGCAAAAAGCACTCAATGATATCAGCGCTGATATGGCCCAAAAACGTCCAATGCTTCGTATGATCCAGGGTGATGTGGGCAGCAGCATTTCCTAAATTTTCAAAAACTTTTGGGCCAAAGCATATTTAAAGAGATCAAGGTCTCACTGTTAATCAGCAGTACGCCTGCTAAGGAGAAAAAGGCAATTTATCAACAGCTCAAGGACGGCGAAATTGATCTGATTATCGGCACCCATGCGCTTTTGGAAGAAACCATTGCCTTTAAGGATTTGAGTTTTGTGGTGATTGATGAGCAGCATAAATTCGGGGTCAATCAGCGCGCCTTGCTTTCGGCCAAGGGTACTAATCCTGATATATTGATCATGACAGCAACACCCATTCCGCGGACCTTATGCCTGACGCTTTATGGCGATTTGGATGTCTCAGTAATCAATGAATTGCCGCCAGGCCGTGGCGAGATCAAGACCTATCATTTCCCGCTGCCCAAGGCCCAAGCCGTGTACCAGAAGGTAAGGGAGCTGGTGCAGAAAGGCACCCAAGCCTATATCATTTATCCCTTGGTTGATGAAAGCGAGAAATTGGATTTAAAGGCGGCCAAGGATATGTTTATTCATTTGCAAAAATTTGAATTTCAGGGCTTGCGCATGGGGTTGGTGCACGGCCAGATGAAGCGACAGGAAGCTGATGAGATCATGCTCAAGTTTAAAAAACATGAGCTGGATATCCTGGTTGCCACCACCATTTTGGAAGTGGGCATCGATATTCCCAATGCCAATGTGATGGTGATCGAACACGCTGAGCGTTTTGGTTTAAGCCAATTGCATCAATTGCGCGGCCGCATTGGCCGAGGCAGTCATAATGCCTTGTGTGTTTTGTTGGGTGACCCGGTCACTCAAGAGGCTAAAAT
>Ga0206849_1019_pt1 | contig 38713 bp, 39 predicted proteins | sample Alteio_BWOrgCont_15_FD_152892 | JGI IMG/M metagenome (GOLD analysis project Ga0206849, IMG submission 152892) | Enriched cells from forest soil in Barre Woods Harvard Forest LTER site, Petersham, Massachusetts, United States -... | ecosystem: Environmental > Terrestrial > Soil > Temperate forest >...
CCCGTGTTGGCGGTGACCCGGAGGGGGAGTTTGCTGCCGGCTTTGACGACGATGGTGAGGGGGCCGGGCCAGAACTTTTCGGCGAGGCGGTCGAAGGAGGAGTCTATGTTTCGGGCGAGCTCGTAGGCCTGGGCTACTTCGGCGATGAGGAGGGAGAGAGGCTTGTGGCGGGCACGAGTTTTGATCTCGTAGATGCGATCGACGGCGCGGAGATTGACGGGGTCGACGGCGAGGCCATAGAAGGTGTCGGTGGGCAGGGCGACTACGTGGCCGCTGCTGAGGCTGTTGGCGACGTAGGTGATGAGCGCAGGCTCGGGCTCGTCGGGATGGATGCGGAGGGTTTCTGCCGTCAAGTACTGACTCCTCGGGAGGGTGGGGTACCCCATACTTTTTTGCGTAAAGTCTTCGATCGTTGAGGGTTAGGTCTGGACTTCCCAACGGGAAATGAGACTTTCGTGCGCAAAGTCTTCAGAACAGGCGGGTTGATGTTGCCTGTAGGTAGGACTTTGTTTGATGCCAGCGACCATTCTATTGGATGTGGGGGCTGGTGTGGGAATGGCCGGAGAGGATGGATTTTGGGTTGAAAAGGTCCGTGCGGTTGAGCTGAGCTTAAGCGCTCGGGGTGTCTCGGCTGCGGGCTGCGCGCCCTCCGCTCGGGATGACGATGTTCGGGAGTTCAGGACAAGGGTGATTTATGTAAGGGTAAGATTTTCCGATGGGCGAGTTGGTTATTTCAAGTAAAGCGAATGTGCGGGTGAAGCAGTTGCGGGCGGCGTTTGGGGGACAGGCTCGGATGAGCGGCGGGTTGGTTGCTATTGAAGGTGAACACCTGTTGGAAGAGGCGATGCGGAGTGGGATTGAGTTGAAGACGGTGTTTGTGACGGAGTGGCGTGGGGTTCCTCGTGTGGTGCCTCGTGGGGTGGAGGTTGTGCGGGTTACGGAGGGGGTGTTTCGGAGTGCGGTAGAGACGCCAAGTCCGCAGGGAGTGGCGGCGTTGATCGCGCCTCCGGTGTTTGGGTTGGAGGATGTGATGGGGACTGGGGGTTCTGCGGCGTTGATTCTGGTTGCTGTGGGGTTGCAGGATCCGGGGAACCTGGGGACGCTGGTGCGGTCGGCGGAGGCTTTTGGGGCTGCGGGGGTCTTGACGACGCCGGGAACGGTGAGTGCGTGGAACCAGAAGGCTCTGAGGGCCAGTGTGGGGAGTGTGTTTCGGGTGCCTGTGGTTCCGGTAACAGCATCTGAGTTGAGAGAGGTGAAGGCGCTGGGGGTTCGTTTGATTGCAGCGGTGGGTTCGGATGGGGAGGATGCCGCGGGTTTGGATTGGAGGGGTGCTTGTGCGGTGATGATTGGGAATGAAGGGGCGGGGCTGGCGGCGGAGTGGTTGGAGATGAGCGATGCGCGGGTGACGATTCCCTGCCCTGGGCCGGTTGAGAGTTTGAATGCTGCGGTGGCGGGGAGTTTGTTGTTGTATGAGGCTGGTCGGCAGAGGGGAGATGGAGTTCGAAGTTGAAAAGGTCTGAGCGGTTTTTGGTGAGTTGAGACCCTCGGGGTCCTTCGACTGCGCAGTTTGCAAAATACGCAAACTGCTTCGCTCAGGATGACGAGATTAGAAGTAAGGTTTGGAGATGCGGGAGACCAGATGAGTTTGTTTGATACTTCGCCGGTGAGGGCTACTGCAGAGCGTGGGATGCGCGCGGCTCCGCTGGCGGAGAGGATGCGGCCGCGGACGCTGGACGAGTTTGTGGGGCAGGAGCACCTGCTGGGGCCGGGGAAGCCTCTGCGCGTGGCGATTGAGAAAGATGACGCTACTTCGATGATCTTCTGGGGGCCTCCAGGAACGGGGAAGACTACGTTGGCGAAGATTGTTGCGGAGAGGACTCAGGCTAGTTTTATTGAGTTCTCGGCTGTGATGAGTGGGATTAAAGAGATCAAGGCTGTGATGGTGGAGGCGGAGAAGGCGGCTGACTTTGGGTCGCGCACGATTTTGTTTGTGGATGAGATTCACCGGTTCAATAAGGCTCAGCAGGATGCGTTTTTGCCTTATGTGGAGCGCGGGACGATCCGGTTGATTGGGGCTACGACGGAAAATCCTTCTTTTGAGATTAATGCGGCGCTGCTGTCCCGGTGTCGCGTTTATACGCTAGTCGCGCTGACGGAGGAGCAGGTGGTTTCTCTGCTGCGGCGTGCTCTTAGCGATGCGGACAGAGGTTTGGGAGCTAGTGGTGTGACCGCGGAGGATGATGCGCTGGCGACAATTGCTTCTTATTCGAGTGGGGATGCTCGGAATGCGCTGAATGCTCTGGATGTGGCCGCAAAATTAGCTGAAGGACGCGGGGAAAAGGTGATTACGAAGGCGCTGGCTGCGGAGGCTTTGCAGCGGCGAGTCCTGCTTTATGACAAGAAGGGTGAGCAGCACTATGACATTATTTCGGCGCTGCATAAGAGTGTGAGGAATTCCGATCCGGATGCTTCGCTTTATTGGTTAGGCAGAATGCTGGAGGCGGGTGAAGACCCGATGTATGTGGCTCGGCGGGTGGTGCGGATGGCGGTGGAGGATATTGGGCTGGCAGCTCCGGAGGCGTTAAATCTTTGTTTGAGTGCTAAGGATGCGATGCACTTTCTGGGGCATCCGGAGGGGGAGCTGGCGTTGGCGCAGGCGGTGGTTTATCTGGCGCTGGCTCCGAAGTCGAATGCGGTTTATACGGCTTATGGTGCGGTGCAGTCGGATATTGAGGCTACCGCGGCAGAGCCGGTGCCACTGCATTTGAGGAATGCTCCTACGAAGCTGATGAAGGAGTTGGATTACGGGAAGGATTACCAGTACGCGCATGATTTGGAGGGGCGTGTGGCGGATATGGAGTGTCTGCCGGCTTCATTGGTTGGGCGGCGGTATTATTTGCCTACGAATGAGGGGCGGGAGAAGTTGTTGGCGCAGCGGATGGAGGAAATTGCTCGGATCAAGACTGAGAAACGAAGGTTATCGGCTGACGATGAACGGCAATAGCGGTGCGAGCGAAAGACAAATACAGGGATCCTTCGCTCCGCTCAGGATGACGACTTCAAACCGGCAACGCTAGCTAAAACTCTAGTGGGCGTATTTGATGCTGCAGCCGTAGGGGCGGGTGCTTTCGACGACTACTGGTTTGCCCGACATGGAGGCGTTCAGGGCGTCGTTTAGGTAGTTCTGGGCTCCTTTGAGGTCGGCCTGGTCGGTGGTGGGTTTGTTGTCGATGGCTCCTTCGTAGATGAGTTTGCCGGTAGGGTCGATGACGAACATGTGTGGGGTGGTTCTTGCGCTGTAGAGATGGCCGATGGCTCCGGTGGGGTCGAGGAGGACGGCGGTGGATGCGACGTGCATGCTCTTGATGTATTCGTTCTCTTCTGCCGGGGTTACGTAGCCCTGCTCGCCGGGCGCTGAGGAGATGACGGAGAGCCAGACAACGCCTTTGGCTGTCCATTCTTTCTGAAGGTTCTCCATGCTGCCGCTGAGATAGTACTTCTGCTCGAAGGGGCAGCCTTTGTTGGCCCACTCGAGGACGACGTATTTGCCGCGGTATTGCGAGAGGGCGTGCGTGACGCCGTTGGAGTCGATGCCTTTGAAGTCGGGGGCGGGGTTGCCTGGGACTACGGCGAGGGCTGGGATCGCGGCTAGAGCCAGGGCGAGGGAGAGAAGTTTGCGGTGGGACATGCGGTGTACCTCCACAACTGCTTTCTGGGGATATTTTCGATGACTTGGCCTCGGGATGCAAGCTTGCGCCTGCGAGCGACGAGGCGTGGGAAAAGGGTTTTACATTCCACCGGTGGCAAAGGCGCGAAAGATGGGGGCACCCGAGCTTTGGAGTTTATTCAAAGACTAGTAAGACAACGGCAACAGCAAAAACGAATGCGGGGGTCTCTCCACTGCGCGATGGACGATGATACTGTCCATTGCTCCGGTCGAGATGACGCCTCTATGGAGGAGCGAATGATGTTCGAGCGGAACGGTGTTCGAGGTGGCTAGGGCATGGCGATGAGGGCGGCCATGGTTTCGGTGCCGTCCCATAGGTTTTGCAGGCGGAGGTTTTCGTTGGCGGCGTGCTGGTTGTCGTCGTGGTTGGCGATGGGGACGGTGATGGTGCGGGTTTGCGCGGCTCGCTCCATGGCGTCGAGGGGAACGGTGCCGCCGAAGGTTGGGAGAAGGATGATTTTGCCGCGCGCGGTTTCGATGGCGTGGATTACGTCGGCGGCGATGGGGAGGTCCATTGGGGTGCGGGAGGCTGGTTCGCCTCCTTCGGCCTGGATGTACGCGACTTTGGGGTGGGCGAGGCGTTGTTCGCGCGTGGCGGGGGCCTCAGTGATGAAGTAACCCTGGGAACGGATGTAATCGATGACGCGCTGTTGCTGGGTCTTGGGATCGATGCCTACGACGAGGCGGAGGTCGAGGTTAGCTGTGGCGGTGGTCGGGATGGAATTGGTGGAGTGGGCTCCGGTTTGGCCGGAGGAGATGCCGTTGATGTTGAGCGAGGGTTCGTTGAGGAGCTCAAGGAGGTGTTTGCCTGCGCCGTCGGTGTGGCCGAGGACGAATTCGTTGCGGAGCATCTCGTCGTTGACGGGAGCTTCGGCGAGTGCCTTCTTTTCGACGGGGCCGAGGGGGACGATGCCGTCGTAGAAGTGCGGGATGAGGACGTGGCCGTTGGCGTCTTTCATGCCAGCGAGGAGTTGGGCGAGCATCATGGCGGGGTTGGGGGCCCAGTTGCCGTAGTGGCCGCTGTGGAGGGCATGGTCGGGGCCGTAGATGGTGATCTGGAGGTGGGCGTCGCCGCGGGCGCCGAAGATGAGGTTCTGGCGGCGGGTTTGATCGACAGGGCCGTCGCAGACTAACCAGATGTCTCCGTGGATGAGGTCGCGGTTAGCCATCAGGATTTGTTCGAGGTGCGCGGAGCCGGCTTCTTCTTCGCCTTCCCAGATGAAGCGGATGTTGGATTGGAGTGGGATGTGCGCGTCTTGAAGAGCGCTTAGGGCGGTGAGTTGGGCGAAGATGGCGGCTTTGTCGTCGCCGGCTCCGCGGGCGTAGATGCGAGGTTCGCCGTCGACTTGTTTGATGATGGGAGTGAAGGGTTGGCCGGTGTCCCACTCGGACGGGGTGACGGGCTGGCCGTCGTAGTGGGCATAGAAGACGATAGTGCGCTTGGCGCCGGGAGTTTTGATCTCGCCCCAGACTACGGGTGGGGTTGCGGCAGGAAGGCCGGGGGCGGTGAGAAGTTTGGCTTCGGCTCCGTGCTGCTGGAGCTGGGCGACGAGGAATTCGGCGTTCTTGTGGAGGTTGGCGGGGTCGGCGGCTACGTTGGGGATGGCGAGGAAGTTAGAGAACTGCTGGGTGAGCTCGGCCTGGCGTGGGGTGGTGTAGTTTTTGGCTGCCTGGGGTGGGGTGGTTTGCGCTTCGGTTTTATCGGCGACGGCGCAGGAGGCCGCCAGGACAGCGGCGAGCAGAGTTCGCGTGAGAGGCATGTTGAGAAAGTAGCACGGCGTGGTTCGAGGGCGGTCAGGGTTCGTAGACTTCGAGGGCCGATGTTGTGGTTGGAGATGGGCTGGTTTGCGCGAGGAGGAGGGCGAGGGTGTTGAGGGCTTTTGTGATGGTCTTGCGTTCGGTGGGTGTGGCTTGTTTGAGGGCTTCGAGGAGTGGGTTGAGGGCGAGCTCGGGCATGCGGGTGGTGAGGAATTCGCGGACGGGACGCGAAGGAACGAGGAGGGTGATGCGGCGGTCGGTGGGGTGCTCCTTGCGCTCGATGAGGCCTTGTTTGACTAGGCGATCGACGATTCCGGAGACGGTGCTGTGGGCGAGGCTGACTGCGTGACTGAGCTCTTTGAGGCTGAGACCCTGGCTGCGAACGAGTTGAGACATGACGAGACGCTGCGGGCCGGTGAGGTTGCCGCGAGCGAACTCGGCCTGGAGACGTTGCCGCATCATTCGTTGAATGGCGTTGAGTTGGAGTTCGGTTTGTTGAGCTAGACCACGTAGGTCGCGGGTTTCGCTGGATTTTTTTTGTTGAGAAATTTTGGCGACTTGTTTTTTTGATTTAGACTTCATGGTCTTTCGTGTTGTGGCTGGGAAGAGAAGTTCTAAAAGATGTATGGGATGAGGGTGCTGACTTCGCGGCGGTAGCGGAGGTATTCGTCGCCGAAACGCTGGTACATGAACTGCTCTTCGGTGTTAATCTTCATGAGCAAGCCTCCGGCGGCGACGAGGACGCCGAGAAAGCTGCGGAGCAGGCCGTATTCCAAAGCCGCACCGAGGAGCGCGGCCAAGATTCCAGTGTAGATGGGATGGCGGACGATGCGGTAAGGGCCGAGGACGATGAGGGTGTGGTTTTGTTTGAGGGTTACGGTGCCGCTCCAGTTGTCGCCGAGGATGAAGCGAGCCCAGATGCTGAAGGCTACGCCGCAGACGGCCAGCGCCAAGCCGAGGAGTGCGATGGGGATGGTTACGGTAAAGACGGGCTGATTGAGCCAATCCGGGTAGCTGGGCGAACCGAAGAGCAGGAAGGCTCCGATGAAGAGAACAATTCCCTGCTCCATGCGGGACGATACGGACTGCCGATGCATGGTTCGCTTGGAGAAGGGGGCGGAGCCCAGCCAGACTGCGCCGAGAAGGAGCCAGAGGAGCGAAGTGCAGTGGGCGATGAAGGGGATGGTCAGGTGAGTCATTCCGTCTCTCCTTGGTGTCGGATGCGACGCTTCGTATACGATGCGTCGTATACGACGGTTATACGCCTTGGAAAGATCTAGCGCAAGGCCTCGGATTAAGCCGTAGGGAAGGACCAGATTGACTGGCACTCCTGACATGTCCGTCACCGGCTAAAGCCGCTTGTTAGTTTGGCGTCATGAGGCACCCCTAAAGCCGTGCTCTTAAGCAGCGTTCGGGATTTTCGTTGATTCGAGCGAAATGCAGGGATTCTTCGCTGCGCTCAGAATGACGACATCGCAGGAACGCTACTTCGGTCGCCCCAAAAAACAGTGGAAGGATATGAAGCTCTAAGCGGGGGTCAGGAGGTTGGCGTCGCGCCAGATGCGCCATTGGCCGTCGGAGCCTTTGCGGAGGGCGGTCAGGACGTTGCCGACGAGTTTGCGGGTTTCGCCTCCGGCGATATGAGTGAAGGAGACGTGAAGGAGGTTCCAGCAGACGGCGAGGTCACCGCTGATTGTGATCTCCTGGATCTCGGAGCCTACTTCGACGGTGGCGAGTTCCATCATGCGGCGGAATTGAGCGGCGAATTCGTCGCGGCGCATGGGGGCTCGACCGGGAGTGAGAAAGGTTACGTCCGGGGTCATCAGATTGAGTTGTGCGGTGAGATCTCCCGAGGCAGTGGCCTTACCCCAGGTGTGGATGAGGTGGCGGATTTGTTGTTCGTCTTTTTGTCTTTCGGGCTGATCGTCCGATTGGCTCATTTTTTAGTGTCCTTTTCGAGAGCGCTGAGGACTATCTCTTTGGTGAGGAGTTCGGGCAGGACGTCCGGCGCGGAGGTTGCGGCGGCGGGATAGATGACGTAGGTGGGGACGCCGCTGCGATTGACGGATGCGAGTTGCTGGGTGATGGCGGGGTCGTACTGGGTCCAATCGGCGCGTAGGAGGGTGACGTTGTTTTTGCTGAATTGATGCTGGACCTCGGCGGAGCGCAGGACGAGGCGTTCGTTGACCTGGCAGCTGAGGCACCAGGCGGCGGTGAAGTCGATGAAGACGGGATGGCCGGCGGCGCGTGCCTGATCAACAGCCTGCTGGGAGAATGAGGCCCAGACGAGGTTGGTGTCTTTGGGCTGGTAGAGGGGTATGGCTAGACCGAAGACTCCGATGAGGATGGCAGCGATGGTGCTGGTCCAGCGAGCAGGCCACTTGCCGAGGACCCAACCGGCGATTGTGAGCACGAGGAAGCAGCCGAGAAGGAGAGCGACGTGGTAGATGTCCTGATTTGGAGTGGATCCGCCAGAGAAGAGTGAGCCGTAGACGTACGTGAGCCAGATAACGGTGGCGAAGAAGATGACGGCGGTGATCTGTTTGAAGATCTCCATCCAGGCTCCGGGACGAGGGAGCATGCGGGTCCATGCGGGTTGCAGGCTGAGGAGGAGATACGGTGCGGCCAGGCCGAGCGCTAGTGCGGTGAAGACTGCGAAGGTGATGAGGGCGGGCTGCGAGAGGGCGAATCCGATGGCCGCTCCCATGAGGGGCGCTGTGCAGGGGGTGGCGACGACGGTGGCGAGGACTCCTGTGAAGAAGCTGCCGGTGTAGCCCTGCTTCTGGGCGAGTTCGCCGCCTACGCTGGTGAGCGAGAGGCCTATGTCGAAGAGCCCGGCGAGCGAGAGAGCGAAGAAGAAGATGCCGGAGGCCAGCAGCGTGAGAAAGACCGGGGATTGAAGCTGGAAGCCCCATCCGGCCTGGCTGCCGCCGGCACGCAGGGCGAGCAGAGCGGCGACGATGATCCAGAAGGAGACGAGGATGCCGAGGGTGTAGACAAGGCCGTGGTTGCGAAGATGCTTGCGCTCCTGGGCGGAGGAGTGTACGAGTGCGAGGCCCTTAAGGAAGAGCACAGGGAAGACGCAGGGCATGAGGTTGAGGATGAGGCCGCCGAGGAAGGCGAGACCGATGGCGGGGAGGGTGGTGATGGTGGTGGTGTCGACGCCGGGGTTGGAGGCGCTGGGCGCGGGCGCGACTTCGCCGGGGACTACGGGGGCGGTGACGTTGTAGGCGACGGTGTCGGAGAGTTTGAAGACTCCGTGGAGGGTGGCTGGAAGGGTTTTGAGGTCTTCGGCGCGGCGGACGCGGAGGCGGACACCATTAGAGAGAGATTCGATGGGCTGGGGGGCGGCGTTGGCGATCTGCTCATCGGTAGCGGGATAGAATTCGGCGTTGGTCTCGCGCTTGCCAGTGATGAGAGTGAGGGCGAAGTCAGTGGCACCACCTGTGATCGTGTACTTTGCGCCCGGAGGAAGTGATTTGGGGATGAGCGACAGGGCTTCGCCGAGCGCGCCGGTGGGCTGGGCTGGAGTTGTTGCGCCGGGATCGACGTTGAGGTTGATGCCGAGGTGAGCTTTGCCGGGAATGCAGACGCGCTCGCAGACGATCCAGCCGACTTCGGCGTCGAGATGGACGGGGCCGGGCTTGACGGTGGGTGCGACGGTGAGCTGGACAGGGAAGGCGACCTCGTCTTCGTAGCCGAAGTCCATGAGCGGGCCGTTGGGCAGGCGACTGGGGATGGGGAACTGCATGGGACCGGCCGTGATGCCGTCGGGGAGGGTCCATTTGATGGTGGGGGGCTCGCCTGCGTCGCCTGCGTTGATCCAGTAGACATGCCAGTGCTCTTCGAGCGTGAAGACGGCGCCTGCGTAGAGGGTCCCGCCGGGGGCGATGGATGGGGCCAGGGAGACTAGCTCTACGGTGAGGTGCTGGGCCTTGACCGGGCCGGGGCCTCCGTCGCCTACAGCCTGAAGTTGGGCGTTAGCGGCGGGATGAAAGAAGAGGAGGGTGAGAGCTAGGAGTAACGCGGAGATGGGCCGGGCTATGTTCATTCTTTTCAATTGTAGGGCTTGGGGGTGGAACGGATGTCAGGTGATTGTCGCGCGACGGTGCTCGATCATGATGCACCGGTCCATGACGACGTGAATTCCGTTGCTTTCGGCGCGGGCGACGGCTTCGAGGTGGATGATTCCCTGCTGGACCCAGAGGTCGGGGAGTTTGAGCTGGATCATCTCTTCAACGATGGCAGGAATGAATTTGGGAAGGCGGAAGACGTTGACGATGTCGGGTTTGATGGGGAGATCGGAGAGGTCTGCGTAGGATTTTTCGCCGAGGACCTCGTCGATGAGGGGATTGACGGGGTAGATTTTGTAGCCGTGCTGCTGCATATAGGCGGAGACGTAGTGGCTGGGTCTGGAGGGGACTTCGGAGAGGCCGATGACGGCTATGGTGCGGGGATTTTGCGCGTTGGTGGTGGCGAGCATGTTTCGGATGAGGGCGGGTTCGTTCATTATTTCGAGTTTACTGGTGCCAAGCACCGAGGAGGCGGCGAAGGACGATGAGCTCGCCGATGTGGTAGGCGTTGTGGTCGGCGAGGAGAAGCGCTTCGCGGAGGAGATTTTGCCCGTCACCCCAGCGGAAGGGCTTGTAGAGATCGGCGGCGGGGTTCTCGATGAGAGATTCGAAGCGCTTGAGGTCGGAGCGGATATCCGCGATGGATTTGTCCCAGGCGTGCTCTGACGGGGGCTCGGGCGATTTGGGCCAGTAGTCTTCAGGCCACTGCATTGGCTGGTAACCACCTGTGGGGGGCGCCGAGAAATGGATGATGTCGAGCTGGGCAGTGCGGAGGTGCTCGAGGAGCTGCCAGGCAGAGTAGGGGAGGTTTTGGTGGACGGTACCGCGGAGTTTGGCGGGGAAGTTTTTGACGGCTTCGTCGAAGGTGGTGTGGGCCTGACCTCCGTGGAGGAGAGCGATCAGTTGTTCGCGAAGAGGGGCTTGTGGGTCTTTGGCTGGAAGTTTGCTCGCCGGTTTGGTTGCGGTCTTGCTTGTGCTCATGGAGTTGGCCTCCGCTGCTCTTTGTTTGGATGCAGCGGAGGCCAGAGGGTTACATTAGCTTGCGACGAACGAAGATCAACGGCGGTCGCCGGAGGTTTCTAAGATTTGATGGTCTGCGGAGTCCGATCGGTCGGTTTTCGTATCGAGAGCGCGTAGTTGGCTATCACTGTAGCGACGGCGGAATTGTGAGGTCGGGTCCTGCGCCTTGCGGCGGTCGACAACGAACTTCTTCTTAAACATCTCATCTTTAAATTGCGCTAGCGCGACGACTACGATGCAGAAGATCGGAATCGCGAAGAGCAGCATAATGCCGTGACTCATCATTAACCTTCCCAAGGGGGTTCCACCGCGTCGTGGATGGCGACGGCAAGTGGATAACTACGTGATTCAGAATGACATTGGTCATTTTGGACACGTATCCCACGTTTGGGTGAGGCGATGACTAATTGAGGTCGTCGTCTGTGGATTCCGGTGAGAGGTTGCCTTCGCGGCGCGCGCGAAGATAGCCGCGAATGAAGGGTTCGAGGTCGCCGTCGAGGACTCTGTCAACGTCGCCTACTTCAACGCGTGTGCGGAGATCCTTGACCATGCGGTACGGTTGGAGGACGTAGCTGCGAATCTGTGAGCCGAATTTGATGTCGAGCTTGGAGTCTTCGAGTTTTTTGCTGACGGCTCTTTTCTTTTCGAGTTCGTACTCGTAGAGGCGCGAGCGGAGGAGCTTCATCGCCTTCTCTTTGTTCTTGTGCTGAGAGCGCTCGTTCTGGCAGCCGGCGACGAGGCCGGTTGGGATGTGGGTGATGCGGACTGCTGAGTCGGTGGTGTTGACGTGCTGACCGCCCTTGCCTCCGGAGCGGTAGGTGTCGATGCGGATGTCTTCGGGCTTGATGTCGATCACGATGGTGTCGTCGATTTCGGGCGAGACGAAGACCGAGGCGAAGCTGGTGTGGCGGCGCTTGGCGGAGTCAAAGGGCGAGATGCGAACCAGGCGGTGGACTCCGGTTTCGCCCGAAAGCAAGCCGAAGGCGAAGTCTCCGGAGATGGTGAACGTAGCGGATTTGATGCCGGCCTCGTCGCCGTCCTGGACTTCGTTGATTTCGACTTTGAAGTTCTGGCGCTCACCCCATCGGATGTACATGCGCATGAGCATCTCTGCCCAATCCTGGGATTCGGTGCCGCCGGCTCCCGGGTGAACGACGACGATCGCGTTGAGCGGGTCGGTTTCTTCGGAGAGCATGGTTTTGGATTCGAGCTTTTCGGTGAAGTCGACGAGGGCCGGGATCTCGCGGGCGAGGTCGGCCTCGGTGTCTTCGCCTTCGCGGGCGAGTTCGAAGTAGGCTTCGATGTCTTCGGAGCGGCGGGCTAGTTCGGCGTCGTCGGCGAGGAGGGTTTCGAGACGTTTGCGCTCGCGCATGAGGGGTTGCGAACGCGAGGCGTCGGCCCAGACGGTGGGGTCGGATATTTTTTGTTCGATGACGGCTAGTTCACGCTGTAGGCGGGCGGAGTCAAAGATACTCCCGCAGATCGCGCACTCTGTCGCGGACCGGGGAGTAGGTGTATTCGAGATCGGTAAGCATGGTTCTAGTTTACGGCATTCGAGCCGCTTTCGAGGACTCTCGCAGGGCTTTGGCGACGACCTGATCAATGTAGGAAGATTTTGCAGCGGTGTAGGCCTCACGGTCGCTCTGATGTTGTGCGATCAGATCTGACTTCAGCGCGGCATAACGCCAGACCTCTTGCGAATGGGTTCGAAGATAGTCGCGGAACAGGAGGAGGGTCTTGATGTCACTTCCCTGCTCGGCCATGTGAAGGTGATGGGTTCGGTGAGGGGTCTTAGGTGGCAGGCCTTTGACAAAGAAGAGCCGGTCTGACCGCGGATTTTCTGACCAGAACGCGTAATCATGTTTCTCTAGCGCGGGAACGGCGATTTCCCGGGCGTGCTTGAGGGACGGAACTGCGATGAGAATGTCTATGACTGGTTTAGCTGAAAGTCCAGGAACCGCGGTACTCCCAATGTGTTCCATGGAAACCACAAGTTCTGAGGGCAGAATCGAGCCCAGCAGATCAGCCTCAGCGAGATACATTGCCGGCCATCGAGGATCGTAGGGGACAATGCGGATCTCATCCATGAGATGGCCTTTGGAGAGCCGAACGGCGAATCAAGCTGATGATTAGCGCGAGGGTCGTGACGAGGGCGCAGGCGTAGGAGAAGAGATCGCCGTAGCGGGTGTAGAAGGTGATGTCGTGTTCGTAGGCGAAGTGGACGCGGATGCTGGTGCGCTGGTGGCGCGGTGCTGCGGCGGTGACTCGGCCGTCAGGGTTGATGGCCGCGGTGACTCCGGTGTTGGTGGCGCGCAAAACCCACCGGTGGTTTTCGATGGCACGCATGCGGACCATATTGAGGTGTTGCCAGGCAGCGCTGGTGTCGCCGTACCATCCATCGTTGGAGATGTTGATGAGGACGTCTGCGCCTTCGAGAGGATACTGGCGCATCTCGTCGCCGAAGATGGATTCGTAGCAGATGAAGGCTCCGTAGGTGTGGCCGCCGGTGTTGAAGACGGTGCGCTGCTTGCCGGGTTCGAAGGAGCCTACTTCGTTGAGGAGATTCTTCGCGAAGAAGAAGAGGTCTTTGAATGGAACGTACTCGCCGAAGGGGACGAGATGCATCTTGTCGTAGTGGCCATCGAAGTTGCCGTCAGCAGTGACGAAGGAGGCGCGATTGTAGGGGATGTACCCGGATCTGGTGGATGTGCTCGGCTCGAATCCGGTGTTGCCGACGATGACCGGAGCTTTGGCTTCGCGGGCAAGCGCGGCGATAGCGTTTCGAAATTGCGGGTCCGAGTCGCTGAAGGGCGCGGGGGACTCGGGCCAGACGATGAGGTCGGTCGGGGTGGGCGAGTTGGTGTCTGGGGCCTCTGAGGCGGATTGACGGCGGATGAGGTAGACGGAGGGCGTACCGGGGAGTTCTGGGATGCCCAGGAGAAATCTTGGCGATGGATAGCGACTGAGATAGGAGAAGGATTGGAGGAATTCCTCGGTCGTTGGCTGAGGTCCGGTGTTGGCGGCGCCGACTTCGAGATTTTCCTGGACGAGGGTTGCCGTGGCCGTGGTGGCATCGGGCTTAGGTGCTGCGATGAGACGGAGGGCGACAACGTAAAGGACGATGATGGCGACGCCGGCAACGGTGAGGACGGGCCGGGTGAATCGGTGCTCTCGGACACGGATACGAATGAGCCAGAGGGCGTTCACCGCAGCGATGATGAAGGAGAGGCCGTAGGTTCCGGTGATAGGCGCGAGCCGTGTGAGTAGTGGGTTGTCGACCTGAGCCACTCCGAGGATGTCCCAGGGGAGACCGGTGATGCGGGCGCGGGCTAGCTCGACGGCGACCCAGGCAAACGGAACAAGCAGGAGAGCAGTCTGTCGGCCGAAGCGGTTGCGGAAGGTACTGATTAAGGTTCCAAAGAGCGCGTGATAGAGCCCGAGGTAAAGGCAGAAGAGGACGAGGATGCCGGCGGCGATGGGTTTGGCGAGCGCGCCGTAGAGGTACATCGTTTGATAGATCCAATAGCAATTGCCGAGGTACCAGACGAAGCCGCAGACGTAGCCGAGAAGGAATCCCTGATTGATGGTAAGTGGATTTCCTCTCTTATCGTTAGCAAGCAGCGCGAAAAGAAGCGGCAGAAGAGCGATCCAACAAAAGGCAGTGCGCCAGAGTGGAGTTGGCCCCGCGATGGGAAAGGGTAAAACCTGAAGGATGCCGGAGACCACGGCGAGGGCCCAAAGTCGCGGGGGGATTTGTCGCATCGCGTCTGAAGTCTAACATTCGATTGTGGGGCCATCGATAATTGCTTATCGACGGTGGTATCAGCGATACAATCTACCGTGATGGATTTCGTAATTCATGTTGTCGCAAAGATTGTCGTCCCGCTTTTCTTTATCGGAATGGCGGGTTCTGCCGTTGTGATTGTTGTCAGCTTCGCTGAGGATCTGAAGGAGTTGTTTGGAGATGAGGAATAACCGAGAGCGTTGGTTCTCGCTTGCTCAGGCTCCGAGTTGGAGCGTTCTTATGGTGTCAGAGCTTTGGATGGAACGCTTTTGTTTGTAAGAAACGATAATGGCCTCTAAACAAACTATCTCTTTGCCGCAATCGAACCGCGTCCGCCTGGTGGTGGCTTCGTCGGTGATGCTCACCTTCATTTCTTTCTGGCGAGCGGCGGCGATTGTTCTGAATGATCTTGGGTCTTCGGCCTTCTATGCGGGTGGCATTGCAGAGGAGGCGGTGGGGAAGGCTGCACCATGGTTCATTCTGGGCGTGATGCTGTTCAGCTTTGCGGTGCGGTCGGTATATGTCGAAAGCTGCAGCATGTTTACACGTGGCGGCGTGTACCGGATCGTCAAAGAGGCGCTGGGTGGGACCTTTGCGAAACTGAGCGTTTCGGCGCTGATGTTTGATTACATTCTGACTGGGCCGATCTCGGGGGTTTCGGCTGGACAGTATATCGTTGGTCTTCTCAACGAACTTCTCCAGCAGTGTACGGCGCATCATTGGCTCACCATGCTGGTGATGCATCCGAGCGGAGTGGCGAGACAACTACCCGTAAACGGGACTTCGGCTGCAATTGCCGGACTCATCACCATGTATTTCTGGTGGCAGAACACCAAAGGAATTGAGGAGTCGAGCGACAAGGCACTGAAGGTGATGAAGATCACGACGGTGATGGTCGTGATTTTGCTCGGCTGGGGTTTTTTCTCTGCCATTCACCGAGGCGTGCAGCTTCCCCCGTTGCCTACGCCCGATAATCTGCATTTCAGCCAGGACGCGCTGGGCTTTTTGAAGGGAACGGGATTTGCGCGATCGCTGGGATTGTTTGGGGTGTTGATGGCGTTCGGACACTCTGTGCTGGCGATGAGCGGTGAAGAGTCGCTGGCGCAGGTGAACCGCGAGATAGAACATCCAAAGCTGAAGAATTTGAAGCGCGCTGCGATTGTGATTGCAATCTACAGCTTCGTCTTCACCGGGATCGGCACATTGCTTGCAGTCATGCTGATTCCGGACTCTGTGCGGGTTCCGCTGTACCGCGACAATCTCATCGCAGGGATAGCGATGTTCATGGTGGGACCGCTGTCCTTGCGGATAGCGTTCCGAATTTTTGTCGTAATTGTCGGATTTCTGATTCTGGGCGGAGCGGTGAATACGGCGATCGTCGGTTCGACCGGCGTATTGATGCGCGTTGCCGAAGACGGTGTGCTCTCGGACTGGTTTCGGAAGCCGCAGCGGAAGTTTGGGACGAGCTATCGAATTGTGAACCTTGTTACGGGCTTGCAGATGTTCACGATCATCGTGAGTCGCGGCGACGTGATCATGCTGGGCGAGGCTTATGCGTTTGGCGTGATCTGGAGCTTTACGTTTAACGCACTGGCGATGCTCGTTCTGCGATGGAAGTATAAGGGGGAGCGTGGGTGGAAGGTTCCGCTGAACCTGCGGTTCGGGAAGACTGAGATACCGCTTGGCCTGTTTTGTGTATTTCTGGTTTTGCTCACTACCGCAGTGGTGAACTTATTTACTAAGTCGGTCGCTACGGTCAGTGGAGTTATTTTTGCGGCGGGATTTTTTATTATCTTTTCTCTTTCCGAGAGAGACAACAAACGGAGACACGATCTGGCGACCCGTCAGATGAAGGAACACTTTCAGCTGGAGCATCAGGACAATGTTGGCCGTGAGGCGCTGGAGATTCGACCGGGCGCAGTCGTAGTGACGATGCGGGATTCGGCGGCTCCGTTTGCGCTGAAGTGGGCGTTGACCCACACGAATACGGACGATCAGGATCTTGTGGTGCTGGCGGCGCGAATGATGGGTGTGGGCGGCCCGGAGTATGTAGATGCCTCCGAGCAGCTCTTCAGTGAACACGAGCAGATGCTGTTTACGAAAGCTGTGTCTGTGGCAGAGAGTTTCGGAAAACACATCTCATTGCTTGTGGTTCCCGCTGGAGATATTTTTGCAGCGCTGGTCCAGACGGCTAATTCGCTCGACGCGGCCGCTGTGGTTTCGGGATTATCGACGAAACTTACTGCGGCGGAACAGGCTTATCACGTAGGCCAGGCGTGGGAGGCGCTGCCTGAACCGAAGCGCCAGTTTACTTTTTATGTTGTGAAGCCGGATGGCACGTCCCTCAGCTTCCATATTGGCCCTCATGCACCGAAGATTGAGCCGCACGAGGTACAACTGGTCCATCGTCTTTGGCTCAACATGCGACGCGCACCGGACATGGAGAACCTGCACCATAGCGATATTTTGACTTATGCATTGACTCGCATGGCCGCGGCGTATTCGCGAGACAAAGAGGGGACTCTGCGGGATTTGCAGAAGTGCATGGAAGAAAGTCACCATCGTCACGGCCTGGGGGGGTTGAGGTACGAGGAACTGGATGAGGTGGGGCGGAGTTATGCAATTGACGTTCCAAGTTCCCAGACAAAGGTCGAAGAAAGCGATGCTGCTACTTCGACAAAAGTAAATTAGTCATTCACTCATTTATTGTTTGCCCGCTGAGAGTTGATTCTGTATCGTTTTTAGAGCTGGTGAAGACCACTTACGGCAGCTATCGAGTAAGTCAACCTGTCGATATCAACTGGAGGGAATACGTTGGAAGTTAATCGAATCATCGCGGAGATTGACGCCCAGATACTCAAGCTGCAACAGGCACGAGCGCTGCTCGCCGGGGCTGCTATGCCGAGTGCGCGGCCTGGGCGCGGACGTCCCAAGGGAAGCAAGAATGCTGCGCCCCGTAAGCGAAAACTGAGCCCAGAGGGCCGGAAGAGAATTGCGGATGCGATGAAGAGGCGCTGGGCAGAGCGCCGTAAACAGAACGGGAAGGGTTGAGTTTCTGATTTTGCGATAGAAAAAGCGCAGTCGCCATAAATTTCGGGTGACTGCGTTTTTTCTATGTCGCTAAGTTTCGATGCAAGTTGTTACCGGGTAATAATGACTTCGCGGAGGCTATCTTTTGCGAGAAAGAAGCGGTAGTTACTGAACTCACTTAACATATTTTCAATCTTTCGGTTGTTGTAGATGTTAATGATCGGGTAGTTCCCTGCTTTCTGCATCTCGACGACGTCGGTGTCAGTGAGGTGATACCTGCAGAAATGTGTATCCGGAGTTGAGGTCTGGTGGAAGAATGCGAGCATCAGGCCGCCGGGCTGCAGGACCTTGTGGATTCGAGATAAGACCGGAGCGACGAGCGGGTCCGGCAGATAGTCCGCGGTGTCCCAGAAGATGACGACGTCGAACATGCGGCCGGAGAAGTTGAGATTGGCTTCGAGAAAACGATCGACGTCAAAGACGAGATCTTCCCCCTCGGCGGCTGGGATTCGCCATTCTGGTTTGGAAGCTTCTTCTACGACATTGGCCATGTAGATGCTGTGGCCAAGGCCGGTGATGTAGTTGATATTTGTGGAAGAAGTAGGTCCAATGTCGAGAATGCGCAGTGAATCCTGCGATCGCAGGTGCTTCAACAACTCATTCCATCCACTCGAGTGGCGAGGCACGCGAGTGGATTCACTCTTGGAACTGCTCGAACTTTCACCAATGCCGAAACGCATCGACTGCTTCCCTTTCTGACTTAGGCCTTGGGTTGAGGAAATAGAGAGGCGTTCGCGGGGACTGGCGCGGCGACGGCGGGCGCAGGGATTGGAGCGGAGGGTGAGGCGGCAGCCGGCGTTGAAGGCTTCGCGGCTTCGGCGATTTTAAGTTCAACCCGTCCGGTCAAAATGGCGCTCTCTTCGATTGATAGCCTGCCAGCAAGGATGTCTCCCTGCACCTGAGCCGACTGGCGGAGGTCGACACGCCCTGAGGAGTGAATATTTCCAGTGAGCTTTCCGAAGATGATGACCTCGCTGGCGCTTACGTCGGCTCGAATCTGCGCGTTGGGGCCAATTGTCACGCGGCTGTCCGGGAGAGTAACGGTTCCTTCGACATCTCCGTCGATGTAGAGATCTTCATGGCCGGAGAGTTCTCCCCGTATGATGACCGACTTTCCAATGACGGTCGAACCTTCTGCTGGCTTCATCAATTTCTCTCCCTTGGGTTGCTGTGAGACTTAGATGCATTCTGCCCGAACTATACCCAAGCTGATGACGTGAGGCAAACTGCTCCAACTTTGGCGCAGGTTTAGCGTCTTACGTAAGATGAACTGAGGAGTCAGTCTAAACAGAAGAGAGGTGCGGGTTGGCGGCAATTGCATCGAGGAGGCACGGGTTTTTTTGGCGTTCTGCGCTTCCAACGGGGACGGGTGCCGGGCGGAGACGACTTTGGAGATGGAACGCGATTGTATTTTTCATTCTGCTGAACGCAGGTCGAGGGTCTTGCGCGCTGGGTCAAGCCGCAGGGGAGGCAAGTCAAGGACAAACATCCCTAGAGTCAATCCCTCCGCGTTCCTGGGTGGTGGATGCAGCAGCGAACGAGCTGGTGGCGCTCCATCATAAGAACTCCTACCTGCGGTATCGGATGGAAACCACCAATGAAAGGGGCACACAGGTTCGGGACGTCATAGAAAGCAAAGACGGAACGGTCGCCCGTCTGCTTATGAAGGACGGCAAACCACTGACGCCCGATCAGGATAAGGCGGAACAGCAGCGGTTGAACGAAATGATCACTTCGCCGTCCAGCTACCAAAAGCATGTAAAGAACAGCGACACAGAGAAGAAGATGGCGGACACGATGGTTCCGATGTTGCCAGACGCAATGGTCAATAGCTACACGCCGGGTCAACCGCAGTCAGGCAGGAATGGCGGCGCACAGGAGATCGTTCTGGACTACAAGCCGAACCCAAAGTGGAATCCGCCGACCACAGAGGCCCAGGCGTTGACCGGACTGGAAGGACGGGTGTGGATCGATGCAAAGACACGCTACGCGGTTCGTATGGAAGGGACAATCTCTCACGCGGTGAACTTCGGCTGGGGCATGTTGGCGCACATCTATCCGGGAGGCAAGATCGTGTTGAACCAGACGAACGTGGGCAACGGTCGCTGGATTTTTACGGAATTTTCCATGGATTTGACCGTGCGGGCTCTGATGGTCAAGACGTTGAATATTCACTCCTCGGCGAAGGCGAGCGGATTCCAGGTGCTGGAACCGATGAGCTACCAGGATGCGATTCGCATGCTGCTGTCGACGCCTCTGCCAGAGCGGTAAAGCGACCCCTCAGGCTGTGACGCGGGCCTTGGCATAGAGCGTCTGGCGACGGACGGTGAGCGCTTCGATGCGGTCGCGCTGGACATCGAAGCCGCGGCCTACAGCGGTGGGGACCTTGATCTCCCCTTCGGGGCTAACGGTGACCGCCGGTTCGATGATGTCCTGGGCCCAGTAGCGGCTCGAGGCGGAGACGTCGCCGGGGAGCGAGAAGTTCGCAAGAGAGGACAAGGCGATGTTGTGGGAACGGCCAATGCCGGTCTCCAGCATGCCTCCACACCAGACTGGGATGCCCCGCTCTTCAGCTGCCTTGTGCACGGCGATCGCTTCGCTGAAGCCGCCGACACGGCCGACCTTGATATTGATGATGCGACAGGATTCCATATCGATGGCGGCCAGGGCGTCGCGGCGGTTGCGTATGGACTCGTCGAGACAGATCGCGGTGTCGAGGCGCTTTTGCAACATCGAGTGAAAGTAGAAATCGTCGTACCAGAGGGGTTGCTCGATCATGAGCAGCTTGAACTGATCCCAGGTCGTAATGTGGTCGAGGTCCTTCATGCGGTAGGCGGAGTTGGCGTCGCAGCTCAAGGTAATATCGGGCCATCGTTTCCGTACGGCTTCGAAGATGTGATTGTCCCATCCGGGTTTGCATTTCAGCTTGATGCGCTGATAGCCGGCGGCCAGTTCGGTTTCGATCTTGTCCATTAATTGCGGGAGTGAGGGCTGAATGCCGATGGAGACGCCGCATGGGATCGTGCTGCGGGTACCGCCGAGAAGCTCGGCAAGGGAGACGCGCTCGGCCTGGGCTTCGAGATCCCAGACTGCGTTCTCGAGGGCTCCCTTCGCCATGCGGTGACCGCGGACCTGGCGGAAGATATTGGGGCAGCTGTCGCCACCTTCGACGTCGGCGTCGAGGAGACGTGGACCGAGTTCGGTTTCGGTCATGAGCCATGCGGTGTCAATCGTCTCGTCGCTAAAATACGGGTGCTCGCCGGCGACACACTCGCCCCATCCGGTGAGGCCTTCAGATTCGAGCTCGATCAGGAGTATGCGGCGGCCATTGGTCAAGCCGAAGCTGGTCTCAAACGGATGAGCCAGCGGCATGTTGATCTCGCGCAAGTGGATGGCATCGATGTTGAGCATTTATGGTCCCCGTCTTTCGGTTGTGCGAAGTTACTTGATCAAATTATCGTTCCATCGGCTGAGCAGAAACGCGCCGTCGCCGTGCTCATCGCGATCGTAGCCGACGACTCCGAGACCGCGCTGAAATGCCGACTGCAGTTCCTCGCGGTTTCGACTTTGCAAGGCTCGCGCCAGATCTCTGTGGCCTGCGTCCTGCTTCCATTGGTAGATGGTGTGCGGGACAGAAACGCGTTCCGCGATTTCCGTTGGTTGGGCTTCACCGCGAAGTATACTCGCGACCCGGGCGGATTGCAGCCACCATTCCGCATAAAGCCTGTCGGTCGGGAGGCCGCCCTGCAATGGGGATGAGGAAGGGCCGTAGAAATCGGGTTGGTAGCGTCGGACGATGACGCCCAGACGCGCTATGTTGAGGTGGGCATTGCGGATTTCGAGGGGATCGAAGGTCCACTCCATTAGATGGAAGCCGCGGGCGATGGCGTCGTCGCGCTGGGCGAGTTTGAGGCGGCGGCCTATCCCCTCGTTCCGGTACTGCGGCAGGACTGCGAGCATGTGGGAGTGGAGGTAAGGCCGGCCGTCGCGGACGCCGGGCAAAGACATGGCGAAACCAATCTGGGTGTCTCCGTCAAACGCGCCGATTACCTGGCCGCCGATGCGTTGGGCCACGATAAAGACACGCCGGGGAATGACGTCGCCGTCGCTGTATCCCCAGACTTCGAGTTGAAGGACGACGCAACGCTCGAATTGTTCGAGTGTCTTGAGGGATTCGATTCGGATGGCTGTATGGGGGCTTGCGTTCATGGCCTGATCGATTAGACGTCCGCGATCTTCGCTTGATTCCACAGCTGGTCGAGTTTGGAGGGTGTGGAGGCTGCCAAAGCGTCGCTGCCTCCCGCTGCTGACTCCATCGCCGCGAAACGGCTGCGGAATTTTGCGTTGGTGGCGCGGAGGGCCGATTCGGGGTCGACCTTGAGATGCCGAGCGAGGTTGACCACAGTAAAGAGCAGATCGCCAAGTTCGGCTTCAATCGCGGGTGCGGATTGCTCGGCGGGCGAGTGATTCAGTTCGGCTTTCAGCTCCGCGGTCTCTTCCCGGAGCTTGTCGAAGAGTCCTTCGGTGTCCGGCCAGTCGAAGCCGACCTTCGCGGCGCGGGAACCCAGCTTCCCTGCCTCCAACACAGCGGGCATGGCGCGGGGAACGTCCTCGAGCATCGATGTTTGAGCTGATGATGAAGATTTCTTTTCGGATTGCTTGATCTGCTCCCAGTTGCGCAGGACGGCGTCCGCGTCTGCAACCTGCGCTCCGGCAAAGATGTGTGGATGCCGGCGGATGAGCTTTTCGTTCAGGTTGGCAGCGACGTCCTGAATGGTGAAGTAGCCGGCTTCTGAGGCCATCTGGGCGTAGAAGAGGACCTGCAAGAGCAGATCGCCAAGCTCGTCCTTGAGATCGGGCCACGCGCGGCGTTCGATGGCGTCGAAGACTTCATAGGTTTCTTCGAGGGTGTGGCGTTTGATGGAGTCGAAGGTTTGTTCGCGGTCCCAGGGACAGCCATCCGGTCCGCGCAGGCGAGCCATGATCGCAACGGCTTCTGCGAGCGGATCAGGCCGGGCGGGCAAAGCATTAAGCTCAGGCTTTGCGGGTACGGGAGTTGCCATAGTTAAGACTTTACCTGAAGCAGTTGGCTCGTCCCAGCGGCTGCAGATGGATTATGATTTGCAACATGATGGTTGCTGCACAGGAAAAGAATCCACCGAAACGACGCCGGAGCAAATGGGCGCTTCTGCTCGTGCTGCCATATCTGGGACTATGCTTTCCGCAGATTTATGCTCGTGCTACGCCCTCACTGTGGGGATTTCCGTTTTTCTACTGGTATCAGTTTTTTTGGGTGATTGCTGCGTCGGCTCTGCTCGCAGTCGTTTATCGCAAATTGAAGACGTAAACTTGCAACGCAAGAGGGGGCTGGCTTGGCAGGGATTCCTAATGCTGCCTGCCGCCTGGGAGAGAAGAGACGACGCAGCCAGCAGCATTCCGGCGCGTCGTCTTAAGGGGAGGGCATTGAGTGCGGATTGTCGTGCGGAAGTTTTCGGTCAAAAGCTACTGAGCTACTGACCGCTTGGTCTGGCTGTGCTTGCGCTTGTTGGCTGGTCAGACATATTGGACAGCAGCTTGATATCGACGCGGCGGTTCTTGGCGCGACCTGCGGCAGTGCTGTCGCTGGCGACCTGTTGATCTTTGCCAATCCCGACAAGATAGAACTTGTGCGGCGGGATATTGTATTTGCCCTGCAGATAGTTCGCGACCGCATCGGCGCGGCGCTGGCTGAGCTGATAGTTGTAATTCGCGTCGCCAACGGAATCGGTCCCGCCGGTGAGTTCGAGGATATATCCACGAGTGCTGCTGAGATTAGCGGCCAGGTCGTCGAGTTGCTTCTTGTCGTCGGCGGTAAGGATGTCCTTATCGAAACCAAAGGTCACGGTGACGTCCGAGAGCTGCTTGTAGTTATCTAGATTGGCGACTACACCGCTGAGAGTGTCAACACGGTTGTAGGCCTCTTTTGCTGACGCGTTGGCAGCATCGGCGGACTGGCCAGCAGCAAGGGCGTGCTGATCTGCGGTGTTCGCGGCGGTCTGCGCATTGGCGACGCCGGCCTTCGCGCGCTCGTCGGTGTCGACGATGTAGCGATGGTCCGCAGCGGTCTTGGCATCGAGATCATTGGTCTGCTGAATCAGAGGAGTGGTCTGCGAGCGGACGTAATTTTTGGTCGAGCATCCGGTCGTAAAGGTGATGGCGAGGGCGGCGGCTACTACTGCAGTGCAGGCAGATCTGAAATTTGCTGACTGATTTGCGACCTGGGTATAGTTGGCGGAACTCATGGGTTCACTCTCCTTGGAAATACAGCAACGATGAAGTTACAGCAATCGTTATGCCAAACAATCGGCTTACGTAACTCTTTGTATATCATATAATTAGAAGAACAAGACCGTTAAGGGGCCGTTACGAGAGGCTTTTGGGCTTGGAACTTTTGATATGACGTCGCGTCAAATCTACTGAGCAAGTCTGTGCATAGTGCGAGCGCTTAGAGCGTCTACACTGGGCGCGGGGGCTCGACCGGCAGCATGGATCTCCATCAGAAAATTCGAACCCTTCCGACTCAGCCTGGGTGTTATCTGTACAAAAATGCTGAGGGCGAGGTGATCTACGTTGGAAAGGCGAAGAACCTTCGCGCGCGCGTTCGTTCCTATTTTCTAGAGGCGTCGCAGGCGAATGCGAAGACCGGTTCGCTGATGCGCGAGGCGGTCGATGTTGAGTACATCACGGTCGCGAATGAACATGAGGCGCTGGCGCTTGAAAACAACCTGATCAAGCAAAAAAAACCGCGGTTCAATATTCTGCTGCGCGATGACAAGACGTATCCGTACATCAAGCTCACGATGAACGACCGTTACCCCAAGGTCTTCGTCACCCGGCGGCTTCGAAGAGATGGCGGAGTCTACTACGGGCCCTACTTTCCTGGAAATCTTGCGTACCGGCTGGTCGACCTAATTCATCGAAGCTTTCTGATTCCGAGTTGCAAGGTCGATCTGTCTCGATATCATCCTCGGGCCTGCCTGCAGTACTACATCAAACGCTGCCTGGGACCATGTGTTGAAGGATTCACGACTCCGGAGAGTTACCGCGAGGCGGTTCGCGATGTGCAGTTGTTTCTTGAGGGGCGACCGAGCGAATTGGAGCAGTCGTTGACCAGGCGGATGGAGGCTGCGGCTGCGGCAGACCAGTTCGAAATGGCGGCGCGGCTGCGGGACCAGATTGTGACCGTGCATCAGATGCAGGACAAGCAGCGCATGGCGACCGCGGACAACGAAGATGCCGATGTCTTCGGTTATCACTACGAGAACGAGATGCTTGCTGTGAACCTGTTTCACATGCGGGGAGGCAAGATCGTGGATAGGCGCGATCTGTTCTGGGAGGATCTGCCGGAGTCACTGCTGGACGCTGTGACTGAAGCCGTCTCCGAGGCGGATGAAGCGGAGACGACCCCGCGCGTGGAACCTGATCCTGATTCGCCGGCACCGGAGATCGGAGAGGGCGTGCCGGTTGTTCAGCACACTCCAGTCTCGGAGCCGGGTGCTCCGTTTAGCCCTGCGGTGTTCTTCTCTGCCCTGTTGAAGCAGATTTATCTTGACCAGAGTTATGTGCCGCGCTCGATTCTTGTTCCGGTCGAGTTTCCCGATCGCGCTTTGCTGGCTGAGATTCTGAGCGAGCGTACTGGCCGGAAGGTCGAGATTCTTGTGCCTCAGCGGGGAGAAAAGCGGTCGCTGGTCGATCTGGTGTGCCAGAACGCGAAGCAGTCTTACGACCAACGGTTCCGCGTGTTGCAGCCGGGGATGAAGGCGATCCAGGAGGCTCTGCAAGACGCTCTGACTCTGGAAGAATTGCCGCGCCGCATCGAGTGTTTTGATATTTCGCACATTCAGGGGGCGGAGACGGTTGCCTCGATGGTGGTGTGGGAAGATGGCGCGATGAAGAAGTCGGACTACCGCAAGTTTCAGGTGAAGACGGTTACGGGAGTGGACGACTTTGCGAGTATGCGCGAGGTGATTCATCGCAGGTACAAGCGTCTGCTCGACGAGAAGAAGCCCTTCCCATCGCTAATCCTGATCGATGGAGGACTTGGGCAGTTGCATGCGGCGTATTCGGCGCTGGAAGAGATTGGCGTGACGCTGCAGCCGCTGGCGTCGATCGCCAAGCGCGAGGAGATCATCTACGTCTACGGGCAGGAGAATGAGCCGGTCGTGCTGGACAGGCGGTCACCGGTGCTTCATCTAGTACAGAAGATTCGCGATGAGAGCCACCGCTTTGCCGTCTCGTATCATCGCAAGCGGCGCGAGATGCGTGATCGCGATAGCGAACTGCTCGCGATACCGGGGGTTGGCCCTCGAACGCGGCAACGCCTTTTAGAACACTTCGGCAGCGTGCGTGGAGTTCGGCAGGCTACGCCAGATGCGTTGACGGCAGTCGTGAATGCTGCCACGGCAGAGAAGATTCGGAATCACTTTGCGTCGGAGACAAGCGACGGCGCGGTGCTTCCGGTCCTGAACTAGATCACAAACCGTTGATCAGTGTTGCTCAGTATTGATCGCTGTACGAGGAGGAAGGAACCGCTCCTCCGGTCTTGAAGGTGTTGCAGGCTGTTACCGTTCCCTGATCGAGCCCCTGCTTAAACCAGCCTGTACGCTGCGCGGAGGAACCGTGAGTGAAGCTCTCGGGGCTTATTGATCCGCGCTGCATGCGTTGAATATGATCGTCGCCAACTGCGGCGGCGGCCTGAAGACCAGCGGAGATGTCGGCATCGTGGACGATATTGCGTTGTTCGGTGCTGTGAGCCCAAACACCGGCTAAGCAGTCTGCCTGGAGTTCGAGATCGACGGAGAGAGGATTTCTTTGGGAAGGATCCTGGCCGGAGATGCGCCGGACTTGCTGTTCGATGCCAAGAATGTTTTGAACGTGATGACCTAGTTCATGTGCTACGACGTAGGCCTGGGCGAACTCGGCGTTGCTGCCGCCTAATCGCTTCAACTCGTTCCAGAAACTCAAATCGATATAGACCTTTTCATCCGCGGGACAGTAGAAGGGGCCGGTCTGGGATTGCGCGGTGCCGCAGCCCGAGTAGGTGTAGCCGTCGTAGAGCACGAGCTTCGCACGCCGGTATGGGTGGCCGGTTTGCTTGGGAAGAAGGGTCTCCCATGTGTTCTGGACATCATCAAGTGTCCAGGAGACCAGTTCGGCTGGGCGGTCAGTGCCTGGAGCTACGGGACCGTTTCCTGCATAGGGTTGATTCACTGTCGAAGGTCTCGCAACGGCACCGCCGCCGGCGAGGTAACTGCCAATGTAGTTCCGGCCTGTGACCAGGCTGATCACGAGCAGGATAATGAAGCCGACGATTCCGATGCCACCGCCTCCGAAGCCGCCACCACCGGAGCCGCGCCGGTCCTCGACATCGCTACTTAATCCACCAGGAGTCCAATCCATAGGTCACTCCATTCCGCCGGCTTCGAACGATTGCGCGATTTCGCTGAACAGATCGATAACTGGCCTGAGCCGCTGTACGGATATGTTACCCTCCGGAGACCGATGTCGAAACCTAAGCCAGAACTGCCTCGCGTTTTGAACGCGTCCCATGCAACCTCGATCGTCGTAGGCATCATCATTGGCAGCGGTATCTTTCTCGTTCCGCGGGAGATGATGGCGGCGGTGGGCTCGTCGCGCGGGGTGTATTCGGTGTGGATCATCGGCGGACTGCTGTCGCTCTTCGGCGCGATGACTTATGCGGAGATTACTGCAGCTCACCCAAGATATGGGGGCGAGTATGCTTTTCTGCGCGAGGCCTACGGTGACCTAGCCGGCTTCCTTTATATGTGGACGCAGATCACGGTCGCAAAACCATCCTCGCTCGCAACGATCGCGGCCGGTCTGGCGCGGGTTCTTGGGACGTTTGCGTTTCTGAGTTTCTTTGCGCGGCCTGCGTTTGGAAATCTTTTGTGGAGCCAGGTGTTTGCTATCGCAATGACGTGGCTGATTGCAGGATTGAACATTGTGGGAACGCGAAAGTCCGCGAACGTTCAGCTTTTGCTGACCTGGCTGAAGGGTTTGCTGATTGTTGTGATCGCGGGGTTCTGCTTTGGCGCAGCGGGACAGCATGGATCATGGCACAACTTTGCCACCGAGTTTAGCGGTGCACGCGGTGGCTTCACGGGATTCATGATTGCGCTGGTTGCGGCCTTATGGGCCTATGACGGTTGGAGCGACGTTGTGACCATGGCCGGTGAAGTGGAGCGGCCCCAGCGAAGCATGCCTGTTGCGCTGGTCGGAGGAGTCGCCATTGTGGGCGCTCTCTATATGTTGACCAACGCAGCGATTCAATACGTGCTGCCTGCGGCGACGATTGCAACCGCCGACCGGCCTGCGGCGGATGCAATGCGCGTAGTGGCGGGAAACTGGGGCGCAACGCTGGTGTCAATCGGCATGGCCGTCAGTATTTGCGCGACCTTTGTCGGTTCGTCGCTCTCGGGTGCCCGGGTTCCGTTTGCAGCCGCTCGCGATGGGTTGTTCTTCCCGCAACTGGCACACGTGAATCAGCGATTTCAGACGCCTTCGACTTCGCTGATCCTTCAGGCTGTGCTCAGTTCGCTGCTGCTGCTCTTCATCGGACGATTTCAGGCTCTGTTTTCACTCGCGATCTTCAGCGAATGGCTCTTTTACGCTCTCACCGCGAGTACGATCTTTGTCTTCCGCCGTCGCGAGCCAGCTGCGTCACGGCCTTATAGCATCTGGGGATATCCTGTGGTGCCAGTACTGTTCATCGTCGCCGCCGCAGTGCTGCTTGTCTTCTCGTTTGCCGATCAGCCGCTGAATTCGGTGATTGGAACGGTAATCATTCTGCTGGGCATACCGCTGCATTACTACCTGCAGAGAAGATCGGCCTCCCGAAACTGACGACGTTCACAGGCCAACCGATGGCAATGGTTCGCCGACACGAGGATGCGGCTGTTCCTGCCACTGGCGAGCCTGCGCAATCGAGATAAAGTGCAGCATCAGAAACAGCGGCACCGCAAAGGTCGGAATTATGCTCATTGGCAGCACAGTCATGGCGCTGGCCGAAATCCCATAGGGGTTGATGAGCCGGGACGCGATGCCGGTGCCCACCGCATTCACCAAATCCGCAATGCCGAGGAACTGCCACACTATAAAGCTGGTTCGATGCTGCGAATTGGCAAACTTTAGTGCGACGAATGGGGCCGTGGCTCCGATTGCGATGTCTCCCCAGCCTGCGGGCAGCGCGAGTTGGCCCGGCAAGATGCCATAAGCATACAGAGCGAGAAATACAAAGCCCGCGATTCTCCATGACTGCACAATGGTGAGCGTTCGTGGATTCAAAGAGAGCAGAAACTGCCGGAATGATTGCGAGACGGCCGACCAAACGACAAAGATGACGATTGGGATACCCGCCGCCAATCCAAATGCAAGCGGTGGTTGGTTGGGGGGCGCATTGAACAGATGCAGAGCCGAGGCTGTAAGAGCAAACAGGAACCAGACGAAGATCAGACCACCGGTGAGCTTTGCGTAATTTGCGTTTGTCATTCCGCTTGTCATTTCGCTTGCCATGGGGATTCTCCTTAATCGATGAGGACGTTGGTTATTGTTTGGGTTAGGTTCATGAGGTTGTCAGACAGCTCGCCGCCAAGCCTGCGACGAACCTTGGTTTGGGCCTTCTCCCAATAGGGCAAGGCTTTTTTGAATTGGGTTTGACCCGCCGTGGAAAGGCGCATCCGCCATTCGCGGCGGTCCTTTCCACGCTGCTTCGCGATCCATCCGTGACGACTCATGATGGTGAGGGTGCGGGTGAGCGTCGTGCTGTCCAGCGCCAGAATGTGCCCCAGTTGGCCCTGGGTGACCTCGCCTGCAATCGAAAGTGTCTGCAGAATGGTGAATTGTGTACCCCGCAATCCGGTTGGACGCAGGGCCTCTTCATAAAACTGAGAGAGGGTCCGCGATGCGCGGCGAAGACTGGCGCACATACAAGGCAGATTCGGGATGGACGGCTTCGGCATAGCCTATTAGATGCATATGCATCTATTGGATTCAAGAAATATATTCAGCTCAGGCGCTGGAGATCGCCAGTATTTCTCTATATGTGGATCAGCTTCGATTCTGAATGACCCGTTCGTATACCCGGACATATTCGTGTGCGGGTTTGTCCCAGGAGAAGTCCTCAGCCATGCCGCGTTTCATCATCGCCGTCCACTCCTGCTTGTTACGGAAGGTTCCAAGGGCACGCTGGATGGCGTCGAAGAGGGCCCACGCGCTATAGCCCCAGAACTTGAATCCGTTGCCTCCACCGTTGGGCTGCTCGTCGATTGTGTCCGCGAGCCCCCCGGTGGCGCGAACCACGGGAACGGTTCCGTACTTCAGGCTGTAGATCTGATTCAGTCCACCGGGTTCATAGCGAGAAGGCATCAGAAAGATGTCTGCCCCGGCCTCGATCTTGTGCGCCATGACGTTGTCGAACTTTACCTGCACCTTCACCTTATCGGGGTGGCGGTTAGCCATCTCCTGCAACAGGCGCTCGTAGTATTCTTCGCCGTTTCCGAGGATGACGAGCACCATATCTTCCTGCACGAGCCTGTCCATGATCTCGACGATGAAGTCGAAGCCTTTCTGCGTCGCAAAGCGCGAGACAACACCGATGACAGCCGTGTTTTCGCCAACCCCTTCGAAGCCGAATGCGTGAAGGAGATCCCGCCGGCACTCTGTCTTGCCGGAAAGATTATTGATTGAGTAGTGCGCGGCGATGTGGGGATCGGTTGCGGGATCCCACTCATCGTAATCTACTCCATTGAGAATGCCGAAGAGGTCGCCGCGGCGCTTGCGAAAGGTGTCGTCGAGCCCATTGCCGAACTCCGGCGTTTGAATTTCTTCAGCGTAGGTTCGGCTGACGGTCGTAATCGCGTCCGCGTACACAACGCCTCCTTTCAGGAAGTCCACTGTGTCATAGTGTTCGAGTTTGTCGAAGGTGAACATGTCCCATGGCAGCAGGAGTTTTTCCATCGTCTGAGGGGGAAACCATCCCTGATAGCCGGCGTTGTGAACGGTGAGCACGGCGGGAACGTGCCGGAAGACAGGATCGAAGTAATAGATAGAGCGGAGCATGACAGCGACCATAGCTGTCTGCCAATCGTGCACGTGGAAGACGTCGGGGACGCCGATTATCTTCGAAGCTTCGATTACGGCGCGGCTCAGGAGCCCGAATCTTTCCGCATTGTCGGGATAATCGCCTGAGGGCGTAGCGTAGAAGCTCTCGCGATCGAATAACTCCGGCGAATCGATGAAGTAGGCCTGCACGCCCTCGTTGATGCCGCCATCGAGGACTCTTACAAAGCGGTTATAGGACGGAAACGGAATGGTGATGCTGGGAAGAACAACGCGAGGGTTTGGGACTGCCTTGGCAACCTGCCGATAGTACGGGATAAATACGCTGACCTTGTGGCCTTGTTTGACCAGGGTGCGTGGAAGGGCACTTACGACGTCTGCAAGCCCGCCGGTTTTGGCCCAGGGAGCACACTCTGATGCTGCGAACACAATATGCATGCTGTCTTTCCTTTTCTATTCGACCAAGCCGTTAGTCTATAAGAGCACGCTTACGCCCTGTTGGATGCAGATGAAACATAAGCCAAAACTCGGCCAGAACTTTCTTGTGGATGATACTGCCCGCCATGCTATCGCGGACGCCCTTGGCGATGTTAGCAAGCGGACCGTAATCGAGATCGGGCCCGGCCACGGCGCCATCACGGAAATTCTAGCTGGGCGTGCCAACCGCTTAATTGCACTGGAACTCGATCGTTCACTCGCCGCTGAACTGAGCTTTCGGTTTCGAGACCAGCCGCAGGTCCGGATTATCGAAAGCGACGTGCTGAAAACGGATCTGCGAGCTCTGGTTCCGGACGGAGAGACGGTCGATGTCATCGGAAACCTGCCGTACTACATCACTTCGGATATTCTGCTACGGCTCTTTTCGGCTGGCGCAGCGGGGCTGGTCTCCCGCTCGGTTCTGATGATGCAGCGGGAGGTCGCAGAACGCGTCGCCGCTGCTCCGGGAGTGCGTGACTATGGACTGCTTTCGGCGACTGCGCAGATGAATGCCGAGGTGGAGGAGCTGTTTACGTTGCCGCCTTCTGCGTTTTCGCCGCCGCCGGAGGTTTATTCGACGGTGGTTCGACTGCACTTTGCGCCTCGATTTGAAGAGCTGGCCGTTGACTCAGCCGGATTCGACGCCTTTCTCAAACAGTCGTTCGCGCAAAAACGGAAGACGCTCAACAATAACCTTCGCGCTGCAGGGTATTCGATCGAGGCACTTGCAGCGGCGTGGCCAGCCAGTATGCCTCAGCAAGCTCGCGCAGAGGCTCTTGCGCTGGAGTTGATGGCTGAGTTGTACAGGTCGCTCAAGGGAACTGCCGGAAAATAAGTTTACGGGCACCTCTAGTGACTGTCGGATGCAACCTGGTCGAGCATCTTTTTCGCCTTCAGTCGCACCCTTTGAATCACCGCTCCGTCGTCGACGAGAGAAGCGAGCACTGGCGCGATTGTTCCTAATTCGAGCGCGCGACCTGCATCGACCTCCTGCGAGAAGGTGATCATCTCCGCGTCGAGCCCGAGGCGGTCGTACTTATGCAGAAACTCGAACCTTCGGCCTTCGTCCAGGGTGAAGGCGATGGCTTCAAATCTATCCGTCACGGCCTGGACCGTCTTGTTTTCGGAGTAGTTATAGGTGCAGGAACCGGAGCCGTCGGCGCCAGTGTAGGTTAGAGTCTTTTTTCCCGTGTCGGCGATGTTTTTCGCGGTTGAAGCACACTCGATGTTGAAGTCTTTCAAAGATCGCGCGTCTTTGAAGATTTTTGATGTCGTAGTGGAGCTGATGAGGATCGGGCGGTCGATATGTTGCGCGGCCTGACCACGCATCGAGTTTGCAGTGGCCGGCATCTCTACCTGATCGGCCTCGTAGCGGCCGGTTCCATCTTCTTTGAGCGTCAGAGTGAACTTAGGAACCGGCAATCCGGAACGTTCAAAATGGAAGCTCACCACAGCCTGCGTCCTGGCTGGCGCGGCGGGGGTGGAATCGTTTGTCTGGGAATCGGGGGTCTGGGCAATCGTCGCTGCAGAAAAAAGTGACAAGAAGCATGCAAGGACGATCGGCGATACAAATCTCATCTTCGCGCGCCCTGTAGTTCAAGAGTTTGTGCAGTGTGGATGTGACAGATCGCAATGGCCAGCGCGTCGGCTGCGTCCGGCGAATCGAAGGCATTCTCGCAGTCGAGGAGACGCCGCACCATGAACTGGACTTGCTCCTTACCGGCCAGTCCGTAGCCGACGACGGAGCTCTTGATCGACAGCGGGGCGTACTCGGCGACTGACAGGCCGCAACTTGCTGCAGCGAGCATGGCTACACCGCGAACTTGTCCGAGTTTCAGAGCGGACTTCACATTCGCCGAGAAGAAGACCTCTTCGATTGCGACGATCTCGGGTTGATGCAACGCTATGAGCGCGGTGAGTTCAGCGTAGACCTGCGCGAGGCGCTGAGGCGGCTTTTCTTTTTTGCTGAGGCGAATGGTGCCTGCGGCAAGATGAATGAGACGCGGCATGCGGGCTTGGCAGTCTACCTCGACGACGCCATAGCCGGTGAACTCTGTTCCGCAGTCGATGCCGAAGACTCGCATGGGCGAAGTTTACTGCATTTGGCTGTGTGTTCGGACTATCAAGCTTGAGTCGCTAGCGAGAGATTCCCTCAAGCGGTGAACTTGCCGTCGCGTACAGCTTGCGTTGCATCCTACCCGCGAGAAACGCCTGTCGACCTGCCAAAACCGCATGCTGCATAGCCTCGGCCATCAGGAGCGGGTCCTTTGCCGCGGCAATCGCCGTGTTCATCAGCACCGCGTCGAAGCCCATCTCCATGGCGATGGCTGCGTCAGACGCTGTCCCCACACCTGCGTCCACAATGAGCGGCACTTCGGTGATGAGTTCGCGGAGGATGCGCAGGTTCGCCACGTTTTGCAGGCCAAGGCCGCTGCCGATGGGTGCACCGAGCGGCATCACGGCCGCGGCTCCGGCATCGATCAGCCGTTTTGCGAAGACGATGTCGTCTGAGGTGTACGGCAGAACCGTGAAGCCCTCTTTTACCAGAACCCGGGTGGCTTCCAGTGTTGCCTGTATGTCGGGATAGAGGGTCCGCTGGTCGCCTATGACCTCAATCTTCACCCAGTCTGAGAGGCCGACTTCGCGCCCGAGCCGTGCCGCGCGAATGGCCTCTTCTGCGGTATAGCAACCGGCAGTGTTCGGAAGGAGAAAGTAGCGGCGCGGGTCAATGTAGTCGAGAAGAGATTCGCTGGAGCGATCGAGGTTGACGCGCCGCACCGCGACGGTGACCATCTCAGCTCCGGAGGCCTCGATGGCGGCCTGCGTCTCAGGACCGTCCTTGTATTTTCCCGTACCTACGATAAGCCGCGACTGAAAGGCTCTTCCGGCGATCACCAGAGGGTTCATGTTTAATATCCTACCCGTTTCCGACGCGGCAGAGACACAAACGGCTCGCCGCTTCAGGAAGAGCAGCGAGCCGTTTTGCGGTGAACTGTTGAGATTGACCTGAGGCGCCCATCACTTGGACTTGGCCTCGGCGTGGAACTTCAAAAAACCGCCAGGACTAGAGCGATGGACGCTCTAAGCCTCAGTCACCTCACGTATTGTGGTGCAACTATTACAGTCAATTTTCATAGGCTGGATCATCCTCCTTTCCCGTGTACCCGCAGATTACTCCGACACGTAATTGAAGTGCAAGTACCCTGGCGAATCACGTTACCGGTACATCCGATGTCCCCCGGCAGGCATCACATCGCAGGTTGTTTCCTACTCCAAAGATCAAAACATGAAACCACTTACTATCATCGGCATTGTTCTCATCCTTGTTGGAATCATCGGTTACGCCACTGGAGGGCTTTCTTTCACGCACGAGAAGAAAGTGGTCGATCTGGGTTCTGTTCAGATTTCGCGAAAGACACAGGACACTGTGCCGCTTTCGCCGATCTTCAGCACTGTCTCGCTTGTGGCGGGCATTGCTCTGGTTTTCGTTGGGGCGAGAGCAAAGTAAAGAATGCGACGCTACTTGAGATAAGCCCTGACCAGATCGATAAGGTCTTCGCCCAACTCGGGTGTCAGCGGAGCATGCCCGTCCTTGAGTAGATGCAGCCGGATGTGATCCTCAAGAACTTCGGCCATCAGTCCATTGATTCCGCCTCGTGCTGCTGCTAGCAGCATCAGTACATCAGCGCAGTCATGGTCGCTCGATGCGAGGGCCCGTTCGACGCTGTCAATCTGGCCGCGAATTCTCTTGACCCTGTTAAGCAGCTTGATCTTTTCCCGTTCTTCGTGTGACATGGCTTGGCTCCTATACCATACCGGGGTATACTACCAAAGTTGCCCAGCCCGCGTCGGAGATGCCGCCTGAAGTCTGGCATTTCTGAGTAGAAAGGAGGAGTCAGCCGATGATCCTACGAAGACCAACTCGCAACCCGGCCAGGACGGCCGCTGTCAATCGCTCTCGCCAAGAGATCGCACGACAGTGGGTGGAGACCGGGGATGAGCGTTGTCCGCTCGCAGGTGTCTGGTTCGCGCTGCCGGACCTGGTCAGCGATCCAGACGATGAGCCTCAAATACGATGGCCTGTCTTCTCCTTGTTCCGGGGGAAGGCAGGCTGTTTGCACCCTGTTCACAATTTTCCTGCACGATGTAGTTTGGCCCCACATTTGAAGAACTTAGTCCATTCAGCCGCGGTTCTCCTGCTGTTCGCTGCTCCGCTCGCCGTGTGGGCTCAGCAGCAGGATCCGGCGGAGGATCGTCCGGCGACGCTCCCCGAGTCGCCCGCGCCGGCTGAGGAGACGGCGCCGACGATATTTCCTCATTCAGACACGTTACGGTACTACATCGCCGGGCAGGCCAACATTATCCTTCAGGCCCATGGGCCATTTCACTCGCCTTATGAGGGAACGAACAGCTTTCTGGGCCGCGGCGAGTACAAGACCTCACTGCTTGGAACTCTGTTTCTCGGGGCACAGGTGCGGCGCGATCCCCGGACCGAGACCGATGCGATCTTCAATCTGGAGTCGTCGGGAGGGAGGGGCCTTAGTGAGGCGCTCGGCCTTGCCGGATTCACCAACCTCGATGTGGTGAGGAATCCTAATCTTGGCTCGGTCCCTTATGTGGCACGGGTTCAGCTTCACCAGACCATCGGGTTCAGCAATCATCTGATCGAAAGTGACCGGACCCCGTTCTCGCTGGCTACTGAAGTGCCGGAAAGGCGCCTCCAGTTCTATGTCGGCAAGATGAGCCTGCCGGACTTTTTCGACATCAACAGCATTGGCTCGGACAGCCATCTGCAGTTCATGAACTGGACCGTCGATAACAATGGCGCATGGGATTATGCGGCAGACACCCGAGGGTACACCTACGCCGTTGTGACCGAATACGACGATAAGGTCTGGTCGGCACGCTATGCAGTCGCTCTTATGCCAACCGTCGCCAATGGGATTGACCTGGTATGGAACCTGCGCCAGGCGAGCGGGCAGAACTGGGAGTTCGAGCTAAACAAACCGCTGCTCGGCCAGCTACTGTTTCTCCCTCCTGAGCGCAAGGGTACCGTGCGTGTGCTTAGCTATGTCAATCATGCTCACATGGGGCTTTACCGCGTGGCGAACCAGGCTTATCTCAACGGCGAAGATCCGAAGCCTGAGATTACCAAGCATGAGACGTACGGCGCTGTGAAGTACGGCTTCGGCCTGAACTTCGAGCAGGAATTGACCAACTATATGCGCGTCTTCGGTCGCTTCGGCTGGAACGAGGGGCAGCATGAATCCTTTGCGTATACAGAAGACGACCAGACTTTTGAAATTGGTGCGGACTACTCCGGCCGCGCCTGGTCACGTCCGTTCGATAAGGTCGGTGTGACGTCTGTCTCGAACGCCATCAAGAAGGATCACCAGGATTATCTGAAACTTGGCGGGCTTGGATTCCTGCTGGGGGATGGCAAGCTGAATTATGCCCGCGAAGACATTGTTGAGGGCTACTACACTCTGCATGCCTGGCGTGGGATCTTTTACTCTCTCGATCTGCAGTACATTGCCCACCCCGGATATAACCAGGATCGCGGGCCGGCACTGGTGGAATCGGTGCGGATGCATGTGGACTTCTAGGTGACGCTCCCTATGGGTACTTTTCGTGCAAAGTCTTCGAAGAAAATGGGTTAAGCCTGGACCTCCCTTCCCGGGCCTCACATAGGGAGTGGGACTTTTCCCCTATACTCAGGGGGTGGGCATGTTCGGTTTTGTGGAACTCGCGGCTTTTGTGGTGGGGCTTCTCTTTGGCAGCTTTTTGAATGTCTGCATCTCGCGTTTGCCCCGGCATGAGTCGATCGTGCAACCGGGTTCGCGATGTCCGCACTGTGGAAAACATATTCGCTGGTACGACAATGTCCCCGTTTTGAGCTGGATTCTTTTACGGGGGCGGTGCCGGGACTGTAAGGGAGCGATTTCGTGGCGGTATCCGCTGGTGGAGTTGGCGGTAGGAGTTTGGTTCGCTTGGTGCGCCTCTGATATTGCGCTGGTTTGGAGTGTTCATCACGAAGGGTTGGTTAGTGTAATCGAGAATATTAGTGGTGGTCGTGTGAGATCGGTTCCAGAAGCGGCGCTATATGTACTTTCAGTTGCGATTCTCGGCTTCCTCCTTATTGGCCTGATGGTGATGGATTGGCAGACGATGAAGCTGCCTGATGCTTTCACTCTGACAGGGGTTGGAATTGGTTTGCTTCTCGTCTGCACCCAGGCTATCTTTCTCGGCCCGAACGAAGATCAAGTACGACTCACCAAACACAGCCTCCATCTCACGAGCCCCGGTGGTGTCACTGATAACGGCAACGTCTTCCTGACTGGTCCCGAGAGCCTTATCTTTGGCCGCGTTGCAGCGGTTTGCGGAGCGGCGCTTTTGCTTTTGCTGATTCGGTGGGTCTACATGGCGGTTCGTCACCGTGAGGGCATGGGAATGGGCGATGTGAAGCTGCTAGCGATGATCGCGGCGTTTCTTGGTTTCTGGCCAGCCATTCTTTCGCTTTTTCTTGGATCACTCTGTGCCAGCGTCTATGGAGTCTTTTTACTAGTTAGGGGCCGTGCGATCGCTACCTCAAAATTACCCTTCGGCAGCTTTCTTTGCGCGGGTGGGCTGATTGCCGCCCTATACGGTAATCGCCTTATCGACATGTACATAGCCTTACTTCGATAGCATGCAGTTAGAGCCTTGCTTGGCTTGACACTTGCCAGCCTCGCTCTTAGAGTCGAAGATGGCCATGCACAGTTACCCTCCATATATCTGGAATTACATTCCACTCGTTCTTCAGATCCTGGCGGCCCTTGGACTCGCCTGCGGCATGGTGGGGGCGTCTTACTTCATCGGCAAACATAAAAACTCCCGCACGAAGGAATCGGCCTACGAGTGCGGCATGGATCCGGTGGGAGACGCGCGCGGACGATTCACCGTGCGTTTCTATCTGGTTGCGATGCTCTTCATCCTGTTCGACGTCGAGGCTGTGTTTATGCTGCCGTGGGCGGTGATCTACAGGCGGCTGCCTGGTTTGACCGGCTCGCAATTTTTTGGATTCTGGGAGATGCTGGTCTACCTCGGCTTTGTCGGCGTTGGTCTGTTTTATGTCTGGAAGAAGGGGATTCTCAATTGGGCCCTGGATAAGGGAGACCTCTAATGTACGATCCCGCCTCTGCGATCAACGGCAAACAGGCCGTCTTTGCGGCGCATCCTGAGAATCCCGCAGTGAAGGCTCTGGCAGAGCTTGCGACGGACGCAAAATTTGACCGCAATGAACTGACCATCACGGTAGCGCGTGAGGATATTCTTGTTGCTACGAAGGCGTTGAAGGCTGTCGGATACAACTACCTGGAAGACCTCACGGCCGTTGACTGGTACCCTTCGGAGCCGCGGTTTCAGATCGTCTATCACCTGCTCTCCATCCCTCTGAAGCAGCGCGTGCGCCTTGTGGTTCGGCTCGACAGCGACGCGGCTTCAGTCGACAGCATTACTCCCGAGTGGCCGGCTGCGAACTTTTATGAGCGCGAGGTCTTTGACCTGTTCGGCGTTCACTTTGGCGGCCATCCGTATCTACGCCGGATCATGATGCCGGAGGCGAGTCCAAGGGCCGCCAGGATCTGAAGAACGAGTGGAATGTAATTCCAGATATATGGAGGGTAACTG
>Ga0206849_1020_pt1 | contig 37381 bp, 13 predicted proteins | sample Alteio_BWOrgCont_15_FD_152892 | JGI IMG/M metagenome (GOLD analysis project Ga0206849, IMG submission 152892) | Enriched cells from forest soil in Barre Woods Harvard Forest LTER site, Petersham, Massachusetts, United States -... | ecosystem: Environmental > Terrestrial > Soil > Temperate forest >...
ACTGATTTATCATTAACCTCTTTTCTTTTAGGTGCTGCAAACAACTTTTCCAGGTGCGCATTTATCAGCTTAAAATAGTTTTCAGATATATCATCACCAGAAGTCCTGAATTCCACCGAGCTAAATACTTTATACCTGCTCGCTTCGTGATGGTCCCAGTACACAGTACTTAACGGCAATTTCAATCCACCTAAAATATTTTGTTCACCCCAATTATAAACTGTCCTGTCGGCAAACCTTTTTTCTTTTATCTCAAGTTCCTTTGCTATTTCTTTTGCGGAGCAGCCCCATTTCAAAAACTTTTCAGTGTCTTCAAAAAAGATACCCTGGTTTAGTATTTTACCAAAATCCTTTTCATTTTTAAAATCTAATTTTTGTTCCCTTCTCCTTTTAAATAAACTAAACAGCTTCATTAAAAATTTTGGCGATAATATTAAAATAATCTTTATTAAAAAACCGTATCCTCAATAACATCTGCATGAAAGGGATAATCAGTAGTTGAATGCAGCCCCCTGCTTTCCTTCCGCATCATGGCCGACTTTACTACTATATATGAAACCTGTATCAAGTTCCTTAATTCACAAAGCTTTACGGATAGTTTCGTCTTTTTATAAAAATCTTCCGTTTCTTCGTACAATAATCCCAACCGCCGCATGGCCCTTTCAAGCCGGAAATCCGAACGAACAATACCAACATAATCATTCATCAGCTTTTGCATTTCGCGCACGTTATGGGTTACCAGGATATCTTCGTTTGATAATTGTACACCTTTCTCATTCCAGTCAGGAATTCCATCGGGAATACTGGCACCGTCAAATGTTCTAATAACATCTTCATAAATACGGTGGGCAAACACCAGTGCTTCAAGTAAAGAATTGGATGCCAACCTGTTAGCCCCGTGAAGACCGGTTGACGAACATTCGCCGCAAGCATAAAGCCTTAATAATGAAGATCTTCCCAAATGATCGACCATAATACCACCGCACATATAATGACAAGCCGGCGCAACAGGGATCATATCCTTGGTCATATCAATACCAATATCAAGACATTTGGCGTAAATATTCGGGAAATGGGTTAAAATATCCTTTTTACTCCTGTGCCTTATATCCAGATAAACAAAATCCTCACCCGATTTTTTTATTTCAGCATCAATAGCCCTTGCAGTAATATCACGGGGAGCTAATGATTTTCGTTCATCATACTCCTGCATAAACTCCTCGCCATTAGTCCGTTTCAACACCCCGCCGAAACCCCTGACAGCTTCGGATATTAAAAAAGAAGGATATTCACCAGGATTATACAACGCAGTGGGATGAAACTGGATAAACTCCATATTTCTTACTTTTCCTTTTGCCCGGTAAACCATGGCAACACCATCGCCGGTCGCAATAGTTGGATTTGTTGTTATTGAATAAATGTGACCGGCGCCTCCGGATGCCATCACCGTAACTTTAGAAAGTATTTTTTCAACGTTTTTTGTATGGCTATTAAAAGCGTAAATACCATAACAAGTAATATCTGTAGAAGATTTATCTACAAATACACCTAAATGATGCTGTGTAATAAGGTCGACTGCAAAATAATGCGTTAGTATTTCAATATTGGGGTTATTATGTATCTGCTCCAGCAGCGTACTTTCAATTTCGAAGCCTGTTATATCTTTATAATGCAATACCCGGAATTCTGAATGCCCGCCTTCTTTAGCCAGGTCGTAAACACCTTCATTGGTTTTATCGAAATTGGTACCGTAGTCAATAATCTCATTAATACGCTCCGGGCCTTCTTTAACAACAATCTCTACCACCTTTTTATCGCATAAACCATCGCCTGAAACAAGCGTATCCTTAATATGTTTGTCAAAAGAATCTTCTTTTTTATCAACAACAACTGCCACACCCCCCTGGGCATACTTAGTGTTCGACTCGTCCTCATTTGACTTGGTAACTATCAGAACTTTACCATGTTTCGCCGCCTTTAGTGCAAAACTTAAGCCTGCTATTCCCGACCCTACAACGAGGAAATCCACAGTTTTGGTCATAGATAATATGTATGATGTGTAAAATTTTTAAGCATGTTAATAACAGGTATAAAAGCTGTTAACTTTGTGTAAGCAAAAACTTAATAAATAATTAATTAGTTGATAAGCTATCTTTTTAGTGCCAATCTTAATAAATTTTACCCGACTTTTGAGCCTGATAAGTGCCAAAGCTAACATTTTACAAAGCAATAAACTATCCACATAAAACTTTTTAAATTAAAATTAGGTTCTTACATTGCTTTAAAAATCAATTAAATAAGCTTAAAAAAAAGCACATTTATTGTTAATAAATTATTAAAAAAAATATTTTAGCATCGCTTTAAAACTACTTTTAAACATAACTAACACCCTAATAACAATAGCTTTTTTATATAAATAAAATTAATTGTTATTAATTGAATTGTTGAAATGGATACCTTCGAAGAAATAAATGTGAAAGGTTTTGCGGACGAATTTATTGATCCCAGCCTCGATCTTTTTGATGAAATTGATAAATTAAAAAGAGAAAAAAATGCTGTTATCCTTGCTCATTATTACCAGGAACCTGATATTCAGGATATTGCCGATTATATTGGCGATAGCCTGGGATTATCGCAGCAGGCAGCAAAAACAGATGCCGACATTATTGTTTTTGCCGGCGTTCACTTTATGGCCGAAACAGCCAAAATATTATCTCCTTCAAAAAAAGTTTTACTACCCGACATAAAAGCCGGCTGCTCATTGGCTGATAGCTGTCCGGCACATTTGTTTAAAAAATTTAAGGAGCAATATCCCGACCATTTGGTAATAACTTATGTAAACTGCACAGCCGAACTGAAAGCCGTGAGCGATATAGTTTGCACATCGAGCAATGCGGTAGGCATAGTTGAAAGTTTGCCAAAAGATCAGAAAATTATTTTCGGTCCGGATAAAAACCTTGGGGCTTATGTGGCGAAGAAAACAGGAAGGGATTTGGTTTTATGGAACGGCGCCTGCATGGTGCACGAAATATTTTCGAGGGAGAAAATAACCAAACTGAAAGAAAGGCATCCCGGCGCTAAACTGCTTGCCCACCCCGAATGTGAGGATGTGATACTGGAAATGGCCGATTATATAGGTTCGACAACAGGAATATTAAAATACGCATCAAAACATGATGATAAAGAGTTTATAGTGGCGACGGAAGCAGGAATTATTCACCAGATGCAAAAAGAGAACCCTGGCAAAAAATTTTTTCCGGCTCCGCCGAATAATAATTGCGCCTGTAATGATTGTCCGCATATGAAAAGAAATACGCTTGAAAAGCTATATCTGTGCATGAAAAATGAGTTGCCGGAGATTTTTGTACCAAAGGATATAATTGAAAAAGCGGTAAAACCGATTGAAAGAATGCTCGAGATATCGACCAAATTGGGTCTTTAAGTTTGTTTTATGGGATTTCACCGATTATTTAAAACGATTTCACCGATTGCTAAAAGAAAAAAATATTTAATAAATACACGCCGGTCGAATCGTCCTTTAAAATCGGTGAAATCATCCTCTAATCGGTGAAATCATCTTTAAATAATCGGTGAAATCCAAGAAAATAATATGTTCGAGAACCAGGAGAAAACCAATATAGAAACACTGGGTGAGTTCGGTTTAATAAACCATCTCACCCAAAACATAAAAATTTCCCAAAAAAGCACGCTGAAAGGTGTTGGGGACGATGCTGCGGTGCTTGATTTTAAAGGAAAAAAGGTATTGGTTTCCACAGATATGCTGCTTGAGGGTATACATTTCGATTTGGCTTATACACCCCTGAAACATTTGGGTTATAAGTCAATACAGGTTAACCTGAGTGATATATATGCCATGAATGCAATGGCCTCGCAGGTTACCGTTTCGATAGGTATATCCAGTAAATTTCCGCTGGAGGCTGTTGAAGAATTATACGAAGGGATTTATTTAGCCTGCGAAAAATATAATGTTGATTTAATAGGCGGCGATACTACTTCATCAAAACAGGGCCTGGTAATTAGTGTAACATCGATAGGTTATGCTGATGAAAAAGATATAGTGTACCGCAACGGCGCCGAAGATGGCGATCTCATTTGTGTTTCGGGCGACCTAGGCGGAGCCTATATTGGTTTGCAGTTGCTGGAGCGTGAAAAACTCATCTACCTGGAGAATCCGAATATTCAACCGGATTTGGAAGGAAAAGATTATATAGTTGAACGTCAGCTTAAACCCGAAGCGCGGAAGGATATTATTGAATTACTGCAGGATATAAAAGTTAAACCAACAGCGATGATTGATATTTCTGACGGCTTGGCTTCGGAAATATTGCATATATGCAAGCAAAGCAACAAAGGCTGTAATTTATACGAGGATAAAATACCTTTAGACCCGATGACTTATGAAACAGCCCGCGAATTTAACCTGGACCCTACAGTTTGCGCATTAAGCGGCGGCGAAGATTATGAACTGCTTTTCACCGTTAAACAAGCCGACTATGATAAAATAAAGTTTAAAATGGATATTACCATTATTGGCTATATTACCGAGCCATCGGCAGGTTGTAACCTTGTAACAAAAACGGGGAATGTACATCCAATAAAAGCGCAGGGATGGAATGCATTTAGCGCTCATACACCATAAAGTGCGGTCGGGTTCATAAAAAATAAATCTTATTACATGAAAAAAATCTTTTTCTTATCACTTTTATTTGTTGTTTTTAATGCACGGGCCCAGGATGGGATTGTTTTTAAAATGAAATATTTACCCGGGCATAACTACTGCACCGTTTCAAATACTTCGGTTACCTGTAATATCAGCTTAAGCGGCGATCAAAAAATAATTGATCAGCTCAGCTCGCAAGGCTTTACTCAGCCGTTAGCTGTAAATATGGAATCTACAGGAATCGGCAGCATAAAATCAGGAGATGCGGATAAAAATAATACATTCCCGATGGTTTTTGATTTTAACAGGGCCAGGTTTGTTTTTACCGTAAACGGAAAGGATGTACCGCTCCCGGCAAAAAACACAAATATTAAGGTGTACCTCCATTCAAACATCGACGGAAAATACACGCCAGACTCATTGGTCGGGGGAAATCTGAAAGATACTTCGGCGCAGATGATATTGAAACTATTGGGTACCATACGCAACGAAATAAAATTTCCTGACCATCCACTACTTGTCGGCGACAGCTTTACCCAGGACGTGCCCATTAATATCCCTACTGCCGGCAGCAACATCAGCTTGGCGATAAAAATTGTTTATAAATTGGCAAAGATTGCCGATGGAAAAGCATTTTTTGATGTTGATCAAAAAATGGATATGCAGATACCGGTAAAACAGTCTTCGGTAACTTTAACGGGGACCGGCAGCGGAAATTTAGTTTATAATACAAAAGAAAACGTTCCGACTGATTTTAAAAGTACTTTAAATATAAAGTTTAACGGAAGTATAGAAGCGGTAAATATTAGTGGCTCGGCAATATTAAATACGGATTATAAAATTACAATTAATTAGGCTTTAAGTAAGGGATATTTCAAATTCCGTTCAATAAAATGGCTGGGTATTAAAACTTATTTGTATTATTAGGCAATGAAAAATTTAAAATCTTATTACATGAGAAAAATAATGTTTTTGGCGCTGCTATTAATAGTTATTAAAGCAGAAGCACAACAGGAAGTAACCGTTAAAATAAAATATGAGCCGGGCCGCACTTATGATGCACTACTCAGCCTCAATTTGAATTGCAGTATTAATGCCAGCGGAGATTCAGATATGATTAAAAAGATAACCTCCAAAGGATTAACCTTGCCGCTGTCCCTTACTTTAGGGGGAAAAATTGGCTTTCAGGGAAAAACCGGCGCATTAGCTGCCGACAATTCATTTCCCTTTTCTATGAATTTTAAAATTAACAGTGCCGACCTGGCTTTAAATGGAAACAGCATCCCGATACCAAAAAAACTGGATACTACTATTACCATGTTTGGTAAAATAATGGCAGATGGCAGGATGATCGCGGATTCGGTTCCGGGAATGAAAATGAAAGATTCATCTGCACAAAGTCTTTCCAAATCGCTAAATATGATACAGAACAGGATAAAATTTCCCGATCGTCCGATGCATATTGGCGACACCATTACACGGGACCTGCCATTTCCAATGAAAATGACAGGTATATCGGCTACCATAAGAACCATCTATAAACTGGTAAACATAGCCGACGGGAATGCATATTTTGATGTCAATAATGTTATTGACATCAAAGCAAACATAAAAACGATAGTAGTCAGCATAACAGGGTCGGGGACCGGCAAGGTAGTTTACAGCATAAAAGATAATTTTATAACGGAGTATTCAAACAGTGCAAAAATAAAGCTCAACGGGCAGGTAAATAAGTTAGTAGTTACCGGTGACATAACGATGAATAGCTATTATAAAATTGATATTCATTAAAGGCTTATAAGGAATTATTGCTGCTTTTCTTCTAACAATGAATAGAGGCTTTCCGGGAACCGTTTAAACACAATAATCAACCAAATTAAGTTTTCTTACAGCGGCCTTGGTGAACTCTTCGTGACCTTAGTGGTTATTTTTTTACCACAAAGGACGCTAAGGGTTCACAAAGGAGGCGAAGATTAAAAAAGGAGAAATATTATTTGGAACCGAATTTTATCCTTTTACTTTTGAGACAGCCTCATTTACTTGTTGTTATTAGAATGATTGACTTAAAGTGCGGAGCCCGGCCTGAAGAATTCATAATATTTACTAAAAATTACGCTTCGTCGTCCCCAATATACTTCTGATCAATTTGTTTATTAGCCTTCGCCCCAAGTTTTTTTATTTTATCAGCGGTAATGGTAAGGTTCCCGTTTCCTTCCACCAATTTACTAAAAGCGTTGTCATAAGCAGTTTGGCTTAGCTTTATATTTTTGCCGATACCTTCCATATCGCCAACAAAGCCCACAAATTTATCATACATAACCCCACTTAAACGGGCAATTTCGAGCACGTTGCGGTTTTGGCGTTCCTGTTTCCAGATACTGGCAATGGTGCGCAAGGTCGCCAGCAGGGTGGAAGGACTTACAATAACCACCCGTTTATCCCAGGCATCGCTGAATAATTCAGCGTCAATTTGTACGGCAAAGCTGAAAGATGATTCTATTGGCACAAATAGCAATACAAAATCAGGCGAATTGATCTGGTACAGGTCGTGGTAGTTTTTTGAAGATAAATTTAACACGTGCCCCCGGATGGATTCAACATGCGCTTTTGAATATAATTTGCGTTCATCCTCAGTTTCGGCGTTTACCAAACGTTCATAAGCTATAAGCGAAACTTTTGAATCGATGATTAAATGTTTTTCGTCCGGCAGGTCGATAATGGCATCCGGCTGCAGGCGGTTGCCGTCAAGGTCGGTTAAGCTGGCCTGCAGGCGGTATTCATGATCCTTCACCAGGCCCGAGCGCTCGAGCACGCGTTCAAGGATAACCTCGCCCCAGTTACCTTGTTTTTTGCTGTCGCCTTTTAATGCTTTTGTTAAATTATTGGCATCTTCAGCAATTTGTTGATTTAAGGCGACTAACTTATTAATTTCTCCTCTTAATATATTTCGTTCATCAGATTCGTCCTTATAAACCTTAGCAACTTTTTCTTCAAACGCTTTAATATTTTCTTTCAGCGGGTTTAACAGGATATCAAGATTGGTACGATTGGTCTCAATAAAATGCCGCGACTTTTCGTCGAGCAGTTTATTCGCAACATTTTGAAATTCGAGCTGAAATTTTTGTTGTATGTCCTGGATTGATTTTTCCTGGTCGCTCAAACGCTCTCTTTGGGCCTTAAATTGCTCTTCTGCCTTCGCCATGCGGTTTTTCTCGGCCAAAAGCTCCTGGTTGAGCGAAAACATCAGATGATCGCACCTTGTGCGCTCTTCCCTCAATTGTGCATCCGTTTTGTCCCTTTCGAGGCCTAAATTTAACGCCCGCTCTTCTGCTTTGGCCAAAGCGATGCTAAGGTATGTGTTTTCACTTTTTACCCGGTTCAGTTCTTCGGCCGAAATGCCATCAACGGCTTTCGGCTTTTTCAAAAAAAGCAAAACGGCAACTAAAAGTATTACTACCGACGCAACTAAAAGATAGATATCCATTTTGATAAAAATATTAGCAAAACGAAGGTAGAAAATTTTTTAATAACCTAACGGTGACGGTGTGCCCGGAAGCCGGGGAAATTATTTTATCAATTCACGGGATCGTAACCATAATTAATAGAGGCATTTAGGTGTATATTTTTCCTTTATTTTTTCCTAAATTTAGTCGCGAAAAGTAGGGCGGTATTTTTAATTATAAGATTGAAAAAAAACGGCGTCAAATTATTTGCTTCTATCACCCCTAAACACTTAGTGCAATTTGCCGGAGTGACGGGGCTTCTCATTTTTATTATTGTAACGATGATGCCGTTTAAATTATCGGCGGCAGCAACCATAAAGCGCCCTTTTGGCTCAGAAAGGCAGGCAGCAACGGGGACCACTTTAGTTTTTACCATTAACGGCGCACCGGCAAAATTGTTACTGGCAAATAATTACTCTGCAACCACGGCTGCATCGAATAAGCTGGTTATTTTTTTACATTATTACGGGGGCACGGTCAACAGCGAACCGCCATCAGGTTTTGTAGATAGTTTGAGGAATAACGGCTACTCGGTAGCCACGCTTTCGGCAGGAAACAGCTGGGGCGATCCGGCGGCGCAAGCCCTCTACGTAGGGCTTTATCAGTATCTTGAACAAAACTTTAAATTTCAGCCCGAAGTTTATTTCATAACAGACAGTATGGGTACATTGGCTGCGCTGAATATTCTCGATCAAAAATTAATACCTGTCCGGTCATTTATCGGCATTACCCCGGTTGTTGCCATCTATAATTATTACGCTTATGATTTTACCCACAATGGCGTTACCCATCAAACCATAGAAAAAGCTTACGGATTTTTAACCGGGCTGGTCAATGCCGAAAAGGCGGTACAAAGTTATGACCCCTTTCAAACCATTAAAATCACCAATGGCGATACAGTTTTTAACGGCAATAATGTGCCGACTTACTTTTTGCAGGGTACTCTTGACCCATATATGAGCTGGACCCGCACCATGGTAAATGCCTCGCTGAACCAGCAACTTGCCATAGTGCCCGGCGGCGGGCATGATACCCTCGTTGTAACCCCGTCATCAATAAGTACCATGCTTGCCTGGATGAAAAATTCAAACAGCGCGGTTTCGAATGCAGGCCTTTTAAATCTTAGTTTAAGTACAGGCAGGTTAAGCCCGGCTTTTTCCCCGGCTACGGATAGCTACACAACGTCGGTTAATTATTTTACAACCGCTATTAAAATTGTACCCCAGGCAAAGGACTCTTTAGCCACCGTAAAGGTGAACGGCATAAAAGTAACTTCGGGCCCGATCAATAAGGACTTATCAGCCGGTACAAATATCGTTACCACCACGGTAACGGCGCCAAATGGTTCAACCCAAACGTATACCGTAAAAATCACGCGGGAGTCGCTCCATGAAACCCTTGCAAATTTAATTATTTGCGTCACCAGGATATTGCCGGGGAATGAAACCGGGACATCGGGCTACGCGGCCCCCGAAAGTGAAGCAGGAGAAGCAATGAAAATAATTGCCATAAACAATAAGGAGATCGCACCGCCCTTAAAAAACGCGCCGGACGATCAGCAGGACGATGGCATTGTTGTGCACCGGGGAGTTTCGCCAAATGGAGACGGGATCAATGATTTCCTGATGATTGAAGGAATAACCGCTTATCCCGATAATTGGTTAATAATAGCAAATTCTAACGGGGTACTTGTATACGAAACCAAGGGCTACGACAACAACTCAAAAGTATTTGACGGCCACTCCAATAAAAACGGCCGGATGCAGCGTCCGGGCACATACTTTTATTCTCTTGCATATAAGGTTGGGAATATAATTAAGCATAAAACAGGTTTTATAGTGTTGAAGTATTAGAGATTTGTGATCAGAGGTTAGAGATTGGTAGATCGGCCGTTAGGAAAAAAGCCGTGAGTTCCGGTAACCAAATGCGGAATGGAAATTTGCAGGTGTAGCGCTACACATGCAACACCCCGCTACAAAACGATACACGGCTGATAATTAATAACTTAACTACTGACAAAATAATGCCAGCGACAAAATCTTGTCACCACTTTTCACCGGAATGAAGAATTCATGTTATTTTTAAACAGTTTATCAGGTACATACTTTTCCCGTCTTTAGAACTTTTTCGTCTTCCGGTCCCAATAGCTATCGGGATTCGAATATCCTCCCTCACTTTTCTATCTTTCGGACACTTCTATATAACTAAACTGTGCAGAATTTTACCACAAAGAGCACAAAGGGGAAAACACAAAGGCCACAAAACTTTAATAGTTTGTCAATTTTTTCTCCGTGTTCTTTGAGCCTTCTTTGCGAATCTTTGTGGTTAAATTTATTTTTTTTACTGTTATTTTAGTCGAAACATAGGGTTTTTATTATAGGCTAATCTCTAATCTCCAGCCTCTTCCCGATAGCTATCGGGACACTAATACATATACCCCAAAGATGTTATAGACACAGGTTATTATTTAGTATATTTTTAACGCTTAAATGCCCCGTAGTTTACTGGGTATTTTTTGATGCTTTTTTCATCATCACCATAATTCAACCGTTATGCAAACCACATCCATCACATCTGCCGCTCCGGCCAACCGCTTTTTAAACTTAAAAGCAAGGTTTTCGCAAATAAAAAAATGGTTGCTTCCTTCGACGCTTTTGTTATCACTGGCATTTTTTGCCGTTCCGGCCTCCGCGCAGGTCAATATTAATGCTGAAGTTCCTACCAATCCATTTTCTAACTACCAGGTTTTCTTTAATGTTACTTTTACAACGGCCCAAACGGGCCTTTCGGCAAGCAATTTCACCCTCACAGGTACCGTAACCGGGGCTTCTATACAAAGCGTCTCCGGTTCGGGAACGTCCTGGGGGGTAACGGTTCAAATTTCCAATAGTTATCAGTCTTCCGGAACTTTGATATTGAACATGGTTAACAATACAGGTGTTTCCCCGGGGGTAAGCGGGCTGCCTATCGCCTCGCCAAGCGTAACGGATGTTTTATACCCGCTTACCGGGTCAGCGACTTTAACCAGTTTCAATGCAAATCCGGGTTATGCAAAAACGGGGGATGTAATAGGTATTAATGTTATCTCGGATAATTATAATATAAATCAAGTCATGGGCAGTGCCGGCACCGGCGCCGACTTCGCTGCCAACAGCGCCAACGGCAAACAGGGAGGAGTGTCCGTCACCCTCGCTTCCAATTTCAACATACCCCAGGGGCCATTAGCTTATTCATTTAGTTTTAATACCATTTACAGCACACAGGGCGGCGGTTCGGGCACGTCGGGCATCATTTTTGACAGTATCGACCCAACAGTCAGCATCAGTGCGCCATCAACTAACATTGTGGGCGAAAACGGAACAATTGAGTATGCGGTAACCTATTCGGATGCTAACCTCGGATCAAGTAACCTCACAACTTCCGGTATTACGTTAAACACCACAGGCACAGCAACCGGCACCGTTGCGGTAAATAGCTTTGGTAATGTTTATTCGGTCACTATCTCAAACATATCGGGTAATGGCACATTGGGCATTTCGGTAGGGGCAAGCTACGGCACCGATTTGGCCGGGAATACTGATACCGGCGCCGGACCATCCTCAACGGTAAGCGTGCTGGCTAATGCTGCGCCTTCAATAAGCTATACCGGCCCGCAGGCGTACCCTACCAATGCAGCAATTTCACCTTTAACGCCAACAAGCATTACAGGCATGTCAGCTTTTACCACCAGTTCGCTGGGGTCAAGCAGCGGGCTCGCGCTCGACTACAATGGTAACGCGTACACTAAAGCGAGCAATGGCTTTATCTACTTAAATCCACCCGGCAATGGCGCCCAGGTATTGGCCTATAACGGCGGCAATGCGGGTACCACCAATATAGCAATCGCGTCCGTCTCTTCAACAACCAGCACCATTATATTTGGCGCCGGCCCTGTTATCTCGGCAATAGATTATACCAACGGCGTTTTCCAATCCCGGGTTAATATAGTTCCTGAAGGTGCGGCAAACTTAGTGGCCGCAACGCATCCGGTGTCGGGGCCCGAGATAGCAATGATCTGTGAAGGCAATACCTCGCAAATCACTTTTATAACCCGTACAGCGGGGGTCTGGTCGGCGCCATCATCAATTGCCAATGCCTTTACCACCACCGCGCTGGCGATAAATACTTTCCAGGGCGGCTTAAAAATGGCCTGCGTTGGCACGGATAATAACCTTTATTATGCCACTTATTCAGGGGGCGCTTGGTCGCCAGTTGCTGCATGGGCTACACCGAATATCGGCATGAGCGGCGTAAGCGCTTTTACTTTGGACACGCAGGGCAATGTTTGGTATTGCAGCGGTACGTCTTTGTATGTGCTAACCCCCGGCTCAAACACCCCAATTACCATAACAACGCTGCCTATAGCGCCTAACGCCATTGCTTTTGATATTGCGGGCAATTTGTATGTTAATTTCGGCTCACTGATTGGAGAACTGCAAGTGCCCGGCGGTTTCCAGGTAAATCCAGCCCTTCCGGCTGGCTTAAGCATAAACAGCACAACAGGCGTGATCAGCGGTACGCCCACAACCCTTACCCCGGCCACCAATTATACCGTTACCGCAACAGCCGGCAGCGCCAACTTAACGGCTGCCGTAAACATTGCTACCATCACTACACCTGCGCTTAGCTATGGCGGCGCGCAAAACTATGTTTTAGGTACAACCATAACGCCCATCACCCCAACAAGCACCAGCATAATGCCGCAAAAATATAACGGTACGCCTGCTACTTTCGCAAGTGTAAGCGCGCCAACCGGTTTGGCAATTGACGCTGCTGGTAATGTTTACGTTAACCAAAGCGCCGGCACAACCGGCGTATCAAAAATTCCGGCGGCGGGCGGCACGCCAACACCGCTGAACGTTGGCTACCCCGGGCCAATTTATGTCGACGCCGCCGGTAACCTTTATGTGCCCAATTCACCCATTGTACAACAGTACACATTTGCTATGTATCCTCCGGGCGCTTCGACAACAGTAATCTTTGGAGGACCCCCATCACCTGGCCACAGTTTTACCAACAGCCAGGGAATAGCCGTTGACCAGGCCGGGAATGCTTATGTTGGCAGTGCATCATCAAACACGGTTTATGAATACCCTTACTACCTTTCCGCTGGTGGTTTTGCCCCCGTTGTCATAGCGACCGGGTTTACTTCCATTTCGGGAGTTGCGGTGGATGCAACAGGGGATGTGTATGTGTCGGATGCCGGCGCCGGAAGTATCGACGTAATTGCAGCTAACCGGGGGCAGTGGACAACATTGGCAACAGGGTTGGGCGTGCCGGCAAACCTTTGCATCGATGGCGCCGGGAACCTGTATTTCAGCGACAACAGCGCCAATACGATAAGCGAAATCCCGGCAGGCAGTCCCGTAGGTACGGGACCAGTGCTCATTGCCTCGGGCCTGGGCACGATAACGGCCCTGGCTATTGACGGGCACGGCGATTTGTTTGCCGCCGACAATACCAATAGTGTAATAGACAAGTTTTACCCGACGGGCGGTTACTATATAAACCCGGTATTGCCGGCTGGCCTCAATTTTAACGGCGCCACAGGTGTTATCAGCGGTACGCCGGTTGCTGTCCCCACAATTGCGGGGACCACCAACTATACCATTACGGCTTACAATACGCTTGGCAGCGCTTCGGCCACGCAAAACATTATTGTTCCCGGTACGCTGCCAACATTATCCTACAGCAGTGCGCTGAGTTTTACAACCGGCGAAGCCGGCGCTCCGCTTACGCCAACCTCCAGCGGCGTGGCTGCGCAGGGATATAATACGATACCTGTTTTTATGGATTACTCGTTTAATGCGCCCTTTGCAGTGGCCGTTGATACTTCGTTAAATGTTTATGTAGCCGACCCTTATAATTTTACCGCCGGCAATTTATCTTATGGAATCAATGGGAACTATGGCAATTATGTTTTTACAAAGTTTGGAGGACAGCCAAAACATTTTACTCCGAGTGATGAGCAGTTAGCAGGCGTAGCTATTGACAGTACGGGCAATGTGTTCGGCGCAAAAAGCTATGCCGTGCCATCTAAGTTTACACCGACCACGCTGGGGTTTACTGAGACGGCGTTGCCTTTTGGAAGCCTCGTCGATAATGTTGCGACCGATGCTCACGGCGATCTGTTTGGAACGGGAGGAACCAGCGTTCAGGAACTTGCACTCAACGCTACCTCGACTACAACCGTAGGCTCCGGGTTTAGTCAGCCTACCGGCATTGCCGTCGATGGGCTTGGGAATATATTTGTCGTCGATAGGGGTACCAATACCCTTTACAAAATACCGGCGGGTAGCCCCGTAGGTACGGTGCCAACGGCGGTGGCAACCGGGTTTAATTCGCCCTGGCAGATGGCAGCCGATGGAACGGACAACATATTTATAGCCGACGGCGGCAATGGCGTGGTAAAAGAACTGCCAGCCGGCGGCGGGGCGGTTACAACCGTAATATCAAATTTAAAAACCCCCAACGGCGTAGCGGTTGATGTAAACGGCATGCTGTACGTTGCCGATGCCGGTTTTCAACAGGTACGGAAATATGCGCCCGCGGGCGGTTATTATATTTCGCCGGCATTACCCGCAGGTTTAAGCTTTAATAATAGCACAGGCGTGATCAGCGGTACGCCAACTACCGTTACCCCGGTTAAAAACTATAAAATTACGGCCTATAATTTAGGCGGAAGCACCCAAACCATCGTGCGTTTTGGCGTTACGACGCCAAGCTCAAACCTGGCCGGTTTAACCGTAAGCACAGGCAGCCTAAGCCCGGCTTTTGCTACTGGTACGCTCGGGTATTCGGTTAGTGTCCCTTATACTACCCAACAAATTGCCGTAACACCAACTGCGGTGGATGGAATGGGAACAGTTACCGTAAATGGCGCCGCCGTGGCTTACGCCAGCACATCGGCGCCCATAGCCTTACAGGTTGGCGCCAACACCATCAATATAGTTGTTACCGCCAGCGACAATTCCAGTACGCAAACTTATACGGTAACAGTAACCCGGGGTGCGCCGTCGAACAATGCCTTGTTGTCGGGCGCCGGCATAGGTTATGTAATGGTTGACGGCAATGTTGAAGCCGTTGTAACACCCACAACTGCCGACCCGACGGCTATGGTTACCGTAAACGGCGTTGCTGTGGTCTCCGGTTCTGCAAGTAGCCCTATCCCGCTTAGCCCTGGCTCAAATACGATAATTATCACTGTTACCGCGCAAAACGGCGTAAATAAATTGACCTACAAAATAAGCGTAGAAGGGCCATTATCGGGTATATCAACGTTGTCATCCTTAACGATAAGCGCCGGGACGCTTTCGCCTTCATTTTCGGGCAGCACCACCAGTTACACCGATAATGTCACCAATACCGTAGTCTCGGTTACGGTAACTCCAACCACTACCGACGCGAATGCCACCGTTACCGTGAATAACGCTACCGTTGCTTCGGGAACGCCCAGCGGACCGATAGCGCTAAACCTTGGCAATAATACCATTTCAACCCTGGTTACGGCACAGGATGGCGTTACCACCACTACTTATACCATAACAGTCAACCGCATAGCTTCGACTAATGATAACCTTTCCACATTGCAGCTAAGCGGAGGAACGTTGAGCCCCGCCTTTGCGACCGGAACAACCAGCTATAATGTCACCGTGGCAAACAGTGTGGCATCCGTTACGGTAACCCCCACCACTGCCGATCCGACCGCGACGGTGACGGTAAACAGCGCTGCTGTAATTTCCGGCAGCGCTTCGGGTGCAATACCGCTGGCAGAAGGCGCTCAAACAGTCATCAGCACAGTTGTTACGGCGCAGGATGGGGTCACCACTCAAACCTATACCATAACGGTAACCAGGGCAGGCTCATCCAATGCCAACCTGGCCAACCTGCAAACAAGCAGCGGCAGCTTAAGTCCGGCATTCGCGTCGGCTACGCAGCTGTATACCACATCGGTGGCTAATACCGTATCGTCTATCCAAATAACCCCAACAGCAGCCGACCCTAATGCAACGGTAACTATTAATGGAACTACAACAGCTTCGGGAGCCGCATCAGCCGGCCTTCCGCTGGCCATTGGCCCCAACTATTTTACAATAAAAGTTACGCCGCAAATTGGCCCGCCGGTCAGAACGTATACTATAGTCGTTACCCGGGTAAAATCAGCTGATGCCACCCTTGCGGGCCTGGCAATAAGTACAGGTACATTAAGCCCGGCCTTTACAGCAGCCACAACAAGCTATACCGCTCCGCAGGCCTATGCCACCACAACGGTAAGGATAACCCCGACCGCCAATAACAGCGGCGCTGTTATAAAAGTAAACGGCACGGCAGTAGCCTCGGGGGCTACATCGGCAAGCATACCTTTAAATACAGGGAATAATACCGTTACCGTAGCCGTAACCTCACAGGATGGCTCAACGACTGATACTTATACTTTGTCAGTCGTACGTACGTCGCCCAATGCCAACCTGTCCAACATTGTGATCAGCAGCGGCACATTAACGCCTGCTTTCGCCACGGCGACAAGCAGCTATACGGCCAGCGTAATCAATTCAGTAACGTCCATAAAAGTTACCCCAACCACCAGCGATGCTGCCGCTACGGTAACTGTTAACAGTACAGCGGTAAAATCGGGTACGGCATCAGCGGCCATCCCGTTGATTGTTGGTTCAAACGTAATCGTAATAAAAGGGATAGCATTTGACGGCACGATGAAAACATACGCGATCACCGTCACCCGGCCAAAATCGTCAAATGCAAACCTGGCCAACCTTGCCATCAGCAGCGGCACATTGACGCCGGTTTTTGCTGCGGCAACATCTTCATATACTGCCTCGGTAGGGAGCTCAGTGGCATCGCTGCAGGTAACCCCAACCACCAGCGACCCTACGGCTACGGTAACGGTTAATAGTACAGCAGTGGCATCGGGTGCGGCTTCTGCGCCTGCAACGCTGGTTGCAGGCCCCAATTATTTTACCATAAAAGTAACCGCGCAGGACGGCACGGTTAAAACTTATGCCATAACGGTTACAAAAGCAAAATCGTCCGATGCGACGCTTGCTAACCTTGCTATCAGCAGCGGCACATTAACGCCGGCGTTTGCATCGGCAACAAACAGCTATACCGCAGCTGTAGCTTACACTACAACCACTATAAAAGTAACACCAACGATAAATGCCGCAGGCGCAACCGTAAAAGTGAACGGCACGGCAGTGGCATCAGGGTCGGCATCGGCAAGTATTGCGCTCAATACAGGCTATAATACTATTACAACCGTAGTGACCGCACAGGATGGTTCAACAACGGACACATACACCATAATAATCACCCGGACATCGCCCGTTGCCAACCTTTCAAATCTTACCATCAGCAGCGGTACGTTAAGCCCGGTATTTGCCACAAATACCAGCAGCTATACCGATGCGGTGAGTAATGCAGCAACATCGGTAACCATAACCCCGACAACCAGCGACGCTGCAGCTACGGTGACTGTTAACGGCGCCGCAGTAACATCCGGCACGGCATCGGGTGCATTGCCTTTGGTTGTTGGTTCAAATGCTATAGTAATAAAAGGCATAGCATTTGACGGCACGGTAAAAACCTATGTGGTAACCGTTACCAGGTCGGCCACACCTGGAATGAACAGCCTTTATGAACCGGTAAGCGTTGTAAAACCAGCAGAGATCGCATCCATTGAAGATGATGGCATTATGGTACACCAGGGGGTGTCACCAAACGGAGATGGGATTAATGATTTTCTGACGATTGACGGGATAACCAATTACCCCGATAATCACTTAATGATCATCAACCGTAACGGCGTGCTGATTTACGAAACAAAAGGCTACGACAATCAATCGCGGGTATTTGACGGTCACTCAAATAAAACCGGTGTGATGCAATTGCCGGGCACTTATTTCTATTCACTGGATTACAAAGCGGGTAATGAAACAAAACATAAAACAGGATTTATAGTGCTTAAATATTGATTGTTAGAGATTGGTGTTCCGATAGCTATCGGGAAGAGGTAAGAGATCAGCAGAAAAAACGAACCTTCAATTCACTTCTATATAACTAAACTGTGCAGAGTTTTACCACAAAGAACACAAAGGGGAAAACACAAAGGCCACAAAACTTTAGTAGTTTGTCAATTTTTTTCTTGGTGTTCTCTGTGTTCTCTTTCTTTGCTGCCTTTGTGGTTAAATTTAATTTAATTTTTTAACTGCTATTTTATTCGAAACATAGGTTTTTATTATAGGCTAATCTCTTATTCATTTAATCGCTAAACCCGAAAAGTAATTAATTTATTATTAATTAAATTGCCTATTTTTATTGTCCGGTAGCCCGGATGAAACAAAAACAGCGCAACTTAAACAACTCGCAGTTGGGTCGCAGCCGAACTTTGCGTCCGGACTGCTATAGTATGCTGCGGCTCATCCGCCGCAGTTTCCTTTTCATCGCCACTTTTTGCATTCCCTTATTATCCCCCGCCCAAAATTCCATCGTTGTAAAACCAGTCAACCTTCCGCCACCGTTTGACCATTCGGAAATAAAGCACATGATGCTTGATAATGAAGGCTTCCTGTGGTTTGTAACTAACCAGGGGATATGGCGTTTTGACGGTACTGATGTACAGCCCGTTGACATTCATAACCCGGCGCTGCCGCAAAATTCGGTGCCCGAAGACATATACAAATACCGTAATTTCCTGTTTTTCGATTTGCATGATGTCCCGACCGATACTTTCAGGATATTATGTTATAACATTGATAACAAGAGCTTAAAACAATTTAAAATGCCGGGCAGGCCCTTGAATTTCATGAATGACAATGCCGGTGCACTCACATTTATAACTACTGATGGCAGCAAATGGGTGTTTACCAAAAACAGCGGACTCCATCAAACGGATAAATATTTCACCCGCAAAGGGTGGGTGAAAGGCGTCGTCGTGGATCAATACGTAAATGACAACGATGGCAATACGTATATCCTTTCAAATAAAAAAGTTGGTCTGATCCAAAAAGACAGCGTTTTGTGGAGCAAAATTAATGCCGCGGACCAACGGTTCACTTTAGCAAGGGGTGGCTATTGCAATTCCAAATATATTTTTGTCGAGTATCTTGGTGGTTTCGAGGTTTATGATAAAAGCAATCTTCAAAAGGTATTTGAAAGTTATGAGGCGAACTATACTTTGTGTCTTCCAACAAAAGAGGGCATGCTTCCTGTTTTCAGGGTGATAAAAAATTTGCGGATACAGTGCAGGTACGAGGAGCCGGGAACCAACAAAACGCTTGTTGGAACCGATAAAGGCATCCTGGAAATATCGCCATCTTTCGAAATGCCTGACGAAACAGACCAGCGCCAGTTATTGGTGGATTTTTTTAAAGACAAAAGCATCCGGAGCATTTACCGGTCGCCCAACGGCAAACTATATATTGGCACTTACCAGGGTTTTTTTGTATTCGACGGGCGGGGATTTAAACTGATAACCAAATATATGGGCTATACCATTGAAGCGATAAACGAAAATACATTACTGGTTGGCATGGAAGGCGGGAGCGGGTTTTTCCTGGTGGATACCCGAACTGATGAAGGACATTTAAACCTGAATAAGGATCGGACCATCGGTACCACCAAAATTATAAAATACGGCAAGGGCTACCTTACCGGCGCGTATGCTTATATCTATTACTTAACTGCTTTAGCTGATGGTAATTATGAAGTAACGACATGGCTGAAAGACCTGGATTTAGGTATTGTTAAAGACCTGAAGTTTATTGATGGGCAGTTGTGGATAGCCTCAACAGGCGGTCTGTTTAAAGTAACGAAAAATGGCCAGGCGCATAAGGTGTACCCCGCCGGCCGCAGTTTGGCCTGCTATTCGATACTGGAAGATAATGACGGCATGTGGATAGGCACAAATGGCCAGGGCCTGGTAAAAATTGACGCCGGCGGCAAATTGATAAAAGCAATTCATTTCAGCGACGGCCTTGCAGGTGAATATGTTTATTCAATATTTAAACTTAATAAACTTTTAGTAGCTGGTACCAGCGGAGGAATAAGTGTTTTCGACCAGGCCTCCGGAATGCAGCCGCTTGCAATTCCGGATTTGCCAACTTCCGATGGAAATTTATACCAGGAGTTTAACCATTCGGCCATATTTGACGATAGCAGTAAACATATGCTTATCCTTGGAGGGACGCAGGGACTAACCTTTCTTGATAAGGACTACCTGAAGTCGGTTGCCGGCAAGGCGGATGACCGGATTAGGTTATCCTATGTTAAAAAGGGATACAGTACTTCCCGGCCAACAGCGACTGATATTTTTGTATCAAAAGACGATACCATAGCAATTTCACCGGAAAATAACTTTACCGGTATAAAGTTTTCGGGTCCTTTTAATCAAAAATATGTGCTTTTCCGCATTAAAGAATTAGACACGAAATGGCACCAGGGAAAGCTATCAGATGAAGTCTCACTATTTGCTATCCCGCCCGGCAAATACACCATTCAGGCCCGGTTTCCATCAGTAACCAACCCCCGATATTGGTTAACGGAACAATTGATAGTGATACCCCGTTTTTACCAAACCCTGTTGTTTAGGATCGCCGTAGTATTACTTATCCTTTTAATAATTTATATGGCCTGGCGCTATAATGCCAACAAAATAAGGCAGGAACAGCAAATGCGCACCGCTATTGCCAGCGACCTGCACGACGAGATCGGCAGCACCCTGACCCGCATCTCCATAAACAGCGAGCTATTGACCATGGGAGAAACTGCCGATAGAGAGGCGCTTGAAACGATATCGAACGACAGCAAAAAAGCTATTTCATCTATTTCGGACATTATCTGGTCGGTTGATGCGCGTAATGACAATAAGGAAGACCTGGTGCTGCGTATGAAGGACCATGCCCATAAGATGCTGGAAGATATTGCCGAGGTGCATTATTCTGTGAAAGGTTTATCGGCAACTGTAAACATACCCCAATCCCTGCGGCAAAATATTTACCTCATTTTTAAGGAAGCGGTCAACAACATCATCCGCCATAACGTGTCGCCTGAAGTTTGGATAAATATTGAAAACAGTCCGGCTGGTTTTACCATGGAAATAAAAAACACCATCCAGCACAAAAAAAGCACCGGCTACAAAGGCCAGGGGTTAAAGAACATGGAGATGCGGGCCAAACGAATAGGCGCCGTTATAAAGGTCGCTGAATCAGATGGGGTTTTCTCTGTAACGCTCCGAATGAAAGAGTGGAGGTGATAGGTAGTAGCAGCAGCAGGTTTCAGTAGCAGTAGGCAGCAGCAATGATACCGCAACGTTTTTAACTGCTGCCACTTACAAACTGCTACTGCCACTGCCTTACACACACATACCCCAAACGGGGCATAGGTTTATTTGTTTATTATGCAGATTTTTGTTAAATGTTCAAGGTTTCAATAGTAGAGGACGATGTTTCTATCCGCAACGGCATCATCCGCTTTATAAAAATGCAGGAGGAATTCCGGTTTATACAAAGCTACGGCAGCGTGGAAGAATACCTGGCCGGCGATGAGGAGATACCTGACGTATTGCTGCTTGACATCGAGCTGCCGGGCATGACGGGATTGGAAGGGCTGTTCCATATCAAGCAAAAACATCCCGATACAGAAGTGTTGATGCTTACCGTTTACGAAGACAAGGAACGGATATTTAAAGCGCTGCAGGCCGGAGCGGGCGGTTACCTGCTGAAAAACACATCGCTCCCCAAAATACGGTCGGCCATACTGGAAGCGCTGGATGGCGGGGCGCCAATGAGCCCGCTCATCGCCAAAAAAGTACTTTCATTCTTTTCTACCGAAACACACCAAACAGCTTCAGCCTCTGGAGAACAGCTAACCAGCCGCGAAATAGAAGTAGCCCGCTCGCTCATCGACGGCAATACTTACAAACAGGTGGCCTATTATCTCCACATCTCGCCGGGCACGGTGAAACAGCATATTAAAAACATCTATCGCAAGCTGCAGGTGAACAGCCGCGTGCAGTTGATAAAGGAATTTAATAAAGTATCCTGAGATGATTAAATTGAGGAATTGTAGAGACGCGATGCTTCGCGTCTCCCGCTGACAGGTCAGAACCGGAACACGCGGGTCGGAGACGCGATGCATCGCGTCTCTACGAAGGACATCAAAATATTCATCCCTAAACCTTTTCAAACGGCAGCAATGCCGTTTTTTTTATCTCGCAAAACAAAAAAGTCGTGCGCCCCAATTCCGCAATATATCCCAAAGGTGGTATAGACACGCGTTTCGCCGGCCGGTAACTTTGTTTTAAATAGTTATTAGTGCTTTTATTGCAGTAGAGATCAGTTAATAGCAGGGCGATGCAATAAAACACTAATAACTTATTGGTAACCATTAACCCAGCTGATATGAAAAATCTTTACGCTGCTTTATTAAAAAAATCCGCAAATTCCTTTTGCTTTTTAATTGCTTTGCTGGTTGCGCTTATGGGTGTTGTTACACCCTCTCATTTATTTGCGCAGGCGCCAACTATTAGTTATGGTTACGCAGGCCCGAGGACTTATTATGTAGGCCTGCCGGTTCAGCTGTCGCCAACTTCCACCGGGGTATCGGCGCCAGGCTATAGCGGCGCAAATGTATTAAGCGACCTACTTAATGCCTTGTATATTGCTTATGATCAGCATGGAAATATATACGTAACGGCATCTTACTCATATGAGACGCAATCCGGGTTTCAAAATGGGCAGACGCTTTACGAAATTCCGCTCAATGGCACTGGAAATAGTGTTCAGATTGGCAGTTTAACCGCGGCATCGGGCGTGGCTGCAGATAAGTGGGGTAACGTATGGGTGGCCGATAAAAGTACAAAAGCGGTTTACAAGGTGGCTTACGGTAGCAGCACACCGGTTTTGGTAGCATCGGGCTTCAACAATCCGGAAGGTTTGGCGGTAGATGCTTCGGATAATGTTTATGTAGCTGACGAAGGGAATGCTGCTTTGGAGAAAATACCGGCGGCGGGCGGAGCCTGGACCACCGTAGCATCCGGGCTCAGCGGCGCGAATAGTATAGGACTGGACGGCGCTGGCAACATTTTTATAGCGGCGACTGGCGGGATATTCCGGGTGCCGGCTGGCGGCTCCAGCGCGTCACTCTACCTCTCCTCTTCCTCACCCACAGGTGTAGCAATCGATCCTTCGGGTACCCTATATGTGGCTGATGCAACTAACCAAAGAATAACCAAGTACCCCGCAACGGGCGGCAGTGTTGCCTTTCCGGTCGACCAGGCCACCAGTGTTGCATTGGATCAATCAGGCAATGTTTATTGCGGCCGTTTAGGTGCCTTTTATGTAGAACAATATAAAATAACCGGCGGGTACTATTTAACAGTGCCCTTGCCTGCGGGGCTCAGTTTCTCCAATTCAACCGGCATCATCAGCGGCACGCCAACAACAGTAACCGGCGGTCAAGGTTACACGGTTATTGCCTATAACGCTGCGGGCAGCGCTGGGGCAAATATAATTTTCGGAGTTGCCAATCCTCCGCAGCCAGCTATAAGCTACGCCAGCCCGCAAACTTATCCACCCGGCGCTGCCATTACGCCATTGGCCCCGGCAAGCAGTTATGTGGCCCCGCTCGCTTACAGCGGCAGCCCGGTTACTGTAGGTTCAGGTTTGGTTAACCCGGTTGGCGTGGCTGTCGACCCAACGGGCGACCTGTATATAGCCGATGACCAGGCCTGGATAAACAGCCAGCCCGGTATTGTTTACGAAGTGCCGGCCAATGGCAGCGGGCAGATAGCGCCTGTAACCGGCCTTGGCGACCCGACCAGCCTGGCGACAGATGCGGCAGGCAACCTGTACATCTCCGATACAGGCAATCTCGAGATTTTTGAGATGCCGGCCAACCCAAACGCTTCGTGGCCAAGCAGCCCCGAATTGCAGGAAATTGGACCCATCGCGGCGGACGGGGCCGGTAATGTGTACACCATTGGTCAATACACCTCAACCCTGAATAGGCTGACACCGGGTTTAAACGGTGAATCTCCGTTTGGGCCAGGATTTAGCACGCCCGCAGGAGTAGCGGCCGACTTTGCCGGCAACGTTTACGTAAGCGATGCCGGGAACAACAACATCGTAAAAATCAGTCCCGATGGCAGCAGTTCGTCTGTTTTAGCGTCAATTCAAAATCCCGGCCCCATAACGGTTGATGCCGGTGGTAATTTGTATATTGTGAATACCCAGGGCAACCTGTACACCATAACTGCCGGCACAACTACAGCCTTGCAGATAGGTTCGGGCCTCACCAATGTATCCAGCCTGGCTATCGATGGCAAGGGCAATATATATTATACGGATATTAGCAACCACGTGGTAAAAAAGATAAGCCCAGTTGGCGGGTATTTTTTAAACACCCCCTTGCCGGTGGGTTTAAGCTTTTCAAATAGTACAGGCATCATCAGCGGGACAACGACCGCCGGCAGCCCGGCAACAAATTATAGCATTACCGCATATAATGTTACCGGGGGTACTTCAACAATTTTAAATATTGAAATTATTGCGCTCGCCATCAGTTACAGCGGTCCTGACACGTATTCCACCGGTGCCGCTATTACACCGCTAACCCCAACCAGCAGCGGTGTGTCCGCTCCGGGGTATAGCAGCAGCCCGGTTGCCTTAGGCTCGGGGTTTAAGTATCCGGCCGGGGTGGCGTTTGATGCCGCGGGCAATGTATACGTGGCGGATGAAAACAATAATGCGGTATATAAGATCCCTGTAGGTGGTGGCGCCCCGGTTACCTTAGGTTCGGGATTTAACTCCCCGCTCGGCGTGGCGGTAGACGCTGCCGGCAATGTGTTTGTGGCTGATGCGAGCAATAACGCGGTAAAAGAGATCCCGGTTGGCGGCGGCGCAATTATTACTTTGGGCTCGGGCTTCAAAGTTCCTGCCAGCCTGGCGTTAGACGCTGCGGGCAACATATATGTGGCCGACTTCGGCAACGGCGCGATAAAAAAGATCCCGGTTGGCGGCGGCGCCACAATTACTTTGGCAACGGTCTCTACCAATACCCAGGGAGTTGCAGTTGATGCCGCAGGAAATGTATACTTCGGTACTGTTTTTGGTAACCAGGTAAAAATGATCCCGGTTGGCGGGGGCGGACTCGTTACCCTGGGCTCGGGATTCAACCAGCCACGCGGCGTAGCGGTAGATGCCACAGGCAATGTATATGTGGGCGATTTCGGCAATAACGCGGTAAAAGAGATCCCTGTGGGCGGCGGGGCACCTATTACCTTAGGCTCCGGCTTCAGCGGCCCGGAGGGCGTGGCGATAGACCCTGCAGGTAATATTTATGTAGCCGATGGAGCAAATGCTGCCGTAAAAAAAATAAAACCGGTTGGCGGCTATTATATCAACCCTCTTCTGCCTGCCGGCTTAAGTTTGGATAAGGGTACGGGAATTATCAGCGGTACCCCAACGGTCGCAAGCCCGGCAACAAATTATACAGTTTTCGCCTATAATTCTTCCAGCAGCACCACCGCTGCAGTGAATATAAAAACCGTGTTGTCTCAAACTATTACATTCAATGCGCTGCCTGCAAAAACCTATGGCGATGCGGATTTTGCGCCGGGTGCGACAAGCACCAACAGCGTGGCGGCGATCACCTATGCCAGCGATAATACGGCAGTAGCGACCATAGTTAACGGCAACATCCATGTCGCGGGCGCAGGCACAGCAAATATCACCGCGTCGCAGGCGGCGGCCGATTCCACGCATTCAGCGGCAGCGGATGTTAAGCAGCAATTAACCGTAAACCAGGCGCCGCTGACCATCACAGCAAATAACCAAACCATGACCCAGGGGCAATCTGTGCCGAGCTTAACGGCCAGCTACAGTGGCTTTGTAAACGAGGAAAACTCCGGCAGCCTAACAACATTGCCTTCAATTACAACTACGGGGACATCTTCTTCACCGGTAGGCATGTATCCTATTACCGTAAACGGTGCAGCAGATGCGAATTATTCAATTAGTTATGTGGCGGGCACATTGAATATAACACCTCCGTCTTCAGTTGCAACACTTGGCGGCCTCGTGATCAGCGCCGGAACTTTAAGCCCGGCTTTTGCCAGCGCAACCACGGTTTATACCGCGGCCGTTGCAAATTCGGTAACCTCCATCGCGGTAACGCCAATCCCTAACAATCTTAATGCTGCTATAACGGTGAATGGCGCAGCAGTACCCGGCGCCACCAGGTCGGGAGATATCAATTTGGCGATAGGCGCGAATACCATTACTATTATTGTAACCGCAGAGGACGGCGTTACTACAGTAACTTATACTATAACAGTAACCAGGGCCGGATTGTCAAATGCAAACCTTTCGAACATTCAGCTGAGCAGCGGCAGTTTATCCCCCGTATTCGCATCAGGAACAGCTGTTTATACCGCATCGGTGATCAATACCGTATCTTCCATACAAATAACGCCAACAACCGGCGATCCCGATGCTACCGTAACCATTAACGGCACGGCAGTACCCGAAGGTACCCCATCGGGCAGCCTGCCGCTGACCATAGGTCCCAACTATTTTACCATAAAAGTGATCGCATCAAATGGTACAACGGTTAAAACCTATTCATTAACGATTACCCGGCCAAAATCGGCCGATGCTACCCTTGCGGGCCTGACAGTAAGTACCGGAGCTTTGAGCCCGGCCTTTGCAGCCGGTGCAACCGCTTATACAGCACCGGCCGGCTATACAACAACAACTGCCACCGTAACGCCGGTAACCAATAACAGCGGAGCTGCAGTAACCGTAAACGGCAAAGCGGTCGCTTCGGGTTCCGCGTCTGCAAGCATTGTTTTGGCGACCGGTTATAACACTATTAATGTGGTGGTCACATCGCAGGATAAATCAACCACAAATACCTATACCATAACCGTTGCAAGGGCATCGCCGAATGCCAACCTTTCAAACATTGCCATCAGCAGCGGGACTTTAACGCCTGCTTTCGCGACAGCAACAACCAGCTATACTGCAAGCGTGGCGAATGTGATTACCTCGATAAAAGTAACGCCCACCACCAGCGACGCGGCTGCAACAGCAACCGTTAATGGTACGGCGGTAAAATCGGGTACTGCATCAGCGGCTATTCCCCTGATCGTTGGCTCAAATACCATTGTTATTAAAGGCAAAGCATTTGATGGAACGGCTAAAACCTATGTATTAACTGTTACCCGTCCAAAATCATCCAATGCAAACCTGGTAAACCTGGCTATTAGCAGCGGTACATTGACACCGGTTTTTGCTACGGCAACATCTTCATACACCGCGTTGGAAGTTAATTCAGTAAACTCGCTGCAGGTAACCCCAACCACCAGCGACCCTACGGCAACGGTTACAATAAACGGCACGGCGGTGACATCGGGAACACCATCGGCTGCAACCGCCCTGGTTGTCGGCCCCAATTATTTTACCATAAAAGTAACCGCGCAGGATGGCACGGTTAAAACTTATGCAATAACGGTTACCAGGGCAAAATCATCCGATGCGAGCCTTGCCAATCTCGCAATAAGCAGCGGTATATTAACACCGGCCTTTGCAGCAGCGACAAGCAGTTATACAGCATCGCTAAGCTACGCCACCACCACCATAAAAGTAACGCCAACAATAAATGCCGCAGGTGCAACCGTAAAAATCAACGGCACGGCGGTGGCATCGGGGTCAGCATCGGCAAGTATTGCGCTGGCTACCGGTTATAATACAATTACAACCGTAGTGACCGCGCAAGATGGCTCAACAACGAATACCTATACCCTGGTAATTACCCGGACATCGCCCAATGCCAATCTTTCAAATCTTACCATCAGCGGCGGGACGTTAAGCCCGGCATTTGCTACAAATACCAGCAGCTATACCGATGCTGTAAGCAATGCAACAACATCGGTAACAGTAACGCCAACAACCGCCGACGCTGCAGCATCGGTAACAGTGGATGGCACAACGGTAACGTCAGGCGCGGCATCAGCTGCATTGCCTTTGGTTGTTGGTTCAAATGCTATAGTGATAAAAGGCATAGCATTTGACGGTACCGTAAAAACATACGTAGTAACCGTTATCAGGTCGGCGACACCGGGAATGAACAGTTTTTATGAACCGGTAAGCACTGTAAAACCCGCAGAAAGCGCCTCCTTCGAAAACGACGGCATCGTAGTGCACGCGGCCTTATCACCAAACGGCGATGGCGTCAATGATTTCCTGACCATCGACGGGATAACAAATTATCCGGATAACCATTTAATGATCATCGACCGGAGCGGTGCATTAATATATCAAACAAAAGGCTATGACAACAGCACGCGGCTGTTTGACGGGCACTCCAATCTCAACGGAAAAATGCAATTGCCGGGTACGTATTTTTACTCACTGGATTACACCATTAAGGGAGAAACCAAACATAAAACAGGGTTTATAGTGCTGAAGTATTAGTGATTAGAGGTTGGAGATTAGAGATTAGTTGGATTTTTAACTTCCATATAACTTCTATATAACTAAACTGTGCAGAATTTTACCACAAAGAACACAAAGGGGAAAACACAAAGGCCACAAAACTTTAATAGTTTGTCAATTTTTTCTCCGTGTTCTTTGAGCCTTCTTTGCGAATCTTTGTGGTTAAATTTAATTTTTTAACTGTTATTTTAGTCGAAACGTAGGGTTTTTATTATAGGCTAATCTCTAACTTGCATCCCCGTAGCCGAAACGTTATCTTTATAGCTGTAAGCTTCCGGCACCTTTTAATTTAGCGAGATGACCCCAGCGAGGGATGTAAAAAACCGCCTAATTTTTTTTTATGCGATGGGTATTCGCCTGTTCGCGTTTTTAACCATGTGGCTCTCAACGCTGGCTGCCGATGCCCAAACCACTTATGGCCTAAGAAAAGTTGATCTTCCGGTCCCTTTTAAATACGCTGAAATAAGGGCCGTACGACAAGACAATGACGGCTATACCTGGTTCACCACCAGCCAGGGGATATGGCGGTACGATGGTACCGATGTGCAGCCCTTTGATATTAAGGATCCTGAACTGCCCCAAAGCGCGGTACCCGATGTGATTTACTGCTACGATGGGTATATTTTGCTTTTTTTTGATGTGATACATGCCAGCCGGATGCTTGCTTATGATACATATACTTCAAAAGCAACCAAATACCTGCTGGACGAACATCCCTCGAGCTTTTATAATTCGCCGGATGGCAGGCTGCTGATTTATACCTGGAAACACGGGGTTTGGCAATTTTCGAGAAAAGGACGGTTGATAAAATGCGATGAAGGTGCAGGGGCTAAGAGATGGACATTTACCGGTAAAATGGAGAACGCTATTGTCGATCGGGATGGAAGCACTTACCTGTTTTACCAGCAAAAAGTCGCCAGGCTAAAAAATGGCGCTATTTTTTTTGAAGCTGATACATTGACCGGCGCGCGAAATCCCCGTTTTAACTTTTCTTACGTTAAGGATGTTTTATGCTCATCAGCCTATTTGTTTGCAAGGTTCCCTAATGGATTTATTATATACGATAAGCATACACTCGAAAAACTGTATGAATACCTCGGGGTTGACATCCCCGTAGTTTACCTGGAAAATGATCATTTTGTAGTCCTTCAGTCGGGCGCCGGCAAGCTTAAACCCAATGATAAGCTATTTAAGGTACAGCCATTCCCTTATACCGGTATCACCGGCAACATTAAAACTTATATTAATGAACATGGCCTGAACCATATTTTAATAGCTGCTGAAAAAGGCTTGTTCGAGCTCACGCCCAATGTTGCACCCGGCAGCAATATCGGGAAAACCGGGTTTTTTACCCGGTTTTTTAAAGACAAAAGTGTGCGCTGCATGTACCGCTTAAGCAACGGCAAACTATTTGCCGGCACGTACAAAGGCCTTTATGCGGTAGACGGGAACACCGCCCGTTTGATAGCAAACCTTGCTATATATACCATAACCCGGATTGATGAAAATACTTTGCTTTTAGGTATCGAAGGCGCTAACGGGTTCGCCACAGTCGACACCAGGAGTGACCGGCTGAGTTTTATCGACAGCAAGGGTCGTTTTATATTCGGCTTTTCGCTGGTGAAAGATGGTGATGGTTATATGGCCGGCGGGGCTTACAATTTGTACCGGCTTAAAAAATTAGCCGATGGCCAGTGGGACCCGCAATTGCTGCTGCATTCGGATAGCCTGGGCACCGTTAAGCAAATAATGGCGATGGATGACCATTGGTGGATAGCTACTTCGGTGGGGATATTTAACCTCGACAGGAGCAACCGGCTTAAAAAGATATTTCCCATGCACGAAAGCTATGGCGTATATGCCATGCAGCGCGATGGCAATAACTTTTGGCTGGGCACGGCCGCCCACGGATTGATTAAAATTGACAAAAACTGTAAAATTTTAAGCCAGCTGAAGTTTAGTGACGGCCTTGCGGGCGATTTTGTTTACTCGCTGTTTAAAACCAATGGCTTGCTTTACGCGGGTACCAACCAGGGCCTAAGTGTATTTAACACCAACGCCGGCATGCAATCCATTAATCCGCCCGATGACCCTCAGTATAGCGAAGAGCTTAACCATTCGGCAATTTTTTATGATGAGGCGCGGCGGCAACTCATATTTGGCGGTGTAAGCGGGATGTTGTTTCCTGATATGGATTATTACACATCGGCCAAGGGCAAGCAATCAGATGTGATAAACCTTTCATACGTCAAAAAAGGATCGAACGGTGTTGCGTCGCCCGAAACCGATTTATTTGCTTATCTCGAAAAAAAGATCGTGCTCGATCCCGGCTATTTGTTTATGGGCCTTAAATTTTCAGGCGGGCTTGAATCGCGGCAGCATAATTTTCTTTTCCGGATTACAGAAATTGATACGCTGTGGCATAAAAGTAACCTTAGTAACGAAATTAGTTTTTACGGTTTAGCCCCCGGCACTTACACCCTGCAAGCCCGCTTCTCATCGGTTACCGATAGCAGGTACTGGTTTAAAAAAACCATTATCGTGGTGCCCCATTTTTACCAAACCCTGTTCTTTAAATTCATAATAGCGCTAATAATTGCTTTAGCCATTTATATAGCCTGGCTTGCCCGCGTGCGAAAGATAAAAGATGAACATTTACTGCGTACCACCATAGCCAGTGACCTGCATGATGAAATTGGCAGCGCATTGACCCGGATATCGCTCACCAGCGAGTTGATGAATATTAAGCGCAAGCTTGATGCTAATGTGGTAGCAAGGATATCGACCGACAGCAAGGAGGCTATCGCCTCTATTTCGGATATTATATGGTCGATAGATGCACGTAACGATACCCGGGACGACCTGGTGGCGAGAATACGGGAACATGCGCACAATATGCTGGACGGTATGGCGAGTGTAAATTTTGAGGTGCTGGGTTTAGACAATGTGACTAACCTGCCGCAATTGGTAAGGCAAAACATCTACCTGATATTTAAGGAAGCCATTAACAACATCGCGAAGCATAATGCCAACCCAGAGGTTCGGATATCGCTGAATAACCAGTTAAAAGGAATGACCATTACGATACGAAATACGGTGGCGGATGAGAAACAGGGATCAGCACATAGGGGCCAGGGCCTGCGGAACATGCAGATGCGTGCCAAACGGATGAAAGCGGCCATTGACATTTTGGATGAGGACGGCATGTTTTCGGTCATCATAAAAATGAAGAGATGGTGAGGGAGGAGGTTAAAGGCGAAAGGTAAAAGGCGAAAGGTTGACCGACGTTCGGTTATTCTGTTAATTCCGCATTCCTCATCCCGACTTCCGCAATAAAAACCTTTTACCTTTCGCCTTTAACCTTTTACCCCCCCAACAAATACCCCAATCATGCTATAGCCAAACAATTTTATTATTATCATTTTTGGCATATGATCAATGTCGCAATAGTTGAGGATGATATTTATATCAGGAGCAGTGTGGTTGAATTTTTGCAAATGCAGCCTGAATTTAGCCATGTGGCTGAATTTGGGAGCGTTGAGGCATTTATGAAAAGCAATACCGCGCCTGATGTGCTGCTGCTGGATATTGAGCTGCCGGGGATCACCGGCCTGGAAGGGGCATTCAGGATTAAAGAGAAATATCCTGCTGTAAATATATTGATGCTTACCGTTTACGAGGACAAGGAGCGTATTTTTAAGGCGCTGCAGGCCGGCGCTACGGGCTACCTGCTGAAAAACACTCCCTTGCCTAAAATAAAAGCCGGCCTGCTTGAAGCTTTGGACGGCGGTGCGCCAATGAGTCCGCTGGTGGCGAAAAAGGTGATAGCTTATTTTTCGGGCAAGCAACTTCCGGCTGAAACCGGTGAACACGAGCAGCTTACCGGTCGCGAACGCGAAGTATCACAATTGCTGATTGTGGGTGAAACCTATAAACAAATTGCCTGGAAGCTCAATATCTCACCCGATACCGTACGGCAGCACATTAAAAATATATACCGCAAACTGCAGGTAAACAGCCGGGTACAGCTGATCAACGAGTTTAGATAAAAGCTTGCCGCCATCTTTCTAAGTTTCCACCGCTTTTCTATCTTTCGGACTTCCGGACTTCCTGACTTCCGGACTCCACCATATACCCCAAAGATGTTATAGACAGGCGTTGTTATTCGCCATAAATTTAGGCGCACAACTAACAACCAAACCCATGACAGCCGAATCGATAACATCAACCCCATTTAGTGGCAGGATAACAGCGTCGCCGCGCCGCACTGGTTTAAGGTCAGTGTTCTTTAAAATAGCAAAACCACTGTTTTTGCTGCTGCTGATGCCGATACTGGTGTTTTCAGCTGCAGTGGCAACCCCCACACCGGGTGCTGCCATTACCCTGAATGGCGGCCAATTAGTCAATGTTTTTTCGTCGGATGATTTTACGGTAACCTTTACTACTGCGCAAACCGGGTTATCCGCCAGTAACTTCACTGTTACCGGAACGGTAACGGGCGCATTCGTTTCCAACGTAACAGGGTCCGGTACATCGTGGACGGTCACCGTAACTATTCCCGGCAGTTTTCAGTCGATGGGAACCTTTACGCTTAACCTGGCAAATGGTACAAACCTTTCGCCGGGCCTTTCCGGGCTGCCCATCGCCGCCCCTACTGTTCAGGTTATAGCATACCCGCTCGACGGAACATTCAGTTTAAGCAGCACTAATGCGAACCCCGGTTATGCAAAAACAGGGGACAAGATAAATTTCACACTTCAATCGACTCATTATGAAGTTGAAAACTGGGGTGTAAACGTTGCCGGCAAAAATGCGAATGGCAGCGCAAATTTTAGTAGTGTGGCTACCGGGCAGGTCACGCTTGGCTCCGGCACGGCCCAGGGTCCACTGGCCTGGAGCTGGAGTTATACCAATACATTCAACGAATCAGACAATGGCTCCGGCACGTCCAGTATTATTTTTGATAGTGTTAACCCAACGATAAGTATAGGCCCGCCTTCGGTAAGTACAATAGCTGATGAAGCCGGCGCTGTAACCTATAGCGTAACTTATGCCGATGCAAATTTTAATACAAGTACACTGGCGCTTGGGAATATTACTCTTAATACGACGGGTAATGCCAGCGGTACTGTAGGATTATCAGGGTCAGGAGCTTCATACACGGTTACTATTTCCAACATCACCGGCGCCGGTACATTGGGCATTTCAATAGCATCAGGCACAGCCGGCGACAAGGCAGGGAATTTAGCGCCGGCTTCTGGGGCATCCACGACGTTTAATGTTGTGGCCCCTGCTATTCCAACAACCACAAGCATTTCATCAAATAACAATCCTTCTTTTAGTGCTTCTCCCGGCAATTCAGTCACTTTCACGGCTACGGTTACCAGTGTTAATAGTGTAAATGAAGGTGTCGTTGCGTTTACAAGCAATGGCGCACCTATCGGCGTCGAATATGCACCTGTGAGCAACGGACAAGCAACGCTTGCCACCAACTTTACGGCAGCAGGCCCCTATCCAATACTGGCGACATATAATGGAACGGTAAATTTTGCTTCGAGCAGCGGTTCCCTGAACCAGCAAGTAAACCTTCATCCTGCCGCCATCAGTTCCATTACAGCCAACAGCCCGTATTCAAACGCAAGCTCGATACAGTTTACGGTAAACTTTGGGACTTCAATCAGCGGATTAAGCACCAGTAATTTTTCGTTAACAACTTTAAGCGTAAGCGGGGCATCGATAGTCTCCATAAGTCCATCTTCCGGGTCAACCTATACGGTAACGGTAAATACAGGTACCGGCAACGGCACAATCGGCTTAAACCTGGATAATGCCGCAGGTTTAACACCAGGTATAAGCACAAGCCTGCCTTTTACAGGCGGCGTGACTACGATTGACAAAACCCCGCCGGTGGTAACTATAGGCGCACCGTCGACCACCATAACCAACACCGGACCGGTAAGCTTCGATGTATCCTTCTCGGACGCAAACTTTAACTATACCACGTTTAGCAGAGCTAATGTTATAGTGAACACCACCGGTACAGCAAACTATACGGAGTTGACCTGGGAGCAAAACTCGGCGACCGACTTTACAGTATTTGTTGATGGTACTTCAGGTAACGGAACACTAAGTATTTCGATACAGGCAGGTACTTCTCAGGACCTTGCAGGTAATACAGACATAGGCGCGGGGCCGTCAGCAAGCTTCACCGTTAACAACACGCCTCCCGTGATAAATTCCATAAATGCGACGACACCCGGCAATACAAACCCAACCAACGCAAGCACGCTTACTTACGCGGTAACCTTCAGCGAAAATGTAACGGGTGTTAACTCCGGCGACTTTGCCGCCAATACGACCGGGACAGCAAGTTATACCGGAATATCGATAACACCGGTGAACGCGAGCGTGTATTCGGTTAGCGTGAATGGGGTGGGTGGCAGCGGCGCCTTGCAGCTTACCTTTACCGCGGCCCCGGGTGACGTAACCGACGCGGCCGGTAATATCGCGAACAGCGACTTTACTTCGGGTGACACCTATACGGTAGACAATACACCCCCAGGTTTAACAAGCCTTATTTATTTTTCCGGCAACGCCAATAGTAATAATGCAAAGGCCGGCGATGTTATAACGCTTACTTTCGGCGCAAATGAGGCGTTGCAAACGCCAACCGTTAGCATAGCGGGGCACTCAATAACAGCAACCAACACAGGAGGCAATAATTATTCGGCCAGTTATACCATGACCTCCGGCGATGCGGAAGGAAGAATACCTTTCAATCTTACAGTAACAGACATCGCAGGCAATTCAGGAAATTATACTGATGTTGCCGCAGGCGATGATATTGTATTTGACATGACAGCGCCGACCATAAGTATCAGCAGCCCATCGGCGGCAAGCGTAAGTTCGGGCGGTGGTTCGGTAACCTATACGGTAACGTACAACGATGCGAACTTTAATACCGGTACGCTATCAATCAGTGATGTTACATTAAATACAACCGGGACAGCAACAGGTACGGTAGGCGTGTCTGGTTCAGGTACCACACGTACTGTTACCATTTCAGGTATCACCGGCGTGGGAACGCTTGGCATCTCCATAGATCCAGGTACAGCCTCGGATTTAGCCGGGAATTTAGCGCCTGCTTCGGGGGCATCACCAACTTTTAATGTTTTATCAACCGATGCCAAGCTTTCAACCCTTGCCTTGAGCACAGGAACTTTAAGCCCCGGTTTTGCCATGCTGACCACCCATTATACAGCATCAGTAAGCAATGGTACAACGTCCATAATGCTAACGCCAACCACAGATGACGCTTCCGCAACAGTAACCGTTGGCGGCACGACAGTAACATCCGGTACGGCATCGGCAAGCATACCATTAAGTGTCGGCCCTAATTATATCAACATCGTAGTTACGGCACAGGACGGGACACAAAAAACCTATTTCCTGATCGTAACACGGGCCGCATCATCAGTAGCCACGCTTAACACTTTAACCATCAGCAGCGGCGCATTAAGCCCTGGCTTTGCCACAGGTACTACCAGCTATACCGCATCGGTAGGCTATACCACCACCAGTATTACGCTAACACCGACCACCAGCGACGCCACAGCAACTATAAAAGCAAACGGCACAAAAGTAACCTCCGGATCGCCATCCGGCAGCCTTGCCCTGGCCACCGGTGCAAATACCATCAACGTGGTAGTGACAGCGCAGGACGGTTCAACCATGGATACGTATACAATTGTGGTTACCAGGACATCTTCGAATGCCAATCTTTCCAGCCTGGCCTTAAGCAGCGGCACATTAAGCCCGGCTTTTGCATCAGGCACGATTAACTATACCGCATCGGTCAGCAATGCGACCACAACATTTAAAGTAACACCAACCGCAGCCGACGCTTCGGCCACGATAGCCGTAAACAGTACAGCGGTAACATCGGGCACGGCATCGCAAAGCATCCCATTAGTAGTAGGCCCTAATTATATCAACACGGTAGTAACGGCCTTTGACGGTACTACTAAAACCTATTTCCTTATAGTAACAAGGCCGCCATCTGCCAACGCCGGCCTGGCGAACCTGGCGATAAGCACCGGAACACTTACAGGGGCCTTTGCCACAGGGACTACCGCTTATACGGCAACAGTAGGGTACAGCATATTGTCGGTGCGTGTAACGCCCACCACCAGCGATGCAACCGCCAAAGTAACGGTTAACGGCACAGCCGCAACATCGGGCAGTGCAACGGCAAGCATTCCGCTGAATACAGGCCCCAATACGATCACTACGGTGGTAACAGCACAGGACGGCACAACGATAAATACCTATACAATAATAATAACAAGGACATCGCCGAACGCCAACCTGGCCAACCTTGTATTAAGCAGCGGGACATTAAGCCCGGGCTTTGCCACAGCTACTACCAGCTACACTGCATCGGTTGGTAATGCAACCGCGTCAATGACTGTAACCCCCACCACCAGCGACGGAGCGGCAATAGTAACAGTAAACGGCGCCACAGTTACATCAGGCACGGCCTCGCAAAGCATCCCGCTGACTACGGGCCCTAATTATATCACCACAAAAGTAACCTCGCAGGATGGTACGGCTGTAAAAACTTATACGCTCGCAGTAACAAGGGCTCC